>SKET01001233.1_pt1 | contig 17965 bp, 15 predicted proteins | sample 4841461 | NCBI WGS metagenome assembly SKET01 (sample SAMN11008802, study PRJNA524170) | human gut metagenome | biome: Human fecal sample; material: Feces; isolation source: fecal sample from pouch patient p5 | host: Homo sapiens | place: Israel: Tel-Aviv | collected 2014-02-13
GCCGTCGAAGGTTTAGTCGATTACTGTCCTAACAAAGGATGTACAGTCGCACTGCTTTCTCCACAAGACGCTTATGAAGTCTTTTTTCTGCGCGGCAGCCTTGAAAAACTGGCGATCCAGAAAAGCAACTGCCTCCTCAGTGACTATAGTCTCATGATAATGGAAGCCAGCATTGAAGAATTTCGAAAGGCTGTTCTCGAAGGTAATACTATGAAGGCTGTTCGTGCAGATGAGACATTCCACCTGCAGATCATTCGCTCTGCCCAGCTTAACCGATTGACTAAAATGTGGGAGTTGCTGAGTCCACTGAATGGTGCCATGTTCCTCTCGGTTCAGAATGCCAATCGCTTTGGACTGTTAAGCGGAGATGCTGAAACGCTTCAGAATGCCAAATGCTTAGAATCAAACACACCGGATCCAAATACCTCTTATAACGGAGGCACTGCAGTATGGACACACCAATGCCTGTTGGAGGCCATCCGGATTAACGATATCCAGGCAACCTGTGCTCTTCTGGACCAGCATTATGAAGAAACCGGCAGACGTGTATACAGACTTTCACTCATGAAAGAACAGGGTTTTTGATCTGTTTCATTAATAACAGATGTCAGAACTCTAAACTATCTGCATTCAAAAGGAAATACTTCATTCCCATGATGACAAATCCTTCATCATTTCTCCAAGGTTTCTTGCTGCCATTTAACAGGCCCTTTAGCTTTGCGTCTCAGACTTTCGTCTGATTTGCCATTTCACTTATTATTTTTTATTTGAAAACTAATTTTATTTTACGCCCATATTTCTTTGCATAGAAGAAAAAGCATTATCGCTTTAACGTAAAAAACTTGTTGTTTTTTTCGGAAAACTTATTCTGTCTTTCAACTTTTGTGATATAATGCTTCATTATAAAAAATCCCATGGATAAAATGAGGTGAACCAGGTGAAAAAGAAAACACTTGTGCCTCTTATCGGTTTTTTACTGGGCATATGCCTTGTTAGTTTAATTGTATACAAAACAGACACCCATGAAAAAGAGCAGAGACACATAACAGCACAATTAAATGTAGTCACCTATGGTGAACGCATAAAGAATGAAATTACAGCTGGAATTGAGATTACGGATGCTTTGAAGCAGATCTTAATAAGTGAAGATGGTGACATCTATCATTTTGAAACGATTGCCGGAAATCTTATATCTGATTCTATTGAAAGCATACAACTTGCTCCTAATGGTGTTGTAACCGATATTTATCCGGCTGCTGGAAATGAGGCAGGTAAGATTGATCTGATCCATGATAAAGACCGTGGAAAGATTTCCTGTTATGCTAGAGACAACCATACAATCATTACACAAGGTCCCTTCAAATTGAAACAGGGCGGATATGGAATTGCCGTCCGCAATCCAGTCTACCTGAAAGATAAAAATGATCAAGAGTATTTCTGGGGATTTACTATCGTTATCCTGCGTATTCCGGACATTTTTTCAGACTCGATCCATGCACTTTCAGATTTTGGATATGAATATAGAATTTTAAAAACAGTTACTCCCTGGAGTGACACTTATAAAGTGGTTTATCAGTCGGATGATCAAATAAACCATCCTGTTTCTTATACTTTTACAATAGGAGATGAAAACTGGAAAATTGAGGTAACACCTAAAAGTGGATGGAGAAATAGCACATTAATCATAATCACAAGCGGAATATTTGTTATAATAATCCTTCTTCTGACAGTTCTTACCAGAGTATGGTTAGTAGCAAAAGAACATAGGAACAAATATCAAATACTGGCACATACAGATTCTCTTACAGGTATTTATAACCGCTATGGATTTGATGAGTTAGCAGAAAAGATGATTTCTAAAAATCCTCAAACACATTTTGTGGCTGCACTCCTTGATATCGATGATTTCAAGTTTATCAATGATATCTATGGACATAGTTACGGAGACAGGGCATTAAAGAGTCTTGCAGACAGCATGAAGGCTTTTTTCCCATCCGATGCGTTACTGGGAAGAAACGGTGGTGACGAATTTTGCATTCTTTTACCAAATTGTACCTTTGCAGAAGCAGATGTACAGCTACAGCAATTCACCCAACTTCCCAAAACATTCTCATGTCATGGTAAGGAATATGCTTTTTATATTTCTCTTGGATATGCAGAATATCCAACATCTGCATCCGACCGTTCACAGCTCCTGCGCTGCGCAGATGCAGCTCTTTATGAAATAAAGCTTCATGGTAAAAACGGATGTATGGCCTACAGGAAAGGTCTTCAGTCAGGTGTCCGCAAACAGCTTGGATTCGCATTCAAGGATATTTCAGAACACCTTCCAGGTGCATTTATCATATACAGAGCTGACAAAGAAGATGATGAACTATTTTATGCAAATGATGAATTTCTTCATATGTCTGGATATAAAGATATAGATGAACTATTCAGACTTACTAAGAAAAGTTTTCGAAACTTGATTCGGGAAGATGAACAGCAACAGATAGAATCAAGTATCTGGGAACAGATTGACAGTGGTAATGAAAATGATTATATTCACTTCCATCTTCGAAAAGCTGACGGAACCTATTTTTCTGTGCTTGATCATGGAAGAATTGTAGAGAGCCAACAATACGGAAAGGTATTTTATGTATTGTTTATGGATTGGGAGGATATGCATGTTCGTTACAGTGATAAATTCTCAAGATAATAAAAATCGAGTAGGTGGCGGTGATTAACCGCCGTCCTCTCACAGCACCGTATGATGTACCGTTCGGTATACAGCGCTTTCAATAGTTGACGTGCACAGACTGGTAGGCTGTGGCTAAATCATAATAGCCACTGTTTATCAGTCTTTCTTTATTTAGCGCCCAAATCACAGCTTTGTTATTACTGATATACCAATACTTTCTGCCATCCAACTGGATCCACCGGAATTCCTTTTTCTTTAAAAGGTTATAAATAGTAGGTCTGCTGACTCCTAGGATTTCCTGTAACTCTTCAGGAAACTGAAATTGAACAAAATCGCTGCGCGATGGCCTGCCAAGGCTGTGGCGCAGTTTTCTACTTTTTCTAAAAAAGGCAGTGACAGGATTGTCCCAAGATAGTATTGTTAAAGCACGACCTAAAAACAAACTTCAAACACGGGCTTAGTCCCAGCAACTGCCTATGAAAAGAATATCATCTTTAGGCTGCTTTCACAAGCAGTTTTATTTTGCAAATGCGCCTCCATGATAGGTAGTTACTGTTATTATTACTACTTTTATTTCATGGAGGTTTTTTATGTACGAATCATATATTAATAAAATCGAAGATGTCGGAAAGCTTAGAAATCTTAAGCCTAAAACTATTACGCTTTACCAGAAAAATGTTTCTCGTTTTTTGAATTACATCCAAAAAAATCCCGAAGAACTGACTTGCGAAGATGCCAGAAATTATCTTCTCCATTTACAAGGCAAAGGAGACAAAGCTTCTACACTTAACAATAACAATGGTTCGCTTGTATTTTTTTATAAACGTGTCTTAGGTAAGCTATGGGATGATAACTTAGTACCTAGAGCCATTAACGATTATGCTGTTCCGGAAGTTCTTTCTTTTCATGATGTTGAGAAACTTTTAAATGCAACGGAAGATTTAAAATACAAAGCTATTTTTGCAATCATGTATTCCTCCGGCTTACGCATTTCAGAAGTATTACATTTGCACTATGAAGATATTTCAAGAAAAAATATGCAGATTTATATACGAGACTCTAAAACTCATACAGCTCGTTATGCACTATTGTCCAAGAGAGCTCTCGATATTCTTACTGAATATTGGTTCACTTGTGGAAGACCTACCGGAATTCTTTTTCCCAACAAGTGGACTGGTGAATATCTCACAACTTCCGGTCCAAGACTTGTTTTCAAAAAGTCTTTAAAGATTGCCGGCCTTCCACACAGTATACGCATGCATTCTCTGCGACACAGCTATGCAACTCATCTTTTGGAAGATGGTGTTGATATAAGATATATTCAAACCTTGTTAGGACATCGTTCCCCTAAGTCCACCGAAATCTATCTTCATGTTAGCAACAAGGCATTATTAGGTGTTCAGAGCCCTTTTGATAAGAGAGCTGGTGAAATAAATGGTTAATCCTACAGTACAGGATATATTTCACCGGTTTTATCCACTCTATTTAGAGCAGTATTCTCCTTCTCCTCAGCAAGCAAAGGTGGCTCATTGTATTATCAATTGCAAAACCGGAGCTTATGGTGCTAACGTACAATTCTGTGAAGACTGTGGACATCCACAGATTCACTATAATTCCTGTCGTAATAGATGCTGTCCCATGTGCCAGGCGCTCCCAAAAGAAAAATGGATGGATAAACGTCGTGAAGATGTTCTCGAAGCTCCTTACTTCCATGTGGTATTTACAGTCCCACAGGAATTAAACTCTTTAATCTACAGCAACCAGCAACTTCTGTATGATGCACTGTATCATTCTGTTTCTGCAACTATCAATGAGTTAACAGCCGATACAAAGCATCTCGGTGCAAGGGTGGGATATATTTGTGTGTTACACACCTGGGGATCTGAAATGAATTATCATCCTCATATTCATGTTATCCTTCTTGGCGGTGGACTGACTGCTAAAAATCAGTGGCGTGATAAAGGTGAAGAATTCTTCCTTCCGGTAAAAATTTTGTCAAAGCTGTTCCGTGGTAAATATATGGATGAGCTGAAACGCTTGTGGAATGAGAAGAAGCTTCAGTTTCATGGGAGTAGTGAAAAATATCGCAATCATTATGCTTTCAAAGAATTGCTGAATACCTGTTATGAAAAAGACTGGATTCCCCATTGCAAGAAAACCTTCAATGGGGCACAGTCTGTCATTAACTATCTCGGTAAGTATACACATAGAATTGCCATCAGCAATCATCGTATCATTCGCATGGACGAAAATACTGTTACTTACTATGTGAAGGATTATCGTGAAGAAGGTAAATGGAAAGAATATACCATTTCCGGAATCGAATTTATCCGCAGATTTCTTATGCATGTGCCGCCAAAGCGCTTCGTAAGAATTAGACACTACGGTTTACTTTGTACCAGAAGCAAGACCAAGCACATTACATTATGCCGAAACCTGCTTGGCTGCAAACAATATCTTTCAAAACTTAAAGATATGGAAGCACCCCAGATACTTGAAACACTCTATGGTATCAATGTCACTGTTTGTAAATGTTGTGGCGGACATCTTGGCAAACCACAGCAGAGAATACCTCTACGGATTTAAAGAGCTCTATTTATATTTTTTCAAAAACCTCAGCGATGAGGTCTATTTGTCGTGCCTTGATTTTGCAAAAAACAACCTGAAGTTTTACAATCCGCACAGGAACTTCATAATCTTCGTGAAAAGAGCAAGAATTGAAAGTCCATACAGATCGGCTACACAGACGCTTACTTTGTTCACTTTGGCAAAATCAAACGCAGCGCAAACGAAAGGGCAGTTTTTCTATATTTCAAGACTGCTTTTTCGTTTACGCTGCTATTGATTGTAGCCTAAAGAATTTTCTGTTCACCCTAACAGGGGTCTGCTAATCTTAATTACCTATATTAACTACAATAAATCTCTATTGCTTTTGCCACAAATACAGCAGTTCCTCTTCCAGCAGCTTTATCGATATTTTCAGTAAATTCTCCACCAGAAGCATACATTGCACCAAGCCCCTTTAAAACCTCATTAGAGCATTTATAAAAATGCTCCGAAATATAGTCTTGCAGTTTCTTAACTTCAAACTGTACTTCCGCATGCTCCGGTTCCTTATCTTTCATTTTTCCAAACTCTACAAATATAAGCATGAGGTTTTTCCAAGCCATTTTTTGTGCGTCTGGAGACTGATTGTTTGCATTTTCTTCATATTCCTTATATTCTGAAGTCTGTCCCCATTGCTCTTTTGCCTTTCTGGCATACTCATCCATTCTTGTTGTATCAAATACTTTAAAATCCATTTTATTCACTCCTGTCGTTTTTATTTTACGAGCGAAATTAATAAGAACTTCAAGATGCTCTTTTTTCATAGTAAGCAACTCAATTTGTTGCTCCAACGCTTTGCTTCTATCAAAATTGGGTGCATCAATTATCGTCTTAATTTCCTTTAGTGGGAATTCAAGTTCTTTAAACAGTAGAATTTGTTGCAGCCTTTCCATTGCTGTATCGTCATACAGTCGATATCCTGCCTCTGTATATTCAGTCGGTGGCAGGAGTCCTATGGTATCATAATATTGCAGAGTGCGTATACTCACTCCGGTCAATTTGCTTACTTCATTTACTGTCATCATTGGCTTTTCCCTCCTCTCGATAAGTATACTCTAAACTATTACGCAACGTAGGAGTCAATAGCTTTTTTAAATATTTTGTTAGTTCTACAAATTCAAAGTTCTTTAGGGCTTCTTTCTTCAAAGCAGCCTGTCCCATTTCCTTTTCATAATCACCCTTGGCATAAGCCACATTGCTCAATGCCCGGAGCATCTTATCTTTTGCCAGCTTCTTCATAACCTCCGCAAGATCAGCGTCCAGAGTACCACGCTTCACATAGCGGTTTATGGTATTCAGACGCTTCTCATATATCTGCTTCAGCGGATGATCGTCCGCAAGTTCCCGCTGTTCTCTGCCTTTCAGATTGCCGATCTGCCGACAGGTTCGGTGCAGCTTGTCCCCCGGCGCATAACCGCCGCAATATTTGGTGTGCCTTGCGTTGGTTGTCAGAAACCATTTGCCGCAGATTTTGCATTTCTTAGGCGCATGGCCGACACACAAGCCCTCAAAGAGATCAGATCGGAACATCCCAACAAAGGAAACATAGTGGATTCGTTTGACCAGCTTTGCAACTTCTTCGCCGGGACGGATGACCGATACATACTGAACAGAATTGTTCAGGGTAGACATCCAGGCATTGCCCTCTGTGATAGACAACTCTGGCGGGAAATAGCTGCCGAACATTCTGGCGAAGCCCTCTGCGGTGCGGTCTGCTTCGTTACCGTCTGATTTTTCTGCAAAATCAAGCATTGCCGTTTGATATTCCCCAAGGGAGTATGCCAGATGTCCAAACACAGCGGTATAGCGTTGGAGTATGATTGCATCCGCATATTTCGGAACTTCTTCAAACTGCAAGGAGTTGGTTGCGGCTTTTATAGCAAACTCCACATATTTCAGCGCATTGTCGGCAGTAAATACCTTTTCTATCCGTTCCCGGTGCTTTGGTATGTCCATGTGGGAGAATGGCAGCATTTTACTGAGAATCCCCAACATTGTCAGAGCAGCTTCCCTTGCCATAGGAAATAGCGCAGAAGCATCCTGCCCGGCGTTCAGCAGACCAAGCAGCAGATTGATTTTCTCGCATTGCTCATTCATCTTTGCAATGGTATCCGCAGGAACATTCAGTGCATCACAGGCAAGAGTGCCGACAGGAAATGTTTTGCCCTCATATATGACCGTATCCTGCCAAAAATCCAATGTCATCAGTTCTTGATTCATGCTTGCCCTCCTGTCCTGTTTTTTGAATTTTTTAATTATACCATGCAAATGTGAAGAAATCTACATTTCCTCCATATAAAAAACACAGGCCGCCAACCTTTCGCAATGCGTACAGTCAACGACCTGTTTTTATCAGTTATTCATGAAAAAAATTGAAGGATTCACCTTACTTCCTCCCTTTTATTTTCATAACCAACATTGGTGAAATCAAAGCCGATAAAACAACAAGTATCCATGTATTTCCAGTCAGAATGTTGTAAGATTGAAGCAAGCCTGCAAATCCTTCACCAGATTTGATGTAGGATGACAAGTCAAATAAGTTCGTCAAAACAAACCACATCACGCCAAATAAAATGTAATCTCGTTTTACACACCCTTTGATTTTAGGCACAAACAGATATGCAACAAGAAAGATGCAAACGCTCAAAATAAACCCGCTTAATGGGAGTGCCAGTATCTCAAGATGCACCATAAGCACATATTCACGGAATCCACCATTTAATATTGCGATAGGTATAATCATAACCCATATCAAAAACACAATCACATACTTCTTCATATAAATCTTTCTATCTCCATTTTTCAATTTGCTTCAGCAACGGTTCTAAATAGGATTGATCCGTCCAATCACATTTTTGCCCCACTGTACACATCAATGCTTTTTGCCAGGGCTCATATTCATCCGGATTTTGTTTTGCAACTGCTTTCTGGAGCATCTTACAAAGCGCTCTGTCCGTAAATTTCATTGTTTCTTCATCCCAAGCCCCTCTGCAATAGAATAGCGGTATACTACGAAGTTCGTTTTTGAAATGCAGGTCTCTCATTTGCAAGATTGCCTTCTCATCGTATGGAGAAGCACCGACTGCAAACACAGCGATCTTTTTATCTGCTAACTGACCTATATTCTTCTTAATAAATTGGAATCCTGCAATGCCGGAAGCGTAAACACCGCCACCCAGCAGGATCACATCATAGGGTTTCAGATCCACAGCATTTGCGTTTTTTGTTTCAGCACAATCATACCCGGTCATTTCGGCTAACCAGTCCGCATACTTTTTTGTTGCGCCATATTTCGATTGAAATAAAATAATACCTTTACTCATGTCCCTGAATCTCCTGTAAGTTATCTCCGATTTGTATAATGGTCTGTATGGTTGTTTGCAGCTGTTCCTCTGACACATCGTCAAACATTTTCTTCATGATTTTCATGGTCATTTCATCATTTTTTGCACAAAACGCTCTGCAATAATCGGTAAGCTCAATACGCTGCTTTCTCTTATCGCTTTCGTCCGCAGTAATATCAACAAATCCTTTCTTTTTAAGCTTCAATAAAATCTGTTTTACATTCTGGTGAGAGCTTCCCATGATCTCCGCAAGCTCCTTGATAGTTGGCTTCTCTTTACACATATTGATACAGATAATTGCAAAAAACTGCTTCCAGCTGATCTCTTGCATCGTACCATCTGCGACTGCTTGAAATCTATTATCAAAGGCACTCAGTAAACCAAGCAAAAAATAGGATTGTTCAATCCCTGTAAAGTCAACTTTGCCACTGTTGATTACTTCTTTAATATTCATTCTATCCTCCATAGGTAATATATTACCTTTAATAAGGTAACACATTACCTATTATTTGTCAATAGAATAGGGCGAAATCTATATTGTAAGATAAGTTGTCCTGTTTTTTGAAATAGGGTTGTCCTGCTTTTAGCCTGTTTTTTTCAAAATCCGTCATAACCATAGTAGAAAGAGCGAAGCACCTGCCAATCACGGCGGGTGCTTCGTGCTTTCCAGACTATTATGAACGGAGGTTTTTCTATGACAATCTATGAAACCATCAAGGCGGCAATCAGCGTAAAGCAAGCCGCCGAACATTACGGGCTGAAAGTCCACCGCAACGGTATGGCTTGCTGCCCGTTCCACAATGACCGGCATCCGAGCTTGAAGCTGAATGAGGACTATTTCTTCTGCTTTGGCTGCGGAGCCAAGGGAGATGTGATCGACCTTGTGGCAAGGCTGTTCAATCTGACGAGCTTGCAAGCGGCGCAAAAGTTGGCTTCGGACTTCGGACTTGACCCGAAACCGCCCACTGCCGCAGCTATGGTCAAGCCGAAACATCCCTATATCCGCCAATTCCGAGAGGACGAAATGTTGTGCTTCCGGGTGCTGACGGATTATCTGCATCTTCTTGAAGATTGGAAAGTGCGGTATGCTCCGAAAACATTGGACGATGCTCTGGATGACCGTTTTATGGAAGCCTGCCAGATGCACTGCCATATCGAATATATGGCGGATGTGCTGACCGTGGGCGATCTGGAAGAACGGGTCGCTCTGGTGGACGAGCTGATGAAAAACGGCAAGATCGCTTTTTTGCAGGAGTACACTGCACGAAAGAAAGAGGAGGTGGCGCACCATGGCGAAGAACCGGAAAACGCCTGATATGAACTTGCCCATGTGGTTTGATGGGCAGAACATCAACGAAGCTCTGTTTTGTGAAGAATTTCTGCAGGAGCGCAGAATCATCTTCGCAAACGGAGCTTTTTTCACGCCCGATGGGCGGGTAACAGACGATCTCCCTTTGCGTGGAGAGATTTACGACAAGTTGAAATTCTGTGCCGTAAACAACATCCCCCGGAAGATCACCAATATTCTGGAAGTGCTGAAACTGGAAGCCCATGTGCCTGACTTTCCTCCGGAACAGGATCGCATCCATGTTGCCAACGGTACGCTGCTGTTGAACGGCACATTCACCGTGGGCAGACCGGCTATCGTGAGAAGCCGTCTGCCGGTTGCCTACAACCCCGATGCTCCTGCGCCAATGATCTGGCTGAATTTTCTGGACGGACTGCTCCACGCAGAGGACATTCCCACCTTGCAGGAGTTCATCGGCTACTGCCTGATTCCCTCCAACAAAGGGCAGCGCATGATGGTGATTAAGGGCAACGGCGGCGAGGGAAAATCTCAAATCGGCGCTGTGCTGTCCACCATCTTCGGCACGAACATGAAAGACGGCAGCATCGGTAAGATTTCTGAAAACCGTTTCGCCCGTGCCGATCTGGAACACATCCTTCTGTGCGTGGATGATGATATGCGGATGGAAGCTCTGCGCCAGACCAACTACGTAAAATCCATCGTAACCGCACAGGGCAAGATGGACTTGGAACGCAAGGGCAAACAGAGCTATCAGGGCTGGATGTTCGCCCGGTTGATGGCATTCAGCAACGGCGATCTGCAAGCACTGTATGACCGCAGCGATGGTTTTTACCGCAGACAGCTTGTGCTGACTACCAAGGAAAAGCCTGTGGACAGAGCCGACGATCCCGACCTTGCAGAGAAAATGAAAGCCGAAGCCGAGGGGATTTTCCTCTGGGCATTTGAAGGCTTACAGCGGCTCGCTGCCAACAACTTTAAGTTTACGGAGAGTGACCGCATCCGTGAAAACCGGGAAGCGGTCAAGCGTGACAACAACAATATCTTTGACTTCATGGAGTCGGAGGGATACATCCGTCGCAAAGCGGATGCTTCCATTAGTTCCAAGGACTTCTACGCTATCTATCGCCTGTGGTGCGAGGAAAATTCCCTTGCCCCTCTGAAATCCCGCAGCTTCAGTGATGCCATGGTTGCCAATGCCAAGAAATTCAACTTGGAGCATTGCAACAACATCACCAACTCTGCCGGACGGCGGGTGTGGGGATTCATAGGAGTGGAAGCGATTGCACGACCTCATATAAATGGGTTTTACGATGTTTCGCCGTGTACGTACGTACCGGAGGACATTCCGAAGGAATGGCGGGACGAATCGTAACCCCCGTTGCTGGTACGTATGTACGCAGCAAAAGAGCGTGAAACGCTCGTTATAGAAACAGCACATTTCTTTTGCTTGGGCTGTTTCTATGTCCACGGAATTTTGCAAAAGTACCGTGGACAGGCAGTGAAAGATACGGTTTTCACTGCCAACCTCTGCAAGAGAATGCTCCGCAGAGCAGTATCGTACAGAGGTGCTGACCATGGAAAAAGTTGCAGACATTTTCACTTTGGTCAGCAGAGGTCGCCGCAGTGACCGCACTCCCCCTCGGGAGAGCCCTCGGAGAGCCCACGGCACTTTGCAGCCAGTATGGATGAAAGTGTAATAGTGGGTTATTACACTTTGAAAAAGTGCCTCTCCGTAGCTCCCCGCTGTCTGCAAATCCCAAAGAAAGGAAGAAAATCTATGGCAAGAAATGATGGAATTGACCGTACCTTAGCCAGAAATCAAGACTTGGAAACCTCGGATGATGTGGCTAAGGTACAGGAACACAATGAGCGTGAAAAAGACCGTTATTCCAATGTGGACATCGTGCCGGAACGCACTCCGCTTAACGTCCATTTCAAAGCTCCCAGCGCCAGCTATACAGAAATGTTTGAGCAGTTGGAACGAGACAAGGTGATTTCCACAAGAGGTCTGAAAGAGGATGCCGTTAAATATGGCGAGCTGGTATTCGATGTGAACTCCGCTTACTTCTACAACCACGGCGGCTATGAATTTGCAAAACAGTTTTATGCCGATGCCTATAAAGCCGCCGTGGAGATCGTAGGCGGTGAGCAGTATATCCTCTCCGCTGTGATGCACGCCGATGAACGCAACCGGGCAATGTCTGAAGCACTGGGCGAGGATGTGTACCACTATCACCTTCATGTGGTTTATATCCCGGTGGTGGAAAAGCAAATCCTGTGGTCGAAGCGGTGCAAGGATGAATCCCTCCGGGGAACGGTAAAGGAAACGATCACGCAGGTCAGCCGCAGCAAGAGATGGGAGTCTAAGCCCGTTCTTGATGAAAACGGAAATCCCATGTTGAACGCAAAAGGGAAAAAGATTTTGAAGTCGTCCTACAGTGTGTTGCAGGATGACTTTTTTCAGTTCATGCGAGCTGCCGGATATACCGATGTGGAGCGTGGAGAGCGTGGCAGCACCGAGGAGCATCTGACGGTGACGCAGTTTAAGGTGCAGGCAGAACAGCAGCGTTTGGAAGCTGTGACCGGACAGGTGGCACAGGCCGAGCAGAGTTTGGAGGACGTCAAAGCTGCCACGGAAAAGCAGAAAAAGAAACTGGAAGCTCTGAAAAAGGAAACGCAGGCTGCCAACTCTGTTGCTATGACCGCACATGAGATTGAGTCGATGGGTAAGAAAAATCCCATCACCGGAAATATCACGCTGTCAGCGGATGAGTGCCGTACCCTAAAAGATTATGCGGTCAGCAGCTTTGCGGAAAAGTCTGAGAAGCTGAAATACAAGCAGAAATTTGAGAAGGCAGAGAAAAGCGCAAAGATCTGGAAAGACCGTTATGAAAAACTGGATAAAGACCATGAGGAACTGAAACAGAAAGTCCAGCCTTTCCTGGATGCGATTGAGATTGCATCTGAAAAGGTCTGGGCTTTTATCAATGCCATCCTCGCCAGAGGAAAGGAACTGTATGAACACAAACACCCTGCCCGGAAGCGTGGACAGGATATGGAAATTTAATGGAGGTAACTGCTTATTGAAGAAATATTATGAGGATGCAAAGTATAATGCGGCATTTGTCCGCTGTGTGGATGTTATGAGCCAGATGCTCCAAAAATATGGACATCAGGTTTTGGATAAATTGGAGCAGGATGCACCGCAGAAAGTGGAGCATTCCGAGGAAAGTAATCAAGCGCAGCCTTTGACGAATAAGGCTGCGTAAAAATTTACAATTTACACGTTGCGTATTCGCTGTGGCTATGCTATAATGATTACGCAACGTGTATTTTTGTTTTTTATGGAGAAAAGACAGATGGATTGTAAGAACAGAATTATCAAGTTGCGGGAAAGTACAGGACTGAACCGGAAAGATTTTTGCAAGCTCGTCCATATCCCTTACCGGACTATGACCGAGTGGGAATTGGATAACCGCCATGCACCGGATTATGTGCTGTGGCTTTTGGAGTATTATATCCGCAACGAAGGACTTATGGTAAAAAAAATGAACGAGGGAGGTGGCGATTCTGAAAAAGAAACAACTTAAATGCTATCTTTATACAAGAGTGTCCACCTCTATGCAGGTTGACGGATACAGCTTGGATGCCCAGCGTGACAAGTTAAGAAAGTATGCGGCATACGAAGATATGGTTATTGCCGGGGAGTATTCTGACGAGGGCTTTTCCGGAAAGAACATCCAAGGACGGCAGGACTTTCAACGGATGCTGAATGACATTCAGGACTGCAAAGACGGCGTATCTTATGTGCTGGTCTTTAAGCTCTCCCGATTTGGCAGAAATGCGGCGGACGTTCTGAACTCTTTGCAGCTCATGCAGGATTTCGGTGTCAATCTGATCTGCGTGGAGGATGGCATTGATAGTTCCAAGGATGCCGGAAAGCTGATGATTTCTGTGCTGTCTGCGGTGGCAGAAATCGAGCGTGAGAATATCCGAACTCAGACCATGGCAGGACGGGAGCAAAAGGCTCGTGAGGGCAAGTGGAATGGTGGTTTTGCCCCTTATGGCTATAGTCTGGAAAACGGTGATCTTGTCATTGCAGAGGATGAAGTGGAAGTAATCCGTGTCATTTATGACCGCTACATTCACACCAACGAGGGCGTTGCCGGAGTTGCAAAATATTTGAATCGTAATGGCTTTGTCAAGAAGCTACGGCAGAACAATACTATTCCCGGATTTTCAAGGAGCTTCGTGCAGGATGTACTGGACAATCCTGTTTACATGGGTAAGATAGCCTATGGCAGACGCAGGACGGAAAAGAAACAGGGTACAAGAAACGAGATGCACGTGGTTGAGCAGTCAGAGTTCCCTATTTATGACGGGCAGCACGAAGCCATCATTTCCGAAGAAGATTGGTATCTGGCACAGGAAAAGCGCAAGATCAATTCCTTTAAGCGGGAAAAGGTCAATAATCCAGATCACGCACATATCCTGTCCGGTATTCTGAAATGTCCATGCTGCGGAAAGAGTATGTATGGCAATATCGCCAAGGCTCACAGCAAGGACAAGAAAACAAGATATTATTACTACTGTAAAAACACAGTAACACCAACCGGGCATGAGTGCAGCTTCCGACTGAATATCGAGCAGACGGAAATCAATAAGTTTGTGGCAAAGATTATATCCGCTATGGTCAACAATCCTCGGTTTGTAGAAGCGATTCAGGCGAAAATCGGCTCGGCAGTTGATACAGAGGATATGGAAAAGCAGATCGCCGTTCTGCAAGGTCAGTTAAAGCAAGCCTTTGGAACGAAAAGCCGCTTGGAGCGTCAGATGGACACCTTGGACATCAACGATGCCCACCATGACAGAAAGATTTTGGACTTGCAGCGCCGCTGTGATGAGCAGTATGATACCATAGAGGATATCGAAGTTCAGATTGGCGAATTGCAAAGCCAAATCCGCAGCATTCAGCAGGAGAAAATCTCCGGCGACAATATCTATCGGCTCTTACTGGCATTTGATGAAGTCTACCATTCCGCAACGGAAGCGGAACAGAAAGAGTTTATGAAAGCCTTTATCGAGCGAATTGAAATGTTCCCGGAGAAAAGGAAAGACGGAAGCTGGATAAAGAAGATCGTATTCAATTTCCCTGTGCCTGTTGATGGCGAGGAAGTGAAAGAACTTCCCTTGGAAACTGAAACAACCGTCGAAAGCATCGTGCTCTTGTCCCACAAGTCACCAGATAGCCATATAGATGTGAAAGTTGAATTTGGAGAAGGTGAAGAAAAGGTACCTTTAGATAAAATTGCGGAGCGGGCAAAGCAATATCAGCCGGCTCCAAGGGTTACATATAAAATGATACAAGAATATATTGAAGAAAAATATGGCTTCAAAGTACATACGGCATATATCGCAGAGGTAAAAAGAAATTTAGGATTGCCGATGTATGATGCACCTAATATGGTAGAAGAGTTGAAACAGCCGAGAAGGCATCCGACGGCGGAGAAAGTAGAAGCGATAAAGAATGCATTAAAACATTTTGGGGTGATTTAATATGAGCGTTATTTATATGTTATTTACTGTGAGCTTTGATTATAATAACTATTGAAGAAATTATATCAGTTATTTGGAGGTCAAATGGAATGGGAAATGATATATTTAGCGCGGTAATTGAGCTCAACAAGATTAGACAGCAGGCATATGAAATATATTTACCCATAGTGGAGGAATTGTGCAACAGAGAGGTATCAGAAGAAGAATTGTCTCATTGTCTCGATTACTTATTAGATTTCGCAGATGATGCGAGTATGCTGGAATTGTATAAAAAGTTGTGCAGAAGATTTGTATACACATATCCTGGATGTATAAATTTTTATGTCAATGCCTATAAAGAGATGTGGGAAAAAACAGAATTCTGAAAGGGGTTTACATGAATCAACTTATAAAAATGGATGAAGAGTATAGGAAGTGGATTGAGGACATAGGAAAACGCTATAAACAGAGACAGATTAAGGCATCTGTTTCTGTTAATCAGGAAATGATTGGTTTCTATTGGTCTATAGGAAGAGATATTGTAGAAAAATCGGCTGAAAGTAAGTGGGGCAGTGGATTTTTTGTTAATTTAAGTAAAGATATGAGAACAATTTTGCCAGGGGTTCAAGGCTTATCAAGTTCGAATCTCAGATATATGAAGAAATTTTATGAATTGTACAGTGATCCAATTCTTCCACAATTTGTGGAAGAATTGAAGAGCAAAGAGGATTCAATAAATGTTCCACAACTTGTGGGAGATTTATCAGATAAAGAATTGTTTTCGATTCCGTGGGGACATCATAGAGCTATCATTGATAAATGTAAATTGGACAGGGAAAAATCAATATTTTTTGTGAAGAAAACGATTTTAAATAATTGGTCAAGGGCAGTACTTTTAAATTTTCTTGATACCGATTTATATGAGCGTCAGGGAAAAGCAATTTCAAACTTTGAATACGCATTGCCTGAACCACAAAGCGACCTTGCACAGGAAATAACAAAGGATCCATATAATTTCGACTTCGTAGCAATCAGAGAAGATTATAGTGAGAAAGAGTTAAAAGACGCATTGATGGACAACATCACAAAATTTCTTATGGAACTTGGAAAAGGTTTTGCTTTTGTTGGAAGAGAATATACAATACCGATTGAAGGAACAGAGGAAAAAATAGATCTTTTATTTTATCATCTGTATTTGCATTGTTACGTTGTTGTTGAAGTTAAAATAGTAGCTTTTACATCGAGAGACATTGGACAGATTGGTACATATGTGAATATTGTGGATGATTTGGTCAAGACAGATTTTGATGCAAAAACAATTGGTCTGATTATATGCAAAAGCAAAAATAATATCCTTGCAAAATATGCGGTAAATAGTTCAAAAGAACCGATAGGAATATCTGAGTATAAGTTGTCAAATTTATTGCCTGTGGAATATAGAGCTTCTATGCCAACGATAGAAGAAATTGAGAATGAACTCAGGTAAATATTTTAAAAGAAACTAACGGATAAGGAGCATTGAATATATGTTGAATTCAAACGAAAGAATGGGTTTCATAATTGAATATATGTCTTCATATGATGAAAAAATCAAAATGGCAAATAAAAACGGATTATTTGATGCTGCAAAAATGTTTGAGTTATTTGCGATTGAGGTATGTAATGTATGGTTCGGACAGAAGTTTAGTAATCTGAATGACGAGACGGCAACTTATCCATATGTAGATTTGATATCAGAAAACAGAGAACTTTTAGTGCAGGTAAGTACTGTACAAGATGTACCAACAAAAATAAAAACTACATTGGAAAAGATAAGGGATTCAAAAGATAAAAAATGCTCGGACTTAAAGAATATTGTATTTTTTGTACTTAGTAATAATAGTATTGATAAGGTGAGAGAGTATAGTGGGGATAATCAAATTGGGAGTATTTCATTTACTATTAAAGATAATTTGATTACTACAAATGATATTATAACTAAAGCACAAAATGATCTTAATTTTCAGAAGAAATTATACAAGGTATTAAAGGATGAGTATGAGAACTTTAATATTAATATCAGAAAATTTAAAGGTGCATTGGAACTTAGTAATTCAGGGTTGAAAAATATTGAAGGATTGATTAACGGAGAATATGAAATCGATAGAAATGAATTTCTTGAAAAAATAACAAAAGACAATGAGCGATATATTTCAATACAAGGTGGAGCTGGTAGCGGTAAATCTGTTTTATGCAAAAAATATGTTGAAAATGAAAAATTGGTTTTATATGCTCGTGCTGAAAGATTTTTGGAAGAAAGTCATATTGACGACATTTGGGGTTGCTGTATCCAAGACGTTTTAGAGTGTATTAATGGAAAGAAATTAATATTCTTTATTGATGCTCTCGAGTTTATTGCGGACTGTGCCGAAACAAAATTTGAATTATTACAGTATTTGTATGATATGGCGGCAGAATATCAAAATGTGTACATAGTAACATCTTGTAGAA
>SKET01001259.1_pt1 | contig 17786 bp, 20 predicted proteins | sample 4841461 | NCBI WGS metagenome assembly SKET01 (sample SAMN11008802, study PRJNA524170) | human gut metagenome | biome: Human fecal sample; material: Feces; isolation source: fecal sample from pouch patient p5 | host: Homo sapiens | place: Israel: Tel-Aviv | collected 2014-02-13
CCTGTATATTTTAGTGTTAATTTTATTTTCAAAGATATTTTTTTCATTCGTACTCCTCCAATGGAATCTCTGACATTCCAAATTAGATTATAGCACATTTTAAGACAGTATGTTGTGAAATTCTTCTTAAATAAAAAGTTTTTTATTATGCTTTTCCGCCTTGTATTTCTCTCTGATTTGCCCTATTCTAAAAAGTAAATATATCAGCAAAAAAAGATTTTTAAAACAATTTGAAAGAAGGAAATATCTATGAACAATTCAGTTTCTCAAGAACTATTAAAATTTCTTCAAAAGAGTCCCACAGCGTTTCATGCAGTTCAACAGATGAAATCAGAGCTTCTTGCAGTTGATTTTACTGAACTAAAGGAAAATCAGCGTTGGAATATAGAATGCGGCAAACACTATTTTGTTACACGAAATGACTCTTCCCTGATTGCGTTTACAATTCCGGAAAATGGTATTGACAAGATGCACATTCTGACAAGTCATAGTGATTCTCCGACCTTTAAGATCAAAGAAAATCCGGAGATTGAAGTAGAAAAACATTATGTGAAATTAAATGTAGAAAAATATGGTGGCATGCTCTGTGCACCCTGGTTTGACCGTCCACTCTCTGTTGCCGGACGCGTTATAATAAAAGATAAGACAAACGGACAATTCACGAGCAAACTCGTCAATATTGACCGGGACCTTGTTATGATCCCGAATCTCGCGATTCACATGAACCGTGAGATCAATAGCGGTTACAACTACAACGCCCAGAAAGATCTTCTCCCACTTTATGGCTGTGGTTCTCCTAAAGGAACTTTTATGGAACAGATTGCTGAAGCTGCCGGGGTAGAAAAAGATGAAATTCTCGGTCATGATCTATTCCTTTATAACCGACAGGAAGGTTCCATCTGGGGAGCTTCTGAAGAATTCATTTCCAGCGGCAGACTTGATGACCTGCAGTGTGCCTTCGCATCACTTCAAGGTTTTCTTTCCGGTGAGAAAAAAGACTGTATGGCTGTACACTGTGTTCTGGATAATGAAGAAGTTGGAAGCGGTACGAAACAGGGCGCCGCATCCACATTCCTTTTTGACACACTGATCCGTGTTCACGAAGCACTTGGATATGATGGAGAAGATTATCGTGTTCATCTTGCAGACAGCTTTATGATCTCTGCGGATAATGCTCATGCGGTTCATCCAAACTATACAGAGAAAGCAGATCCGACAAACCGTCCTTACCTGAACGAAGGAATCGTGTTGAAATTCAATGCAAACCAGAAGTACTGTACGGACGCCGTATCTGCTGCCATGTTCCGCGACCTATGTAAGCGGGCAGATGTTCCGGTTCAGACATTTACAAACCGTTCTGATATGGCCGGTGGCTCTACCCTTGGAAATATTTCCAACACTCAGGTTGCGCTCAATACCGTTGACATCGGACTTCCGCAGTTGGCAATGCATTCCCCTTATGAGACTGCAGGTGTGAAAGATACTGAGTATCTGGTACGAGCTGCAAAAGAATTCTTCTGCTAGTAAAGGAAGGAGCAGGGATTTCATTATGACGAAATTCCTGCTCTTTATTTTTTACAAATGCCTTCTCAGCGCCTCTACATAATAAGACGCATAACGACTGAAAATAATATTTTTCTTTTTAATAATACCGATCCTCATCGTTTTATCGACATCTAATGGCTTCGCTATAATACTGCTTCCATTTAATTTCTGGTCGATCACACCACTGCTTACTGTGAATCCGTTTAATCCGATCACCAGGTTAAATAAGGTCGCCCTGTCTCTCACCTGTATACTCTTCGGGAAATCAAGCATACTTATAAATTCCTCCGAAAAATAAAACGAATTATTATTTCCCTGTTCATAAACAAGATACGGATATGGTCGTAAATCTTCCATGGAAATCATTTCTTTTTCTGCCAGTGGATGATCTTTACAGATAAATACATGCGGTTCTGCAACAAACATTTCCTCAAATTTCAACTGATTATTCTTTATCAGCTTCAGAATCACATCTTCATTGTGTTCCGAAAGATAAAGAACTCCAATCTCGCTTTTTCCGCTCGCCACATCTTCAATGATCTCGCCCGTCTGTGTCTCTCTTATAATAAAACTATACTGGTCTGCATCATATTCTTTGATCAGATCAACAAAAGCATTTACCGCAAACGAATAATGCTGGCAAGACACAGAAAACTTCGGTGTTCTTCTCTCTCCATTTCCAAAATGTTCTTTCATATTGTCAGCCTGCTCTAGAAGCATCCTTGCAAAGGACAATAGCTCTTCGCCTTCTCTTGTAACAGTAACGCCTTTGTTAGACCTTGTAAATGCAGTCACTCCCATCTCTTTTTCAAGATTATGAATTGCTGCACTAAGCGACGGCTGTGAAATAAAAAGCTTTTCTGCAGCCTCCGTAATATTCCCACAATCCGCAACCGTAACTAAATAGGTTAATTGCTGTAATGTCATGTTCGCTCACTCCTTATTGAAACTGATGTCCGGTCTTATCATAAAAGTATTCCCCATAACCATGTTGAGACAAATGGCTGTAAAAAAAACATAATAACACCTACTGAACCACAGATCAAATAAAAATCATTAATTTTTGAATCTGATAAAGTTCGCTTTGTAAAGTTTTTTGTTACAAAACGTACGATAAGGTAGCCGATCAAAGTACCGATGCTATTTGTAATGATATCATCTATATCAGTTGCTCTGCCAGTAAAAAGTTGAGAAATCTCAATAAAAGACGTTGCAACAATTCCGGCCAGGGCAACACGTTTTATACTTCTGAACTCTTTCCATAACATTGGTAAAAAGAAACCAAACGGAACGAATAAAAGCACATTTAAACACGCATTAACAAGATCTGACAACATATAAATAAACGGAATCAGACTCACTGTAAACTCTATTTGCAACATCGTAATATTCGGGAATCCCACTAATGCTAATACTACTGCCAGATAAAATCCAAAGATCATATAAACCATCGTTCGTTTCCAGCTCTGAAAGAAAAACTTCTCATATATACCCCAAAGCGGAATTATAAAAACTGCTGCTGCAACAAGTTCAATTAAGGCGTTGTATATTCTGCTCATTTTTTCCTCCATGAATTGTATTTTACACAACTCATAGTCTATCATATCCGGCCTGGTTACAGTAGATTTAGACTTCTTAATTAAGTTTAATTTTTCATTAAGATAAAAAAACTTTCCACACAAGAATTAGGAATAGAAAAACCCTCGGATGGCACTCCGAGGGTTTTTCGTTGCTGTTCACTATGGAATAGCATTATCTTTTTGCCTACTGGCATTATAGCATATGCAATTTAACAATACAATATGTAATTTTAATAGAAAGTGAGTATGTCCTTGATTTTTCACCTTTACCATGCTATACTACAAACCGCTGAAACCCTTATAAAATAAGGTCTTACTGGGTTTTAGTAAAGTGTGTTCGTGACCTTCCACACGTAAAACAAAACTTCTATTCTTTACAGTTTATATAGATTTATGATTTGTCAAAGAGCCTTGAAATTCAACGTTTCTCGGCTCTTTTCTTTTTATCCTCTGTTATCTGCATCCATGCGATTTGGTACTTTTTTGGTACTTTTTTGGTACTGTGTAACATAGAAAAAAGAGGGTTGTTACACCCTCTAAAATACGTTTGCTATCTTCTGCATTTCTTCTGACTTTGTGTTCGGCAGAACATGACTATATAAATCCATTGTCATGGCTAGTGAACTATGCCCCAGGATTGTTTTTAGGACTTGTGGTTGCATCCCGGCTTCGATCGCCCTCGTTGCAAATGTATGTCTAAATACATGGCTTGTAATTCTTGGAAACTCATGCCCTGCAGCCCGGATCCGTTTAATCGTTCTGTCAATCTCTGCTTGTATTCGTTCTCTGCTGATCGGTTCACCCTTCTCATTACAGAATAAATATTGATCCATCTTTATCACTTTGAATCCCCAGTAGCTCCGCTGTGCTTCGATATGCTCTAGCATGGCAGCAGTCAACGGAATATCTCTTGTTGATGTTCTCGTCTTTGGCGTATCCTCAACATAACCTTTCTTTTCGATATATTTCAAAGTCCGTCTAACATGGATCACGCCTTGCTTCTTGTCAATGTCTGTATATTTAAGTCCTTGCATTTCGCCTTTTCTCATTCCTGTTCGCAGCATCACCGCAAAAAAATGATATAAATAGCTTTCTTCTGCATACTGCATAAATAGTTCTTGCTGTTCCTTTGTCATAGCCATTCTTTTCTTTTTTTCGCCTGTCTCGCGTGGGATTTCAGCTAATTCAACGGGATTTCTCTCGATTAGTCCGTTTCTATACGCTTGCTGAAAACATCCGTGCAGAACTGCTGATACAATCTTAATACTTGATACCGCATAACCTTCTTTCACAAGGTCATTATATAATTTCTGTATGTGTTCACCACGTATCTCTCCAATGTTCCTGCTGCCAATCCGGCTCTTTATCGTGCTTTGATAATACTTGTCATAGCTGTTGTATGTTCCAATCTTCACCCGGTTCTTCTTGTATTCTTCTAGCCAAGTCGTGTACCATTCATTTAATGTGATCTTCTTCGCTGATACATATAAGCCATGTTCTATTTTATATTTCAATTCAGTCATTAATTTCTGCGTTTCTGTAACTGTTTTCCCATGTACTAGGTATCTTTTGCCTTGATACATAAAACGCCCCTCAAATCCCTCGTATCTCTGTTGTATTCCCTTTGGTAGCTTTCTTCCTCTCTTATCTGTTGCCATGTCTGCTCCTTCCCCAATATCGTTTTTAGATATTGCAATAGGTCAACATGGCAGTTATAATCATGTTGACCAACTTTTTTGATGTGTTTGGTTATTTCTGTTTTGTCCTGCAGTGTTGGCGCACTGTAGGACTTTTATTTTCTGTTTTTCTTCATTCCCTTGATAAAGTAATAAATATGCTTCATGCGTGTTTCGTCCAGTTCTTGAAGTGCTTCGATAATTAGTTTTTTATAGTCCATTTCTTTCTCCTTTTCGCTGTTGCTATGATACTATGTCGGTCAGTAAATAATGTATCTCTTCGGATAATAGCAGCAGTCTCTTGAATTATCTGCCGTCCTGTTTTAGTGTTGACGCACATCCCCAGGAAGGGCTTTTTTATTTTATTTCTGAAAGTCTAACTTTCCGGCTTTTGCCGCTCGGTATGCCTGTTCAAATCCCAACTTCCACGCTATAACTATTTTTTCTATGCTATCCGTAATTTCATGTAATTCGATCGCATCTCTTGTAGTCATGCAATACCTCTCCGGCACGCGCTTATATGTGTTTGCTGTGTATTTTCTTAAATTTTTATCCATCCTTGCGCACCATCTCCACTTGTCTTTCTCTTAATTCCATAGACATTAATACTATTTTCGCGTTTCTGATCTTCCTGTCATTCCTGCAGCGCATTGTATTGGTTATCATTAAATACTGCTGCCACTCTAGTTCTGTCGCTTCATGCATCCGGCTATCATCAGAAACTTTCTCGCAGATCTCCGCTATTTTCAATAGCATTTCGATATTGCTCTTGTTCTTGCATTGTTCCGCTGTTTCTTTTAACTCTTCTATAATTTCCTTTTTTGTTTTCACTGGTTTCATCTCCTTTCTGCTTTTTATTATAAACGTTTTCGTTTATTCCGTCAACGCTTATATTTAAACACAACTGTTTCTTTTATAAATTTTTCTATTGTTCTTTTAAATATTTTCATTTATACTTATAATTAATATTGAAAGAGGGTGTGAAAATGAGTACAACAGAACAAATAAAAATTTTATGTGTAAAGCTCGGTATCAGTGTGTCAGAGTTAGCTAGGTTATTAGGTACAAGTCCGCAAGCATTCAGCCAAAAAATGAAAAGGGATTGTTTAACTCCTTCAGATTTAAAAAAAATTGCTGATGTTACCGGATGCAGCTATAAAAGTTCTTTTATATTACCGGATCAATCAGAAATAATTGATTAGTCTGCTCTTTTTTCCGTCAGCCTTTTGCATGGTTGACGGTTTTTCTTTTTGCTTCTCTTCTGCTCTCATTGCGCCGGCGCAACTTCCGGAAATTATACTCCTGCAGATTATTCAAACTGGCGGCAGTCTCTTCTATTGTCTGCCGCACTATGGGGCTTTTTAATCCCCGGAGTTCCCCCGTAGTTCAACTCCGCATAAGCTCCCGATCATCTTCATAGATGGTATGTTGAAATAAATATTCTAATTTCTGCAAGTTCCTCTTTGCTTGCATTATCTAATATCTTATCTATTATTTCTCTATCTGTCGTACTTCTCTTTTTTGTGATACAATCTTCTCTCGCAAAAATATTATGTACTTTATTAAAGATTTTCTTTAGTGAATCTTTCCTCTCTATCTGTCCAACCATTTCTCTGATGCACTTGCGGTACTCTTCACTGTTCATATTTTTTCTTTCCTTCCTCGGAAATCCATGCTATTATGTACTTGTATTTGGGTTGCATGGCTCCGGCTATGTACCGCCCCTACCAGTGTTGGTAGCACTGGCAAGGGGCTTTTATTATGCTAATTTTTCTACTTGTGACTTTCCGAAGAAATTCGCTTTATATACAGCTTCATCTCCTTTAGATCCCCATATCAATGAACATCCAAACAATGCTCTTGATCCGCGAACAACTTCATAACCTAATTTCTTCCATCCACTCCATGTGTTCGTTTCTTCTGTCACTTCTGCTGCCGCTTTCGCATCTTCGATTCTCTTCGCATTTACTTCTTTCGCTTTAGCTGATAACCACGCTCTGTGCAGTGCTTCTGCAAATGTGATTTCATTCGCTCTGTAAATCTTCCAGGCGTTCTGCATGATCTTCTTCAAATTATATTTCATGGCTTCTATCTCCCTTCTAGTAAGGTGTTCCCAACATCCCCGGAAGGCTTTAAACATCTAGCGTTCTACTCAGTGCATCTCAATCTCTCTTATCCTTCTTCGGTGTTATGTTGCGTTCTTGTTTTCCCTTTCGGTACTCCCGTCCGCCTTCGCTGTTGTGCATTCCCTTAACTTGATTATATTATATATCTATTTACATCAATAGTCCATTGACAATATGCACATATTTACACCAATATATTTATTTATATTTTATATTTACATCAATAGACTTATGATATATAATTCTAGTAGAGTGGAGTAAGTAAACTCTAATTACATCACAAGAAAGAAGGTATATAAATGACGGATGAATCAAAAGTAAGCAAGGCTCAACAAAAAGCTGTTAATAAATATGTGAAAAATAATTACGATAGAATAAATGTTACCTTCCCGAAAGGACAAAAAGAGAAGATTGCAACCGCAGCGGCAGCAGTTGGGGAATCTGTCAACGGATACATAAAAAAAGCTATTGAGCAACGAATGGAAAAAGACTCCCAGGAATAACACTCTATCTATGCTTTTCGCTATTACAAGTAACTTATATGCCGCCCCCTACCATCCAGTAGCATGGCGGCTTTTTCATATTGTGATATATCTGTTAGCTTCTATTTTGCCCCTCTCACAATGTTTCACTGCTTTCCGGTGTATATTCTTCAGACTGGCAGCAGTCGCTCTAATCTGCCACACGTCTGCCCCTTGTATTACCACTTATATTTTCATTTTCGGAATTTCGCGCGCATTGTCCTGGTCATGCGGTCGTTGCCGATCTATTATAAACTTTTCGCACTCCCCCTTATCTCTTTCCCTTTCTTCTTGTCTCTCTATTCTTCGTAATGCTTCGCGCTCTACTTCGCTTGTCCATGTATTTTGAAATGCTTTAACTCCTACATGATGCCCCACAGCAGCCTTTAAATATATAGTCCTGTAATATCTATGCCATGTTCTGCTCTCTTGTCTCCTTAGTCTCCCTGTCGCGTTGTGATCGCATCTATTCACTGTATTAACTGACACTCCTAACACTTCCGCAATCTCTTTTTGCTTCATGCCGTCTATATATTTCATTTTCACTACAGTTCTTTGACTCTCCGGTAACGCTTCGATTGATTCCAATAGGTTCTCCCAGGCTTTCCCCCTGTCCAGTCGGTTTATTATATCTTCTTCCATATTCTCACCGGATCCGATCAGCTCCCCTATTGTTCCACTGTCCTCTTTTGTTATTGGCGCGTCTAGGCTTCCTATTTGCCGCATTTTTCCGATTTCTTTCAGCTTTGCAACATCTTCTTCGTCTAAGTGTGTAAAAGCTCTTATCTGTATCGCTGACGGTTCACAACCTGCAGTTTTATAATGTTCATCCATAAATTTATTGTATTTATTTAGTTTTGTGTTCCACTCTCCCGGAATCTTTACCGGCTGACTGTGTAGAATACAGAGATTCATTGCGCGCCGGATGTAAAAGCTCGCACAAGTAAGAAACTTGTAATCCGCTTCAAGATCATACTTATTAACCGCGTTACAAAGTCCTATATATCCCTCTTGCAGTAAATCCTCTATTTCAGCGTATCCGCTGTATCTCTTTGCAAGCTTCGCAATAAATCCCTTGTTTTGTTTCCATAATATCAACATGTTTTCCGCTGTGTTTTCTCCTGCTCTTATCCTGGCTACTAACTGTTCATTGTCCATGCTTGATTCCTCTATATACTTTCTGTGTGTAAATCAGCGTCAGACTGTGTGGGGGTGCCTACTATGTACCCCAGGGACTCTCCCCCCCCTCTGCAAATTATTAAAACTTCCCACGTTTTTTTGCTTTATTCTGCTTTTTTATCCGGTTTTTTCATTATTTTTTTCTTTCTAATCGGTCTTTTTTTCAAATCTTCCCACGGTTGCACCGGTGCAAATTCCTCATTTTTGCGCCCCTTTCCGCTTTTCGTTACCTTTCGCCCCTCTCACGCGCGCGCGGAGATTTCTCCGGAGTCATGGCTACATCCCCGTTCTTCAATTTTATTTTTTCTCAAGAGAATTGACCGGGGGTGTTGCCTGCTGCCCGTGATCGTCTTTTTTATCCGATCACCTTTTTCTTTTTTCAAACCGTAACGTTTCCGTTTTCATTGCCTTTGTCTTGACTTCTGCGCTTGATTTGTTTTAGAATAGTTATACAGAATCAGTTGTTTTTATTATATCTCTATGCCGATCATGCACCCTCTTGTATGATCGGTCTTTTTTTATCAATGTATATTCCAGTCGTTCATAGCCTTCCGCATCCGTTCCCATGTATACACTTTCTTTGTCTAAATAATATCCATCTTTGATTCTTATTTTCTTTCTGTATCTGTTCCCATACATAACTATTTTTTTCGGTTCCGGTCTTATTAAATTTCTACTACAGTTATATGCTTTCTTTTGAATTGCTTCGCACGTCTTTCTTGTTTTCTGCGCGTACTTAATGAAATACGCTGCAAGCTTTCTATATTGTCCGCTGCTGTCCAATGGCTTTGCATTTATGAAACCTTTATCCCATAGTCTTGCAATCTTTCTTGTATCAATGTCGTTGACAAGAATATGAATGTGCATTGCTCCTCGTTCTCCTACTTCCGCAGTTTCAATATATTTCAGTTCTCTCCCTTCCTGCTTGTATACTTTCCGCAGCTTTTTCAAGAACTCCCTTATATGCCTTTTCAGTTCTTCCGCGTCTTTGGGTCTGTTCTCCGTCTTATATGTTAGTGTGATATACCAACTATCTCCATCAAAGTTTGCATTTATTATTCTTGTCAGCTTTTTCTCTAGCTGCCTGTCATTAATCTGCTGTTGCTTCTCTGTTGTTTCCCTCTCTTTCTTCCCTCTCCGTCCGTCTTTCGGCTTATATCTTCTCGTATAGTATGCAGCCACTTCTATCGTCTTTCCTGCTTTGCAAATACTTTTTATATATGGCATATCTCTCCTTTGTGGTTCTTAAGATAATATACTTATCCAGTCTCAAGAGGGTTTTAGCTCCCCTCATTTTTTTGATATATTTCCCGGTAATTACAAGTCGAACCGGCTTTTTCTTGCCGGTTCGTATCAATCAATATTCTTTTAGTTCCTGCTGTCCTTGAACCTTTTTCAAATAATGTTTCGCGCTCTTGGTTGCATCAAATATCTGTACCGCTCTCTTATCCATTATCTTACAGAATTGCTCTATCTCTTCCCGGTTCTTTGGTATCCAATAGCCGCCCTTTGTGCCACTACATATTATTGCACCGTTTTTCCGCTCGACTGCTATTCTTCTCCTTAACTCTCGCACTGATCCGCAGCCTGTTAGCTCTATCAGTCTTTCTTTTGATATTGCATTCTCTTCCCCTATAGGCAATAAACTTTCTATTGATGCCACGGGTTTGCTGGACTGCTGCCCCGTGTGCGCTTGGCTATTTCTGTTTTTATTTTCCATCATAGTACCTCAACCAATGAATTTATATATTTGTCTATTTTTGTTTTATCCCACAGCACACGTCTCCCTATTTTGACTTTTGCGCCACTTTCCTCGCCTAGCTTCATAGCTCCATTTCTTCCCAGGCTTGTATATACCCTTAACTCTTCTGTGTCCATTAATCGTGATTCTCCTATCACTGCTCTGTTCGTTCTACTTCTCATGTTGTTCCCCTTTCTTTTTGTTCATTGTTTTATAATCTCTGTCACATCAACCTCTAAAGCTGCTGCCATTTTTCCCGCTGTTTTTGGTGTTACGCTTTTACTTCTCATAATTTCATAGAATCTGTTTCTACTAAATCCCGCTCTTTCGCAAATACTTGTTGCGGTCATTTGTTTTCTCGCTAAAATCAATTCTATTTCTGATCTGTTAATTACCATTTTTTCTCCTTCTTTCCGTGTAATGCGCAATTTAATTGTGTGTTTTTTATTTTATGATACATAATTTAATTGTGTGTGTCAATATTTTGCATGTAAAAAACTTGAATTTAATTCCGTGTTATGTTATTTTATTGCTAGGAGGTACGTGTATCATGAAGCATATTAAAGACAATATAACAATCGGTTCTAATATTAAGCATTATCGCAAATTAAATAAGCTGACTCAAAAAGAATTAGGTGGACTTATCGGTAAAACAGAAAGTTCCGTTCAAAAATATGAGTCCGGTGCTACTGAAATCCCTAGAAGTGTATTATATAAAATTGCTTCTGTTCTTGATGTGCATTTATTAGATCTCTTAGATGATGGATCTGCCATTGATTGGCACGGGCAGCGTGATAGACTTATGCTTTCTCTTTATAAGTTTCTCGGCTATACAATTGATTTCGGTGTCGATCACAGCTCTAATGCTTCTATCTCTCATGGTAATAATACCTATATACTGCCAGATCATATCCTATATTCTGATTTATTTGAACATGTTGAAAGCGATATGGTGAATCGACTTTCAGAAATTATAGAACGATATGCAACTACTTCTTCTGATTCTTCAGATAAAAAAGTTTGATTATATTAAATATAAAAAGGATCTTAACCTTCTCGCCGGCTTTGCCGTATTGGTTAGGATCCTATTTCTCTTTTTCCTCTCTCCCTTTATATCTTTTTGAACCTTAACATTTATTAACATTCTCACGCCGTACTCAAAGGTACGGAGGTTCAAAACAACTTTCTAAGCCTTAACATTCCCACGCAAAAAACGCCACTGGACTTCTGCTCCCTGTGGCTTCTTCTTTGCTGATCCTGTCAGCTTCAAACGGTTATAATTTTCCCATTTGGTACTTTTTTGGTACTTCCCTTGATTTTTCACCTTTACCATGCTATACTATCACCCGTTACAAAACCCTAAAAAACCAAGGTCTTACAAGGGTTTCGCCGATTTCCGGCGTAAAATGAATCGTGTGTTCGTGACCTTCCACACGTAAAACAAAACTAAAGGAGAACTGAATAATGAAAAACTCAAGTAACAAAGTGCTTTACCTGGCACAGGCAGCCATGATTGCTGCCATCTATGTCGTACTGACTGTTGTCGGTGCATCACTGGCTTTTGGAGAGGTGCAGATCCGTTTTGCGGAAGCACTGACGATCCTCCCGGTATTTACTCCGGCTGCAATCCCTGGATTGTTTGTAGGATGCCTCATCGGAAACACACTTGGAGGTGCAATCCTGCCTGACATTATCTTCGGCAGCCTTGCAACACTGATCGGTGCCATCTTTACATGGTCTTTAAGAAACAAGAGCAAATTCCTTGCCCCTGTTCCTCCGGTTGTTGCCAACATCGTCGTGGTTCCATTTGTATTAAAATACGCTTACATGGTTCCACTTCCGATTCCTTTCATGATGCTGACAGTTGGTGTCGGAGAAGTGATTTCCGCCGGTGTGCTTGGTCTGATTCTTTACGGAGCACTTAACAAATATCGAGGAATTATCTTTAAAAAAGCTTTATAGATTTTTCTTATGTAACCTAAAAACGACAGGATCTTCATTTGAACTATTGAAGAACCTGTCGTTTTTATTTCATTTTCTAGTAACTGTTCAGAGCCAACCTCCAAAATGCTACGTATTTCGTCGGTGTGGCGTATCCGCCAAATAAAATTTCAAAAACAGTTTTAAAAATGCAAGCATTTTATACCTGTTTTTGAAATTTTGCTTGGCTCTGAACAGTTACATATTCTATTTGATATAACCAATAAATGTATTTCCGCTTCCGGAAACCATTCCTTCCATCTCACTGATGGAAACTGTCTGTGACTCTCCATTTTCAGGATCGATATAAGTAATATCATTCTTCGTATATCCTGTCAGAAGAATTGCATGATCTGCACTTGTAAGTGCAATCACCGGACATCCTCTATTGATCACGTAGAGTACCTGATCCAGCGTACATCCTGTCAGATCTACTTTCTGAGCATCATATGTCTTCATATAACGCTCACATGCTTCAAGTGATGTCTCTTCTCCTTCTTTCGAAAGAGCAACATCCTCTATCGAATACGCAAGATCTCGATTGCCTTTTTCCCAGACATATTTCTGGTCAGAAGAGATCACAACTCCTGAAATCTGCTGTGCTTTCTGAATTGCATAAGAAGCTTTATCATAAATTCCTGCCAGTTCACCAACACCATAAACATAGTATTTCACACTTTCGCTGTTATCAGCAAGAACCATCTCAAGTTCATTCTTTGATGCCAGCTGATTCGGCCGGATCACTTTCACGCTCTTCTCTCCTGCTCCCTCTGCAAATGTAATCCGCATCTGTTTTTCCATCAGTGCTGTTGTGTATACTTCTGTTTTAATCGCCGTATCTTTGCGTTCCTCATTATTCGTAATAAACTCCTGTGAAGTAACGTTGTAAATATCCCCGCTTTTCTCTACACGATTCAGTGTTACCATATTGTCATCGATTAAAATATCAGAAATATAAATGCCTTTATCAACAAAGGAATAGCTGGCAACTTTTTTGTTCTTAGAATTACGGATTTCCAGTTCATACATTGGAGTGATCGATTCTCCGGAAGCTTTCTTTCCTGCGTCCTCGGATTTCATTTTTCCATAAATAAAGTCACCATTGACAAATCCAAGTGGACTAATTTTTTCTCCGCTTGCTGCCTCAACAGTATTCGTCTCCAGACTGCTTAGATTCATTACCTGAATCACTGTTCCGCCACTCTTATCTCCTTCTGACTGATATGCCATCAGATGTCCATCACTAGAAACTGCATACTGTCCTTCTTTAAGATTCTCTGCAAGTGTTGTCTGTTTATTCTTTTTCAAATCTACCTGATACAAAGTTCCGTCTGCCAAAACATACAACTGCTCTTCCGCATGATTATAATAAACCATCTTGCCAAGCTCATCCGCTGCGATTGCATAGGACTTCTTACTTGGTATAAATGCTTTCTCCTGGATCAGATTTCTCTCTACATCAAAATAATAGATTCCGACACCGACTTCTCCTTCGTGTTCGCCACGATTCATATATCCATACACAGCAAATGCAAGATTACCACTGTTGTCCATACTGATGATACGAACTGCATGTTGATCATTCAGATTCCTTTCATCTGTCGTATCTGCATCTGCAAATCCGAAAATATTTAATAATTCATTCGAACTCTTATTGTACATCCAAAGGTTTCTGGACTCCACAAATGCTACAATCGTTTCTTTCTCATTTGTCTCATACGGAACATCTGAAGGTGTAACGCCGAGCAGAATTCCGTTTTCATCGATCACGCTTCTGTTCTCACTGAATACTTCCTGCATATCACGATTGTAATCCAACAGGTAAATTGTAGTCCCTGCGATTCTCACACGGAAAAATTCTTTAATGTCATAAACTGCATTCTCACCGGTATCATCCACGCAGGAAACTCTGTAATTCGCAAGGAGAGATGTATACACACTATTACTTTCCTTTATGCTCCACCGCACATCACCAAGCAACTGTGGCTGCATAGTTCCCCACTGAATATGAGAAATATCTGAATGGATATTGACAGTCTGATAAGTTGTATTATCACTCTCATCTCCAGGTTCCAGATAAATATTCAATGAATCTACATCCGTCTTATTAAATGCTTTCGTATGAAAATCCTGTGCAAATGTAAGACATTGTGATGCTGTAATATCATCTGCTTTCTCAATTCTTGTATAAAAATTAACTTTCCTTGTCTCTTTCTCCTCGCCAATCACAAGTGAAACCTGAAGTACTGCCTCCTGGATTTTATCTCCAAGTGATTTCCCCAGCTTTAATGTGACATCTTCGCTTTCTGCAGACTTTAGAGTTCCTTTATCATACGTCTCTGTTCCATCCAGAGAATATACACTGTAACTGATCTCACGGATCTGGTTATTATTTTTCTCAATCTGCATCTTCAGTGTACCATCACTCTCTAATGGTGTAATGGTATCTCGCATTGCAGCAATATCCATATCATCTACATAACCAGACAACGCATTTATCTTCTGTCCCCCCATCATAAATGAGACTCTAGGTAACGTGGCATCTCCCATATCCACAACCTGATCATCATTTCCACGGTTCAGTATCACATTACTGATCACCAGCACAGCCGCAAAAAGAACAACCAGTGCGGCAATCTTTATTACCCTTTTTTTCATTATTTATCTCCCTTTTGCTCTGCCAGAAGCATACCTAATGTTGGCTGAATCTTCAAAAATCTTTCACAATCCTCTGCCTCTTTTCTGCTCTTTGCTGCAGGACTCCCCTTTTTCACTGCACGCAGCAGAATATTCTTCGGCGTATGCTCCATATCAATAAATTCTAATACCTGAGTTTCATATCCCTCGCTTTCCAGATGCTTTGCTCTAAGTCCATCTGTCACAAGTGCTGCAAAACGCTCTCGCAACAATCCATAATCCATAATTGGTCCGAGCACTTCTTCCATGGAAGCTAGTTGATCTCCCAGCATTTCTGAAACTTCCATAACTTCCGTCTTTGATTTCATCTTGCCTGAATGCAGATTTCTCTGTTTTTCAAGCTGCTTGTTCACCTCATGCTGACAACATGGAACAGACAAAATCACTTTCGCATTCCAGCCAACCGCTTTCGCAAGTGCATAATCTGTAGCTGTATCACACGCATGAAGCGTCACAACCATGTCAACCTGATCCACACCTTCATAATCCGCAATATCTCCAACAAGGAATGTCAACTTCTCATATCCATACTTCTTTGCCAGTTCATTACAATGCAGAATCACATCTGTCTTCAGATCTAATCCGATAATACGAATATCATATCCTTTTAACTCGTGTAAATAATAATACATTGCAAATGTAAGATATGATTTTCCACATCCAAAGTCCAGAAGTGTAAGCTCTCTGTCCTTGTCAAGCTGCGGCAGAATGTCCTCAACAAATTCCAGAAAACGATTGATCTGACGGAACTTATCCATCTTCGTCCGCACAATCTTTCCATCCTGTGTCATAACTCCAAGATCCTGAAGAAATGGAACCACAATCCCTTCTTCCAAAATATATTTTTTCTTCCTGTTATGAGACAGATCCGCAGCTTTCGCCTGCACCTTCTTGCGCTTTCTCTTAATCGTTGCTTTCCCTTTCTTACTGATCAATACCGTGATATCCTCACTCACCGTCTCAACCTGAACCTGACGAAACTCTTCCAACAATTTCGCAAGCTCATCCTTCGTCTCTTCCACTGTCAGATTCTTATGAAATGCCTGCGTCTTTGTGAAAGACTCTAACTGAAATAAAAGCTCCCCCTTCTGTTCCATCGGTCGAAGCTTTGCCTTAACTACATTATCCTTTACTCGCGGGTTACTAAACACCGCACGAATAAACTCTCTATTCAAAATCCCAGCTAAAAACTGTATGATTTCTTCCATCTAAATGACCTCTTTTTCTTCTATAATAAGTAGAATCTCGAAAGACTCTTCTTACTATTTTGCAGAATAAAAAGGGAGATGTCAAGGGATATAGGGGACGAAATAAAGATTTATCGTAGAAATCATTTTTCGGATATGAGGACGAAAACTGAAAATATTATTTTAGAAAGTCGCTTGTTAGAAGAATGGTACAGGAACGCCGACTCAGGGTTACGCATACTGTTCATACTAGGAAAAACAACAGACTGCTAAAAGCAAAGAAAGCATTGACAAACTCGCTGCCGCTCAGACAGTTGTCAATCCTTTCTTTAACGCAATTCATTGTTTTTCAAGTATGAGCAAGCATGCTCCACATTCGTCTTCGTCCCTGTATCATCCTTCTAACATAAACTTCTCGAAGTTCATATTTTCTGTTTTCTGTTTACTGAAAAAGGATCGTCTTCTACGCTAAATTTTATTAAAGTAAATACGCTTAAGAAATGGGAATCATTCTATAGAACATCCGGTACGTCCGCTTCTCAAGTAGAGTTCTTCTTTCGAGAAAGTAGAAATCAGATAGCGATGAAAACTTACCGATAGACAGACAGTGAGGGATTGATTCAGGTGACTGTTCTGTGTGCTTGGAAAGACTTAAAAAACGGAAGGTTACGTTAAAGCAATGCGAGGCAACTGTCTGAAGCGGCAGCGAGTTTGCCGAGCATTGCTTTGTTTTTAGTAATCTTTCGTTTTTCTTAGTCTTTCCTGTATACAGAATCCGGAGCCTGTATCAATCCCTCAATGTCTGTTAGAAGAAACTTTATAAGCGCTATCTGATTTCGTCCGAACTTGAAAAAGAATCCCTACGATAAATCTTTATTTTCTCAACTGCCAGAACGCCACTGCGCTTGCTGCTGCCACATTCAGAGAATCCACACCATGTGACATTGGAATCTTCACAGTATAATCACAAGCTTTGATTGTCTCCTGCATAAGTCCGTCCCCCTCGGTTCCAAGAATCACTGCCAGTTTTTCTTCGCTCATAAGTTGCGGATCGTCAATACTTACGGAATCATCTGTCAATGCAAGTGCTGCTGTCTTATATCCAAGTGCTTTCAAGTTCTCGATCGCCTGAACCGGCCAGATTTCTTTCCTGTCACATCTGCGTTCTTTATCATCCTGAATAAATGTCCATGGAATCTGAAACACCGTTCCCATACTCACTCTGGATGCTCTTCGATACAATGGATTGCTGCATCCTGAAGTCAGTAACACTGCATCCATATGCATCGCTGCTGCCGATCGAAAGATTGCTCCGACATTCGTTGGATTCATCACATCTTCCAAAATGGTAATCCTGTTCTTTCCTTCGCAAAGTTTCCTGAAATCTTCCAACGATCGGCGTTTCAGTGCACAAAGCATTCCTCGCGTCAGCTTGAATCCTGTCAATTGCGTCAAAACATCAAACTCGGCTGTAAAAATAGAAGTGCCTGTATTCTCAAATCTTGCAAGAACTTCCTGCGTCTCTTCATTTTCTTTCATCTGCTTCTTTTCAAC
>SKET01001266.1_pt1 | contig 17736 bp, 7 predicted proteins | sample 4841461 | NCBI WGS metagenome assembly SKET01 (sample SAMN11008802, study PRJNA524170) | human gut metagenome | biome: Human fecal sample; material: Feces; isolation source: fecal sample from pouch patient p5 | host: Homo sapiens | place: Israel: Tel-Aviv | collected 2014-02-13
GTCCATCTGAGAGGGACCCGATGCAATTGCGTAAATTACTGCTGCCAGGACTGCTTTCCGTTACCCTTTTAAGCGGCTGTTCGCTGTTTAACAGCGAAGAAGATGTGGTAAAGATGTCCCCATTGCCGACCGTTGAAAACCAGTTTACGCCGACCACGGCGTGGAGCACTTCCGTGGGTAGCGGCATTGGCAACTTCTATTCCAATCTTCATCCGGCACTGGCGGACAACGTTGTCTATGCAGCAGACCGCGCTGGCTTAGTAAAAGCGCTGAATGCGGATGATGGCAAAGAAATCTGGTCTGTCAGTCTGGCCGAGAAAGATGGCTGGTTCTCTAAAGAGCCTGCATTACTTTCTGGCGGCGTGACCGTGTCTGGCGGACATGTCTACATTGGTAGCGAAAAGGCGCAGGTTTACGCGCTGAATACCAGTGATGGTACTGTGGCATGGCAGACTAAAGTCGCGGGTGAAGCGCTTTCTCGCCCGGTGGTCAGCGACGGTCTGGTGTTAATCCACACCAGTAACGGTCAGTTGCAAGCCCTGAACGAAGCTGACGGCGCTGTCAAATGGACAGTTAACCTCGATATGCCTTCACTCTCTTTGCGTGGCGAGTCTGCGCCAGCAACGGCTTTTGGTGCGGCCGTCGTGGGTGGCGATAATGGTCGCGTCAGCGCAGTGCTAATGGAACAGGGCCAGATGATTTGGCAGCAGCGTATTTCTCAGGCGACCGGTTCTACCGAAATTGACCGCCTGAGCGATGTTGACACGACTCCCGTCATTGTTAACGGCGTTGTTTTCGCGCTGGCCTATAATGGTAACCTGACGGCGCTTGATCTGCGCAGCGGTCAGATTATGTGGAAGCGCGAACTGGGTTCGGTGAATGATTTCATCGTCGACGGCAACCGCATCTATCTGGTCGATCAAAATGACCGGGTGATGGCGTTGACCATTGATGGCGGCGTTACGCTGTGGACACAAAGCGATCTGCTGCATCGTCTGTTGACTTCTCCGGTGCTGTATAATGGCAACCTGGTGGTAGGTGACAGTGAAGGTTATCTGCACTGGATCAACGTCGAAGATGGTCGTTTCGTTGCCCAGCAAAAAGTTGATAGCTCCGGTTTCCAGACTGAACCGGTTGCCGCTGACGGCAAACTGCTGATCCAGGCAAAAGACGGGACTGTGTACTCTATTACACGTTAATCGTCTCTGTCGTTCACTTTGAAAACGGCTCCTGGACAGGGGCCGTTTTCCTGTTTTTAACAACGACACGAATATAGCGTGCGTTGTCTGATGATTTATAAAAATGAGGCTTTAAACATGGTACCTGTGGTCGCGCTTGTCGGGCGCCCTAACGTAGGAAAATCCACGTTATTTAACCGTCTAACTCGCACCCGAGATGCGCTGGTTGCGGATTTCCCGGGTCTGACTCGTGACCGTAAGTACGGTCGTGCGGAAATTGAAGGCCGCGAGTTTATCTGTATTGATACCGGCGGGATTGACGGAACAGAAGACGGTGTAGAAACCCGCATGGCGGAACAGTCGCTGCTGGCGATTGAAGAAGCGGACGTCGTACTGTTTATGGTGGATGCGCGCGCGGGCCTGATGCCTGCGGATGAAGCGATTGCTAAACATCTGCGCTCCCGCGAAAAACCGACCTTCCTGGTGGCAAACAAAACCGATGGTCTGGATCCGGATCAGGCCGTTGTTGATTTCTATTCGCTCGGTTTAGGTGAAATCTATCCTATCGCCGCGTCTCACGGTCGTGGCGTATTAAGTCTGCTGGAGCACGTGCTGTTGCCGTGGATGGAAGATATCGCACCACAAGAAGAAGTGGATGAAGACGCTGAGTACTGGGCGCAATTTGAAGCGGAAGAGAACGGCGAAGAAGAAGAGGAAGACGACTTTGACCCGCAAAGTCTGCCAATCAAACTGGCGATAGTGGGTCGTCCTAACGTCGGTAAGTCTACACTCACTAACCGTATCCTTGGCGAAGAACGCGTCGTAGTTTACGACATGCCGGGCACCACGCGTGACAGTATTTACATTCCAATGGAACGCGATGGACGTGAGTATGTACTCATCGATACTGCGGGCGTACGTAAACGCGGCAAAATCACCGATGCGGTAGAGAAATTCTCCGTAATCAAAACATTGCAGGCGATTGAAGATGCCAACGTGGTGATGTTGGTGATTGATGCTCGCGAGGGTATTTCCGATCAGGATCTCTCCCTGCTGGGCTTTATTCTCAATAGTGGGCGCTCACTTGTCATTGTAGTGAACAAGTGGGACGGCCTGAGCCAGGAAGTGAAAGAGCAAGTAAAAGAGACGCTGGACTTCCGTCTGGGCTTTATCGACTTTGCTCGCGTGCATTTTATTTCTGCATTACACGGCAGCGGCGTTGGTAACCTGTTTGAGTCAGTACGTGAAGCGTATGACAGTTCCACTCGTCGTGTGGGGACATCTATGTTGACGCGTATCATGACCATGGCGGTTGAAGATCACCAGCCGCCACTGGTTCGCGGGCGTCGTGTGAAGCTGAAATATGCCCACGCCGGTGGTTACAATCCGCCGATTGTGGTGATTCACGGCAACCAGGTGAAAGACCTGCCTGATTCGTACAAACGCTACTTGATGAATTACTTCCGCAAGTCTCTGGACGTGATGGGTACGCCGATTCGTATTCAGTTCAAAGAAGGGGAAAACCCATATGCGAACAAGCGTAACACCCTGACGCCGACCCAGATGCGCAAGCGTAAGCGTTTGATGAAGCATATTAAGAAAAGTAAGTAATCACTTATCTGGTTTCCCTTTCCAAACGGAGAGGGAAACTGAACAACAGGCGAGGAGTATTTATGGAACTCAACTGCCCAACCTGCCATAACCCTCTCGAACGCAACGGTGAAACTGCCCACTGTGCAACTTGTGCCAAAGATTTCACCATTCAGGCGCTTTGTCCTGACTGCCATCAGCCATTACAGGTGTTAAAAGCTTGTGGTGCTGTAGATTATTTCTGCCAGCATGGGCACGGTTTAATATCTAAAAAACGCGTTGAATTTATTGTTGCTTAATATTATTTAAATATATGATGTAATCATTTGTATTCATAATATAAATGATTTCATCCTATTTTATTTGTTGAAGCGCAAATACAAGTGAATGAAATCACTGTGTTATAAATTTAAGATTATATTTAGTTTTCCTGGCGTGCCTTTCTGAACAATCTGGAATAGAATATTAAAGCTTATTTTAAGCATTATTAATGTCACAGGGGATGTGCATGCTGCGATGGAAACGCTGTATTATGCTAACATTTATCTCTGGAGCTGCTTTTGCGGCTCCAGAGATAAATGTTGAGCATAAAGAATCGTTACCTGATTTAGGTAGTCAGGCCGCACAACAGGAAGAACAAACTAACAAGGGTAAATCGCTAAAAGAGCGTGGTGCCGATTACGTCATTAACTCTGCCACGCAAGGGTTTGAAAACCTGACACCCGAGGCGCTGGAGTCCCAGGCCAGAAGCTATCTGCAAAGTCAAATTACCTCTACGACACAATCTTATATTGAGGATACACTCTCCCCCTACGGTAAGGTCCGAACGAATCTTTCTCTTGGTCAGGGCGGCGATCTGGATGGCAGTTCCATCGACTATTTTGTTCCCTGGTATGATAATCAAACTACTGTTTATTTCAGCCAATTTTCTGCACAACGAAAAGAAGATCGTACGATCGGGAATATTGGGCTTGGTGTAAGACATAATTTTGATAAATGGTTATTGGGTGGAAATATATTTTATGATTATGATTTTACCCGTGGACATCGCCGTTTAGGTTTAGGCGCCGAAGCCTGGACTGATTATTTAAAATTCTCGGGCAACTATTACCATCCGCTATCCAGCTGGAAAGATTCCGAAGATTTCGATTTTTATGAGGAGCGCCCGGCGCGCGGCTGGGATATTCGCGCCGAAGCCTGGCTACCTGCTTACCCGCAGCTTGGCGGTAAAATCGTTTTCGAACAGTATTACGGTGATGAAGTCGCGCTTTTTGGCACCGATAATCTGGAGAAAGATCCCTTCGCCGTCACGCTGGGTGTGAAATACCAGCCCGTACCACTCATTGCCGTAGGAACGGATTTCAAAGCCGGCACTGGCGATAATACCGATCTTTCTGTTAACGCAACGCTGAACTACCAGTTTGGTGTCCCGCTCAAAGACCAGCTTGATCCTGACAAAGTGAGCGCGGCCCACTCGCTCATGGGCAGCCGTCACGACTTTGTTGAACGTAACAACTTTATTGTTCTGGAATACAAAGAGAAAGATCCCCTCGATGTCACTTTGTGGCTGAAAGCCGATGCGACGAATGAACATCCCGAGTGCGTGATTAAAGATACGCCAGAAGCAGCCATCGGGCTGGAAAAATGTAAGTGGACCATTAACGCGCTCATTAATCATCACTACAAAATCGTTGCTGCCTCCTGGCAGGCGAAAAACAATGCTGCACGTACGCTGGTGATGCCGGTTATCAAAGAAAATACGCTTACTGAAGGTAACAACAATCACTGGAATCTGGTGCTGCCTGCCTGGCAGTACAGCTCTGATAAAGCCGACCAGGAAAAACTCAATACCTGGCGGGTACGGCTGGCGCTGGAAGATGAAAAAGGCAATCGGCAGAACTCCGGCGTGGTGGAAATCACCGTTCAGCAGGATCGTAAAATTGAGCTCATCGTTAACAACATCGCCAATGTACCGGATGAGAACAATCACAGCCACGAAGCCAGCGCGCAAGCGGATGGTGTAGATGGTGTCGTCATGGATCTCGACATTACCGATAGCTTTGGCGACAACACTGACCGTAACGGTAATGTCTTGCCGCAGGATAATCTCAGCCCGCAGCTGTTTGATGCCAACGATAAAAAAGTGACGCTGGCGAATAAACCCTGCACCACCGAGGTGCCGTGCGTTTTTATCGCCAAACAAGATAAAGAAAAGGGGACCGTTACGCTCTCCAGTACGTTGCCCGGCACTTTCCGCTGGAAGGCGAAAGCCGCCCCTTATGATGACAGTAACTATGTTGACGTAACGTTCCTGGGTTCTGACATCGGCGGGCTGAATGCTTTTATCTACCGCGTTGGTGCAGCTAAGCCCGTCAATCTTATCGGCAACAAAGAACCGTTGCCTCTCAATAGCCGCTATCGCTTTGTGCTGTGGCGCGACGCTAACAAAGACGGCGTGTTCCAGCTTTCTGAGAAGCTCACTGACGACGAGATGAAACAGTATGACTATCAGTGGGAATTCACGGGGCATAGCGTAAATGGCAATACCGGTGCGCAAACCAATACCACGAACGTCGATATAGAGATCCCGGCAACCAACAAGGACGCGGCAGCAAAGTTTAGTGCCCAGGTAACCGATGGTGTGCAGGGATACGGTTTGCAGGTCAATTACAGCAAGAAATAGGGTCGGCGCCATGGCTGATCGGGCCACCGCTGAATATTAATCAAGGAGAGTGTTTATGAAACCTCATATGAAACGTGGCCTGACAAAAGTCGCGCTCGCGTTGATGCTGGCTGGATACTGTGCCGTACCAGCCGCTATGGCGGAAGATGCCGCCTGGGTCGCCAGTGGAGCGACCGCTGAATTCGAGGGGACCATACCCTGGCTCTATCGCGAAGGGGGGAATGCCACGATTAACTCGGAAGATGCGGATCACATTAAAGTGACGTCTGATGGTAAAGGGACCCGTCCTCCAGGTAGCGAGACGGATAAACGCCTTTACTCAGGGGATACCATCACGCTGGGTTGGGATATCGGCGATACCGAAGGGGATATTGATGATGGTCCCGCAGGCATTGATGCGAAAACGACAGCCACTATCAAATGGTACAGCTACAGCAATAATGCGGGTGGCGATAAAACGGAGCTGACCGCAGCGGCAGGCAAGACGAGTTATAAACTCACTGATGACGATCGTGGGCGTTATATCGGTGTTGAAATCCAGCCCATCACCCAGACCGGTAATCCCTTCGAGGGTACGTCGCTGACTCTGCTGGATATTTCAACGGCCAGCGGTGGCGGCAGCGATACGGACAATGTCGATCCCGGCCCGGTTGTGAACCAGAATCTGAAAGTTGCCATCTTCGAGAAAGGCACCACTACCAACCTTATCGGTGGTAATACGGCCATTGCGCTTAATAAAACATATGTGGCCAAACTGTACTCGGATGAAAACCAGAACGGTAAATACGACGCAGGTACGGATATGGACGTTACCGCTAACTATGACTTTGCATGGGTCTTTAACGGTAATAGTAAACAACTCGGTGCGGCGGGCGGTATTGCTAATGCCAGCTTTGATAACAATGACATTGTTATCCCGCAAACTAACGAAGAAGCAAGAACCAGCCTTAACGGTAGTGATCGTAATGGTAAGAGTGGTCTTGCGATCCCGGCAAACGGCGACGGCGTTCAGGGCTATACGCTGTCTATCATTTACAAACACCACTAATGCGCACAACAGCATTCCCATACGGGGATGCTGTTTTCCGCCTGTTTTGCTTAGCGACGCGTTAAGCAAAACAGGTTGATGTTTTGTTTATCATGCTGGAGTTTTTTACATGTCGGTATGTCTGAAACCAGGGAAAATCATTATGCTTCTGGGCATGTTGGCAGCTTTTATGCTGTCTGACTTTGCACGGGCAGGGGCGGAATGGCAGACATATCCTGATTCTACAGGCGAGTTTAACGGAACCGTTCCTTTTGCCGACAGCGCCAGCGTACCCGTCTATCAGGGCAGTGTTCAGCTTAATCCTGCTGAATCTCATGATGTCGGGTTTACTGCTAAACCGAATGAATTTAGCGTTGACGATGACGCCGCTAACCTGATTGTTGCTAATCCTCAGGACAATGAAGGCGACCAGTTTTCCACACCACCTGCGCTGCGCTGGGAAAATCAAACACCCCCTACCGTCAGCCTGATGTGGGCCGATGCCGCCACGCCCGATGTGCCCCTTAACCCACAACCCATTGCTAACCGTAGCTTTTGCGCTCAGGGGCTGGCCGGACGCTCGCTGGTGGCCTGGCCGCAGATTGATGCGCAGCAAACCCTCCCACTGCTCTACCTGCTGACCTCGACCGGGTATCCCTATGCGGGGACGGTGGCGCTGGTGGACCAGAAAGTGACCCTGAACATCGCGCCCGCGCAGGGCGATTTAATCTCGGTGAGCGCCAGTGGTTTTAACGAAACGATCGCGGCGGCAAAAACCACCGTTGGCGACACCATCACGCTCACCGTCACCACTAAAGATTGTCAGGGCAACGTTGCGGGTAATATTCCGTTTATTATCAAACGTAAAGATGCTGAAAATCGCCAGGGGGCAGTGAATAATAGTGCGCCAGTGGTACTGGATAGCACCGAGTTAACGACGACGGCTACCGAATACCATGGCACCTCTGATGCCAACGGCACGGCCACCATCACGGTGAGCCAACCGAATGGCCCTGGCGTCAAAACGCCACTGGTGGTCAGCATCTCCGGTTTTGCGCAAACCAGCGAAACCGCGGTGATTTTTACGGTACTCACCAGCCCGGACGTGGCGCAGGCTACGATGTGGGGCCATATGGCGGAGACGGTAGAAGCCCACGGTTACACCTTCAGTCGACCAAAGCTGGCGGCAGAAGTCAGCAATGAAAGCGCCACGGTCGTCGATCACAACGAAACCTGGTCCACCTTCACCTGGAGCGGCGCAGATAGCCACTGCACCGTGCTGCCCGGCATGCGCCACTTCGGCGCGCTGGCGACCGTTATCCCCACATCGGTGCAGACAGTCCTTGGCTGGCCGATGCAGGGGGATTATTACTGGTCATCGCTGGCGGGCACCACCGGGCAGCACCATGCGGCGGATGTCTCTAACCGTGGTGAAACGCAAAAGCCGGATAGCACCCCGTTTCTTGTGAGCTGTGTGGATAAGCCAGCGCCTGATGTCGAACCGAAAATCGTCCTTACGCCCGAAAACTATGATGATGCGGCACAGGCGATGAAAGCGCAGGTGGGCGAAGACGCCTCGATGCGTCTGACGATCACTGACACCAAAAACAACGATCAACCGCTGGCGTACTACTACTTCTCGCTGCACCTGGATGACGGTGTTAACCGCAAGAATCAAACCGACCCTACCTGGGAAGCCCATCCGGTACAGATTACTGGTGGTTCGAATTTACAACAGGTTGATGCTCACACCTATGAAGGCATAACCGATGTCAATGGTCAGGCTTCGCTAACCCTGAGCCAGCCCGACGGTGCAGGCGTGAAAACCCACATCACGGCGAAAATGCGCAGCGATTTTACGGCCGCAGATGCCAAAGACGTGATTTTTACCGTGATCACCAGCCCTGATAGCGATAAGGCGCGGATGTGGGGCCATATGCGCGGCATTGTTGAATCTGGCAGCTTGTTCAAACGTCCATTGCTGGCGGATGAAACCGAGCATGAACTGGGATCGGTGCGGGAAAATAACGAAGACTGGGCGCTGTTCGATCAAGACACCAGTATGCAGGCTGAATGCGGCGTCGGCCATACGCCACGTCAGAGTGGGCTGGAAAGCCTGTTTTCAGCCCATCCCGGTAACGCGATTGGCACTGAGTATGGCTGGCCCACCGCCCAACAGAGCTACTTAAGCGCGGTGGAGCAAACAACGCATTCATCGGTGAATCTGGGGAACGGGAGCGTCGACAGCTACTCCGGCTTTAAGCAGAATTATCTCACCTGTTCGGGCAATGAGATGGTAGCGAAGGTTGAAGTGAGCACCGATCACGATATCACCCCTGGCAGCAAAGCGCAGGCCAAAGTGGGAGACACCATCGTGATGACCGTGCGTACGATTAACGCCCTCAATAATACTCCGGTTCCCTTTACAGCCTTCACCATCACTAAAGGCATGGGGTATAACCGAGCGGGGCAGGTGAGCGGGTTTGATGACCCGAGTAGCGGCGCAATCACGATGAATGGCACGCAATACGGCACATCGCAGCCGTCGATGGTTTATACGGGTACGACAGATGCACAAGGCGTGGCAACGGTCGAAATAGAGCAACCACAAGGCGTCGGGCTAAGAACGGCGCTGAGCGTTACGCCGGTAAATTCCCATTTATCAAATGCCATTAATTACAATGTTATTTTTACCACCCCAACCAGCCCGAACGTTAGTGGCGCGCAGATGTGGGGCCATATGGATGAAACGATTACTGTTGATTCATTAACCTTTACCCGGCCTAAGCTGGCAGCAGAAATCGCCAGTCCGGATGGCACACTAACGGAAAAAAACGAAGTCTGGGCGCGCGTTAGCCAGGCCAGTACGGCCATTACCAGTAAAGGCGGTTGCGGAGCCAATATGCTGCCGCGTCGCTCACAGCTCAGTGCGCTCTATGACGCTAATAACGGTAATGCGGTGCAAGCCACACACGGCTGGCCGACGCAGCGTCAGCCCTACTGGAGCAGTTCCCCCGCGGATTTAACGCCGCACAATTACACCATTGCCCTGGATAACGGCGCACAGGCCATCGGCGGCGATACGCCGGTTTACGTCAGTTGCCTGACGACGGCGAACAAACCTGCCAGCAGCATTACGCTGGATGTGGTTGATAACGCACAGTGGGCTGCCGGAAATAACGCGGCGAAGCTGAAAAAAGGCGAAACGCTACGGGTTAAGGTAACGGTAAAAGATGCGCAGGGTAATCCGCTCACGGATATGCCATTTAAACTCAGTCGCGGAGACGGTTATACCCGCACGGGCGAAAAACATATTGCCGGTAGTGGCGATGCGCTGGTGGCACCGGTGGTGATTAACAGTGGGCTGGCGGATGAAACGACGTTGAACGACACCGCGGGATTTTATACTGCCATGACCGGTAGCGACGGCAGCAAAATCCTCAATATTACCCGCCCGGATACTCACGGCACCAAAACGGCGCTGACGGCGACGTTGTATTCCGATCCAACAAAAAAAGACAGCCTGGATACAATCTTTACTGTGGTCACCAGCCCGGATAGTAGCAAAGCGAAAATGTGGGGCCATATGCCGGAAACCTTAACGGCGGCAGATGGTACCGTTTTTAAACGCCCATTGCTGATAAAGGAACTGTCGAGTCAGACCGGGCGAACAGCAATATTCGAAGACAATGAAAACTGGGCGCTGTTTACTCAAACCCAGGCGAACTCAACCAGTAACGGCTGCGGCACTAGCTATGTTCCCACTCAGGCAGGGTTGTTGTCGTTGTTTGATAATCACGCTGGCAATACCATCAAAACCGTCCAGGGCTGGCCGGTAGTAACGCGTTATTTATCCAGCACGCCCGACAACACTGGCATGGAACAGCGTAACTACAAAGCGGTGGATCTCGGCAATGGCACCAGTGCCATGGTGTCAACGTCGACACTGGATCTACTGACCTGTCAAACCACGCCGGCCACCACGGTGAGCCAGATTCTGCTGGAAGCGGCAGATCCTGCGGCCCTGGTTTATGTTGACGATACACTGAGTGTGGTTAAGGCCAAAAAAGGCGAAGAGTCGGTAGTGCGCGTCACCACGAAAGATGCGCAAGGTAACCCGGTTGGCAATGCGGCGTTTATTCTGAAACGTGCCACCAGCATAAACCGGAGGTATACATCAGCGACAGCGAGTGCAGGTGCGCTGACCGTAACCGATGCCTGGGGAAACACGCGGAGTAATTTTCAGGCAACAACTGAAATGATTTATGGCGTGACGGGGGCTGACGGGTCGACAACCTTTACGCTGAAACAGGATAACAGTACCGGGTTAAGAACTGATCTCACGGCATCACTGGATGGCGTCAGCGGCGTTCAGGCGACCCTCCCGGTGGTCTTTACCGTGGTAACCAGCCCAGATTCTCCTAAAGCGAATTTTTGGGGGCACATGCCTGAAACGGTAACGGCCTCTGATGGTATGACGTATAAGCGACCATTACTGTTTAAAGAACTTACCAATAACTATGCACGCTATAGCACTTTTGAGAATGGTGAAGATTGGGCAAGATTCAGTGTGGTTCAGTCAAATAACACCGATATGGATGGATGTGGTGCAGAGTATATGCCGACACTGGATGGCCTGAAGTCCTTGTACAGTGCCAATAGTGGTAATGCGATGGGTACAGTGCAGGGATGGCCGGTAGCAACCAGTTATCTCACCAATACACCGAGTGATACGCAATCAAGTAACCGTTATTACAATGTGGTGCAGCTGAATTCCGGCGCGGTTTCTCAAATCGTGACCACCGTGCTGGTATTACAAACCTGTCGCACAACGCCTGCGGTTGTTGCCAGCCAGGTTTCTCTGGAGCCTGCGGACGCCACGCAATTTGTTAAGGTAGACGATACCCTGAGCGCCATTAAGGTGAAAAAAGGCGATGAGGTTGTTATCCGCGTCACAACCAAAGATGCGCAAGGAAAACCGGTGGGTAATACGCCGTTTACACTGAAGCGCAGCAGTTCTTTCAATCGCCAGAATGCATTAGTGACGATGCAGACTGTTTCGGTGACACCCGCAGCGGCCAGTACAGTTGATACCAATGCATCGGCCACCGTGTATGGCGTGACCGGGCCAGACGGAACCACCACGATAACACTCCGACAGGATGCGTCCACCGGACTCAAAACCGACTTTTATGCCCTGTTGAACGATACCGGGGTGTCGTCGAACACCTTGTCAGTGATCTTCACCGTTATCACCAGCCCGGATACACCGCTGGCGGCCTACTGGGGGCATATGGCGGAAACCTTTACCAGCAGCGAAGGCGTCACCTTCAAACGGCCTTTCCTCAAGGCTGAACTTTCTGGTGGTACGGCGGTTACGACTAATAATGAAGTCTGGTCGCGTCTGACAGCAACGGAGAAAATGGATGCCAGCAAGGCTGGATGTGATGAGAGTTATCAACCGCTGACGACTGACATGCAGGGGTTGTATGCGGATTACCCTAACAACCAGTTGGGCACGGTGCTCGGCTTGCCGACCTTCGCTGGGTATATGTGGGCCTACGATATGATGACGGTTTCTGGCAGTAGCTGGAGCAACCAGGCATTTTCGCTCGTTAATGGTCAGACAGTTCAGGCATCGTCCAGTTATACGGCGGTAGTGATGTGCCTGGTGAAACCGCATACCGTTCCGGCGATGATAGAGATCGCCTCAACAGCACAGGATGCGGCAAAAACGGTCAGCAATGGTGGTCGACCGAGCGCCGTAGCGAAGAAAGGTGAGACGATTCCGCTGACGGTGACCGTACGTGATAGCGCCGGGAACCCGGTGCCCTACGCCGACTTTACCCTCACGCATGGAACGACGCTGGATCGCTCGAAAGCAACCGTTAGCTCGAGTGCGGACGATCTTACCGTGAAGTCATTGATACCCGCGAACAGTGACGCTGTGCTGACGGCAAATGGGGCAAAAGTGCTCAAAACAACGGGCAGTGATGGCACAGCCACCTTTGAAGTGAGCCAGAATGCCACGACCGGTCTGGCGACACCGATAACCGTCACGCTGGCGCGCGATACAACCAAAACCGCCACGCTGGATGTTATCTACACGGTGATAACCAGCCCGGACTCACCGAGCGCGAAATTCTGGGGGCACATGCCGGACACCTTTACCAGTTCGGCAGGCGTCACCTTCAGACGACCGCTGCTGAAAGCCGAAGCGACTTCAGGGTCATCGATTAGCACTAACGGCAATGGTGAAGTGTGGTCGTATATGAGCAACTTTCAAAATTTAACATCGACAGATTGTCCGCTGGAGAATCAACCGCGCAGTAATGAATTGTTGGATTTGTATAATGATCATCCCAACGGCGCGATAAAGACTGACCTGGGGCTGCCGATATATGCAGGCAAGTGGTGGGCTTATGATATGGTCATGCCGGATTTATATACGTGGCAGTATCAGACTGTCAGCCTGAGCGCAGGAGATATCGCGAAGAGCTCGTCAAACAACGCGCTGATGCTTTGCCTGACGAAGCCGCATCCGGCAGGCGTCAGCGTAATGTTGACGTCATCCGCAATGGATAACGCCAGAACCCTCAGCAATGGCGGGCGACCCAGCGCGTCAGTGAAAAAAGGTAACCCACTGCCAATTGTGGTGACGGTCAAAGATCGTGATGGCAACCCGCTTGCGGGAGAGGCCGTGACGCTCAGGCGTGGTTCAGCGATGAGCCGTTCAGGAGCAGGAGTGGGCACGCCGGCAAATGCAATGACGTTGACAGAATTGACACCTGTGTCGGCGGAGTTTTCTCTGGCCGCACATGATACGCAATGGCAAGGTTTCACCGGCAGTGATGGTACGGCCACTTTCAATGTTGAACAGCCTGAGACCATCGGCCTGGCCATTCCGTTCACCGCTATACTGGCGCGAGATGTCGCAACTACCAGCGTCCTTGATACGATCTTTACCGTCGTCACCAGCCCGGATTCCGCAATGGCGACCTACTGGGGCCATATGCCGGATACGGTAACGGCGGAAAACGGCGTGGTCTTTGAACGGCCTAAGTTGTTGAAAGAGCTGCCGTCGAGCGCCGGAGTCAGTCAGGTGACGGATAACAATGAAGTGTGGCCGTTGTTTAAGGCAACGCAAAGGGAAGATAGCAACCTCAGTCCTTGTGAAGCGGCACGTCGGCCATTGAGCGATGATTTATTATCGCTCTACGCGCGCTATCCGGGGAACACGCTGACGACTCAAATCGGCTGGTCTACGAAGTATGCATGGTGGGCACTGGATAACAAGCAGGGGAATGCCCTGGTTGTCAGTCTGAATAATGGTTTTGAGTCGTCGACGGCGAGTACGGCGTATCAGGGATGTCTGGTCAATCCCCGCGCGACCGTCTCCAGCGTCACGCTGACATCGACGGCGATAGATGCCACTACGCAGGCGGCGAAGGTAAAAAAAGGTGAAGCCGCGCCCGTCGTTGTTACCGTAAAAGACAGCGCCGGGAAGCCGGTACCGAATGTCGCTTTCACCTTAAAACGTGGTGATGCCGTGCCGCGTAACAGCGGGGCGACATTGTATGGTGATGTGGACGCGATGGACGATTTGACTGTGCAACCCTCATCCGGTGCAGCAGCCACGCTGGCTGACAGTGGGAATACGATCGACGGCGTGACAGGGGCGGACGGTACGGCAAGTTTTACCGTTCGTCAGGATAATACGCCAGGATATAAAACGCCGTTGACGGTGACGCTGACCAATAACGCCGCGATAACCGCAACGCTGGATACCATTTTCACCGTGCCGACCAGCCCGAATGTCGCCACGGCGTATTTCTGGGGGCATATGGCGGATACCGCCACCGTAAGTGGCAAGACGTTACATCGCCCACTATTGAAATCAGAGTTGCCGTCAGGGGCTACAGCGGCAGTAGCGCCAACGGTGAATAATGAAATCTGGGCGCTGGCACATGTGATCGATGCTCAAAAATGGGATATTGCAAAGCAGTGCGGTGACTTTAGTAGAGCACCGAGCTATACCGATTTACAGTCGTTACATAGCAGCTTTAGCGCGCTGGGATGGCCATCATCGATAAGCTTCCCCTATTTCTCTACCGATCGGGCCGGTTCGTTCTATTGTGGCATGGATGAAGGGGCGGGGACACAAAACTGCGGTATTCAGGCATCCAGTACTGCGGGGTTTGCAACCTGCTTCCAGTAGTCTTAACGGGTCTGTAAATGGGGGCCAAGATGTAAATAAGATTCGCAATGCGTCATTAGATTCTCTTGCGCGGCTTGCGGCTTTTCGTCACAGCACTCACTTCACTGATCACTACGCCATCGCCCAGGCGAGTGGTCAGTGTCTCACCCACTTTCACCTGCTTAACCTGTTTTAGCACCGCGCCATCAGCGGCGCTGGTAACGCTATAACCGCGTGCGAGCGTAGAGAGTGGACTCACCGCTTCGAGGTGCGTCACTGTATTACCAAAGCGTTCGCGCGTGGCGCTAAGCTGTGCGCGAAGTGTTTCAGCGAGACGATATTCCAGCTGTTGGATCCGCGTTTGCGCACGGTGAATCTTCGGCTGCGGATTTTGCTGATTCAGCCGCTGTGTTAATCGCTGCTGTTGCTGACCGGCACGTTTAAGCTGATTCTCCAACGCAAAGCTCATCCGCTTTTGCAGACGCTCAAGCGTGGTTTGCTGACGCGCCAGCCGGAGCTGTGGATGCTGCTGCTGTAAACGGTGATGAATCTGCGTAAAACGTCGTGTGCGGTTGGCGAGGTAGTAATCCATCGCCATTTCCAGCCGTTGCTGCGCAGACTGCACCTGACGCAGTAACTCTTGCTGATTGCGGCTCACCACTTCGGCGGCGGCTGACGGCGTTGGCGCACGTAGATCAGCAACAAAGTCGGCAATCGTCACATCGGTTTCATGCCCAACGGCGCTGACCACCGGAATGCGGCTGGCAAAAATCGCCCGTGCCACGCGTTCATCGTTAAAACTCCATAAATCTTCCAGCGAACCACCGCCACGCCCGACGATCAGTACGTCACATTCGTTGCGAAGATTCGCCAGCTCAATGGCACGAACGATTTGCCCCGGCGCATCATCGCCCTGAACGGCGGTCGGGTAGATTATCACCGGCAGAGACGGATCGCGGCGTTTCAACACATGCAAAATATCGTGCAGTGCAGCACCGGTCTTTGAGGTGATAACGCCCACGCAGTGCGCAGGTGACGGTAGCGGATTCTTGAATTGCTGGTCGAATAACCCTTCAGCCTGCAACTTCGCTTTAAGCTGTTCGTACTTCTGTTGCAGTAAACCTTCACCGGCGGGCTGCATACTTTCGACAATAATTTGATAATCGCCGCGCGGTTCATACAGCGTAATGTTGGCGCGAACTAAAACCTGTTGCCCATGCTGCGGGCGGAAGGTCACCCGGCGATTGCTGTTGCGGAACATCGCGCAGCGCACCTGGGCGTTATCGTCTTTAAGCGTAAAGTACCAGTGACCGGAAGCCGGTTGTGTGAAATTAGAGATTTCGCCACTGATCCACACCTGCCCCATCTCATGCTCAAGCAGCAGACGAACCGTTTGATTCAGGCGGCTAACGGTAAAAATTGCAGGGGATTGAGAAGGTAACATGTGAGCGAGATCAAATTCTAAATCAGCAGGTTATTCAGTCGATAGTAACCCGCCCTCCGGGGATAGCAAGCATTTTTTGCAAAAAGGGGTAGATGCAATCGGTTACGCTCTGTATAATGCCGCGGCAATATTTATTAACCACTCTGGTCGAGATATTGCCCATGCTACGTATCGCTAAAGAAGCTCTGACGTTTGACGATGTTCTCCTCGTTCCTGCACATTCTACCGTTCTGCCGAATACTGCTGACCTCAGCACCCAGCTGACGAAAACTATTCGTCTGAATATTCCTATGCTTTCCGCAGCAATGGATACCGTAACGGAAGCTCGCCTGGCTATCGCTCTGGCTCAGGAAGGCGGTATCGGCTTTATCCACAAAAACATGTCCATTGAACGCCAGGCTGAAGAAGTTCGCCGCGTGAAAAAACACGAATCTGGCGTGGTGACTGATCCGCAGACTGTTCTGCCAACCACGACGCTGCGCGAAGTGAAAGAACTGACCGAGCGTAACGGTTTTGCAGGCTATCCGGTAGTTACCGAAGAAAACGAACTGGTCGGCATCATCACCGGTCGTGACGTGCGTTTTGTTACCGATCTGAACCAGCCGGTTAGCGTTTACATGACGCCGAAAGAGCGTCTGGTAACCGTGCGTGAAGGCGAAGCCCGTGAAGTGGTGCTGGCAAAAATGCACGAAAAACGCGTTGAAAAAGCGCTGGTGGTTGATGATGAATTCCACCTGATCGGCATGATCACTGTGAAGGACTTCCAGAAAGCGGAGCGTAAACCGAACGCGTGTAAAGACGAACAAGGCCGTCTGCGTGTTGGTGCAGCGGTTGGCGCGGGTGCGGGTAACGAAGAGCGTGTTGACGCGCTGGTTGCCGCAGGCGTTGACGTTCTGCTGATCGACTCCTCTCACGGTCACTCAGAAGGTGTACTGCAACGTATCCGTGAAACTCGCGCTAAATATCCTGATCTGCAAATCATCGGCGGCAACGTGGCAACAGCTGCAGGTGCCCGCGCGCTGGCAGAAGCCGGTTGCAGTGCCGTTAAAGTGGGTATCGGCCCTGGTTCTATTTGTACTACCCGCATTGTTACTGGCGTAGGTGTTCCGCAGATCACCGCCGTTGCTGACGCCGTAGAAGCCCTGGAAGGCACCGGTATTCCGGTTATCGCTGACGGTGGTATCCGTTTCTCAGGCGATATCGCCAAAGCTATCGCCGCAGGTGCAAGCGCGGTAATGGTGGGTTCCATGCTGGCGGGTACTGAAGAATCTCCGGGTGAAATCGAACTCTACCAGGGCCGTTCTTACAAATCTTACCGTGGGATGGGCTCTCTGGGTGCGATGTCCAAAGGTTCTTCTGACCGTTACTTCCAGAGTGACAACGCTGCCGACAAACTGGTGCCGGAAGGTATCGAAGGTCGCGTGGCCTATAAAGGTCGCCTGAAAGAGATCATTCACCAGCAGATGGGCGGCCTGCGCTCCTGTATGGGCCTGACCGGCTGTGGTACTATCGACGAACTGCGTACTAAAGCGGAGTTTGTACGTATCAGCGGTGCGGGCATTCAGGAAAGCCACGTTCACGACGTGACCATTACTAAAGAGTCCCCGAACTACCGTC
>SKET01001270.1_pt1 | contig 17691 bp, 14 predicted proteins | sample 4841461 | NCBI WGS metagenome assembly SKET01 (sample SAMN11008802, study PRJNA524170) | human gut metagenome | biome: Human fecal sample; material: Feces; isolation source: fecal sample from pouch patient p5 | host: Homo sapiens | place: Israel: Tel-Aviv | collected 2014-02-13
ATTATAAGAATTTTTTTCTTTATAAATTTAGTAGGTAATTTTTTAAAAGCCAAGTAATAAAAGTCGTCTGATTGGTATTTGAATATTTTCCAAACAGCCACAAATAAAGCTATCATTCCAAAAGTGCTTAATAACCAATCAGGTAATCCTCTACTTAAACCTAAATTAATTGCAGGAGTCATTAAAATTGATACTACAACAGAAAAAATGACAAAAAACTTTGAAGTATAAGAAATAAATGGATGAACCTTAAGAAAAGCAATATTAATTGGACTCCTTTTATCTGTTTGTTCCCAAAATTTTAAAAATATAAATTTTCCTTTAGCTAATTGTTTTTCAGTACGATTTAAATATTCCGTCTTTCCTGTTCCCCATTCTCCATTCAGAAATATAGTTCTATATTCTGTTTTTCCATCTATTTTTTTTTCTCCATCTTTGAGTTTTTTTTTCATTATTATTTTTGCCAGATTTTCCTCGGCTATTGTTGTTTCAATTGTGGTTATTTCTATCAATATTTAATCTACCTTTTTTTACTTTTTTGCATTTAAGCCTGCAACGTTGTAGCTACTTGCTATTTTTTAATAATAATGCAACTATAAACAATCAAATTGCACTACTACTTTTCTAAATCTCGTATTATATCATTCAAAATAACTGCAATCTCTTGATTTGAGGCATTATTTGGAATAATGATTTGAACTGATTTACCTTTATTTTCTCCTGTAATTAGCGAGTAATTGGTACGATTAATTGTAGTCTGTCCTACACCTGAATCACTACTAATCAAGGTAGTAATTTCTTCTTTGGCTTTATCGAGGTTTATAACTGACAATTGGTTACCCAAAAGCCTTTGTAACGATTTGGACAAGCTGTGAACTTTAAGAGTAGTTAGTAGTTGAACTTTTCTTAGATGTGGAACATGAACTGACATCTTCTCATCATAATAATAGTCGCTTTTAATTTCATAAACTGCCACTGTACCGTTATTATCTGGTACAAAGACAATATCTCCTATTTGCATTTCATTAACAAATCGAATGAAATATCCTGCTCTTCTACCTAATGCAGCGTTATCCGCAGCTGGATAATCGTTCTCAATGAATAACTGCTTAAGTTCATCTGGCTTAATCCCTTTTTCCAGTTTACCTATCCGTGGCCAACCTAAGCCAACAACCGAGGCATTTAAAAATACATTGTAGTGTGGAACATTATCAGGGAATGCTCTCAAGAGCCAAAAATGTTTTTCGTTCATATCAATTTCTCCTTAAGAAGTGTTATAGTGTAGTAGTATTTCTTCCTTTACTACTCACGTAATCCTATAATACTACTACTTTTACTACTTGTCAAGAAAAACATTAAAATATTTTATCTGATAAGAAATACTAAAGTTTTAACCATTTTACTATTTTTTCTGATATTTTATGTTGATTTTTAGTTGTTTTCGGTATATAATATTGTATAAACTGATAAAAGGTACTACATATACTACTGGAGGGGCAAATGGATAAACAAGAATTAAATCATTTTTTTGACTACTCACTTGAACCTCGCAGAGCTATCCTTTTTGAAGATGTGAAATCAAATTACGCCTCTATTGAATGCGTTCAACGCAACCTCAATCCCTTAACTACTTCTCTCTGCGTCATGAGTAGAGCTGACAACTCTAAGGGGTTAACACTTGCCTCTAGCCCAACCTTTAAGAAAGTCTTTGGAATGAAAAATGTCAGTCGTGCCAGCGATTTACCTTTTCTTATAGAAACAAGGAAGTTCAATTATCCGCAATGGTATCGAACACATACAGATATTCATGGACAGCGAACTGAACCAACTTTACAATATGTAGCTTTCATTGAATCTTGGGCGAAACGAACATGGATTGTACCACCACAAATGCAATTATATGTAGATTATAAAATTGAAGTTACAGATATACTGACAAATTATACGTCAATTGATGAGATTCACTCTTACTCGATTGATGAATCTTTCTTAGACATTACTGAATCACTTAACTTTTTTTATCCTGGTATTAAAAATCGCTATGTGCAAATGAATCTGATTGCATTAGATTTGCAACGAGAAATACTAGATAAACTAGGGCTTTATGTGACCGTAGGAATGGGTGACAATCCATTGCTTGCCAAACTTGCAATGGATAACTATGCCAAACATAACCCAAATATGAGGGCATTAATTCGTTATGAGGACGTGCCAAACAAACTTTGGACTCTTCCAAAAATGACTGACTTTTGGGGGATTGGTAAGCGGACTGAGAAACGATTAAACAAGCTAGGAATCACTTCTATCAAAGAGCTTGCGAATGCTGACCCTCTTTTGTTGAAGCAAAAATTAGGAACAATTGGACTTCAGCATTTTTTCCATGCGAACGGAATCGATGAAAGCAACGTAAGAGAAAAATATACTCCTAAATCAACAAGCTTCAGTAATTCTCAAATTCTACCACGTGACTATCATAAGCAAAGAGAAATTGAACTTGTGATTAAAGAAATGGCTGAGAACTTAGCGATAAGATTGAGAAAGGGCGGAAAACTAGCAAGCAATCTTTCACTTTATGCAGGTGCTGCTTCTACTTCTGAATACTCTTCTGTTAAGGTTTATCGCAATATTGAAGCAACGCAAAACACAAAAGAATTGCAAGACTGTAAAGGGCCATGCTAAAATGTAGGAAACGGGCCATTGAAAATGTAGGTTAACTTTAAAATTGTGATAGGCTTTTCCTTATGAGAAAAGACATCCTAGAAAGTATAACCGAACATCTTATGACTGGAATTAAACCTAATTTCGCTGATATTGCCAGACGCTATAATTGTGACTATCGGACGGTCAAACGTTATTATGACCTCGGAAAAGAAAAGACCCTTGAAGAAGCTTCAAAACGAAGGGTCCCACCGTCACTAATTGAGAACTATAAATCAATCATTGAAGATAAACTCAAGCTTGGCTGCTCTGTGCGCTCAATTTACTACTTCATCCAACTAAAAGGCTATCAAGGCTCATATACGACCGTCAAACGCTATGCCAGATTGATTCGAGAATCCTGCAAACATAAAGCAACGATTCGAATTGAAACAACGCCTGGACTTTCTGCTCAAGTCGACTGGAAAGAAAATTTAAAACTGATCTCACGCAATGGTGAAGTTTTTACGATTAATATCTTTCTGTATATTCTTGGCTACTCTCGGATGAAGTATCTTCAATTGACCGTCGACCGTCTCCAACCCACACTCTTTGAGTGTCTCAATCACGCTTTTGAGAAATTCGGAGGTGTCCCTGAAGAAATTTGGTTTGACAATATGAAAACAGTGGTGGACCATTCTAAAAGTCAATTCTCAAATGTTGTTTTCAATGAACGATTCAGGCAGTATGCAAAAGATGCTGGATTTAAACCCATTGCTTGTCGGCCATTCAGACCTCAAACCAAAGGTAAAGTAGAAGCGCTTGCGAGAACTGTTGACCGCCTGCTTGTCTTTAACAATGAGTTTGAAGACCTTGAAGAATTACAAGCACTGGTCCAACAATTGATGGAAGATTTGAATCATAAAGAAATCTCTCAAGCGATTGGAACCTCACCTTCTGAACGTCTTGACCAAGAGGCGTTGAATCTCAAGGCTTTTGATTTAGAGCTTCTCAAAGTTTATAGTCAATTGAGTGTTCCTTTGACTCGAAAAGTCTCTAAAGAGGCACTTGTGATCTTTGAAGGGCGTAAATATTCAGTGCCGGTTAAATATATTGGACAGACCGTAACCTGTGAAAAAGAACAAGAGGACCTTAAAGTCTATTGTGACCAACGCTTGATTGCTCGTCATCCTTTAAGCGACCGTCCCTTTAATTATCGCCGTGAAGATTACGTTGAAATTCTTAAATCAGATGTCTTCAAACATCTTGAAGAAGACGAACTAGAGGCTTATGTGGATGAGAATCTTCAAGCCTACGATTTATTGTGAAGGGAGCGCTTATGACAACTTATCATCAATTACTCAACCAATTGGACCATTTAAAACTCGATCGTGTGCGTCAGCTCTTACCAGAGTTCTTAGATGAGCATGCGGATATTTCCTTAGTAGAGGGCCTTCATGAACTCTTGAGTGAAGAACTTCGTGAACGAGAAGCGCTCCTTCAGGAAAGACGATTAAAAAAAGCCCATCTGCCTTATGAAAAGCGTGTGATGGACTTTGATTTTCAGTTTCAACCGAAAATTAATAAAGCAGAGATTTTAGATTTACATACCTTACGTTTTTTAGATAAGCATGAGAATCTTCTCTTCATTGGCAATAGTGGCGTAGGTAAGACACATTTAGCTATTTCTATCACTTTAGAAGCCCTAGAGAAAGGTTATAGCTCTTACTTTTGTATGAGTACTGAATTAGTGGACCGTTTATTAAGAGCCAATCAAAAAGGAACTTTAGAGCGAGTATTAAAACAGTATGCCAATTATGATGTACTTGTTATTGATGAAGTGGGTTATCTGCCCTTTTCAAGAGATGGAGCGAGTCTTCTCTTTCAACTGATTAATATGAGATATGAAAAGAAATCCACGTTGATTACTACGAATATCCCACTTTCTCAATGGTCTGAGTTTCTTCAAGATAAGAAATTAACGAATGCTTTATTGGACCGCTTGGTTCATCATTCTAAAGTCATTTCTATTACTGGAAAATCTTATAGAATGAAAGACTATAGTGAGAAGAAAACCAAAACCCCAAAAAGTAAATAAAGTGATGGGCCCAAAACCAACAATTTGGGTGGCCCATTTCCTACATTTTCAATGACCCAAAACCAACATTTTTAGATGGCCCTTGACAGCTTTAGTAGTTCATGTAAAAGTTAAAAACAATACTGGTAAAGCAGTCAATATGTATCCAGACGATTTTGATGTATCAACTGAATCGCCAAATTCAAATGATTCGATCGTGCTAGATAGTATAACTAATGAAAACGGTGTTGATATAGAAACCAACGATAATATTTTAGTTAATCCAGGTAACTCTGGTGGTCTTAATTTAATATTTGCACAAGATTCATCTTCAAATAAATTTAATATTTATTATCAAGATGGAATTTGGCAACAAAAATAAATCATTAAACAAAAAAACGCTACTTTTTAAGGGCGTTTTTTGTTTATCCTTGAATTAACGATAAAAGTTCAAGGAGAAAGCAATGGCAGATACACCTTTAGGGAAAATGATAATTGAAATGGGCTTTGATGATTCCAGCTTTGCAAAGGGTATTACTGGAGTTAATAAGCAATTATCCGCCTTGAAAAATGATTTAAAAACTTCTCAAACCTCATTTTCAACATTTGGGAAAGGTGTTGACGGAGTTAGAAGTCCGATGGAAGTTCTAACTAAATCCATTGAGACACAAAAAAGACAATTAGATTTACTCAAAAAATCTTATGACGGTTCACTTGTTGATGGGAAAGCAAGTTCTAGCACTCAAAAATATGCGGCTGACATTTCAAGAGCAAGCGCTCAGATGGCTCAATTTAAATCACAATTAAAGTTAGCAGCAGAGGAACAGTATAAACAAACATCTCTGTTACCTAAGCTATCGACAGGATTTCAAAAAGTAAGTGGTGGATTAAATTCGATTGCTTCTGTTTCTACTCCTGCTTCAGTAGCAGTCACTGCAGTGTTCGCAAAAGGAATTCAAGCAGCAACCAATTTCAATGGTAAGATGACTGAAATACAAGCTTTGTTATCAGATGGTACACCAGCAAATGTCCTTTCTAAGCAAATGGATACTTTATCAGATAAATCTAAACAATGGGCTAGACAATACGGTATCGATACCTCATCTATCAATGATGGTATGGAAGAAATGATTAAACGCGGTTATGATTTTAATCAAACCGTTGGGGCTATGCCTGCGGTATTAGACGCCTCAAGAGCATCAGGGGAAGATTTCGGAACGGTAATGTCTGCGTCAACTGCCATTCTTGAACAATTTGGCTTGAAGACTGAAGATACAGCATCCATGATGAAAAATACCCAACGTGTAACGGACAGTTTGACATTTGTAGCCAATAAAACATCCGCAGGTTTTGAAGACATGGGAATAGCAATGGAATATGTCGGACCCGTTGCTCACTCTTTAGGTATGAATGTTGAACAAGCCGCTTCTGCAGTAGGATTGCTTTCAAATAATGGTATCGAAGGCGAAAAAGCTGGTACATCACTTCGTGGCGCTCTATCTCGCTTGTTAAAACCTACTAAACAATCTTCGGCAGCTTTTGAAGAACTTGGCATTAATATTGATGAGTGGAAAAAAGGAAATATCGGTTTACCTGATATGCTCGATACCATCAAAAAACATACTGAAGGTATGACAGATGCAGAAAAAAGTTCATTAGTTGCTAAAGCGTTTGGTGTAGAAGCTCAAACAGGTATGAACGTACTGATTAACCAAGGCGGAGACGCATTACGCAACTTAACCAAAGAAACTCAAAATGCGACTGGTTATACTAAAAAGCTTGCAGACCAAATGAATAATTCTGATAAGAATGCTTTTAATAAAGCTAAAGCAAGCATAGAAGTATTATCAATTGATTTGGGACAAAAACTCTTACCTTCAATCGTGCCAATCGTTAAAGAAATAGATAATTTAGCTGGTTCATTTGAAAAACTAAGTCCAGAAACACAACAATTCATCATCAAAATGGCAATAGCAGCTGCCGCAGTTGCTCCAACAGCGAAAGCTTTAAGTGGATTAACAAGTATTATTTCGGGAGTTACTGGAGGTTTGGCTAAAATTGGAGGAAAAGGTGCAGGCGAACTTGCACTTAGAGGGATTGCTACAGAAGCAGGAGGTGCAACTGCTGCGATAGCTGGAGGTGGTGGACTATCTGCTTCCTTAGCTGGAATCTCTCCAATATTAGCTGGTTTAAGTCCAGTGGCTGTAGGTGTATTAGGTGTAGCTGGTCTAGCAGGGTTAATTATCGGCGTAAGCAAAGCTGTAGATGAAGCAAAAGATAGAGTTAAATTCTTTGGTCAAGTTGAAGTACCAAAAGAAACTGTTGATAAAATAGATGATTTTAGAGGACGAATTGACAAAGCCAAGGTAGCAATGGAAGAGTTTGGTACTGGAAGCCAGAATTCAGCCCAAAAAGTTAAAGATGCTATCAATTCACTTTCCGAAGGTACTAAAGGTGATATTGACAAATCAACTAAAGAACTTGAAGATGCAATGAAACGAACGGGTTATACCGCTGACCAAATTGCTGAAATGAAAAAAAGGGGTGAAAGTGCTAAGTCTGTTGTAGAAGCTGCTGCAAATGATATTTCTCAAGTTTACATCAATGCCAATAAACGTGACGAAAAAAATAGAGCATTGACAGTTGATGAGCAAGCTCGTGTAAGTTCGAATATGAAAGTTATTTTTGAATCAGAAGCAGACGCACTTAAAATAACGGGTGATAAAAAGAATACTTTAATGAAGGCTCTCAATGGTGAGTTCAATAATATGTCTAAATCTCAAGCTCAACAAGTTATCAATGACATGCGAGGGATGAGAGAACAAGCGAATAAAGAATACGATCAGCAAGCCGCAGACCAAAAAAAATTGCTTGATGGTCACATTATCACTCAAGATACTTATAACGAAAATATGGCTGCTGCAGAGCAAGAACGTGTTGACAAACTAAGCAAATATGGAGTAGCTGTCGCTAAAGCTGAGGATGTAATCAGAGGGAATCTTAAATTAGGTGAAGCAGGGTATAAAGAATGGCGTGAAAACGCTGAAGCAGAAATGGGATTGTATGGTGAATCATTTGATGAGGCTTTGGCTAAAGCAGGAGATGCAAGCAAAAAATTAGGTGATAATGGCAAACTTTTAGCAAAATATACAACAGATATGTCTGGTGATGCAAAAAAAGCAAATGATGCATGGAATAGTATTATTTTTGACCCTAAAACTGGGGAAATCAAAACGAATGCTCATGAAGTTATAGCAGAAGCTGTTAAATCTAAAGAAGGTTGGGATAATATGCAGTTCATCTTGAAGAACGCTAATTTAACAACGAATGCCAGATTTACAGTCGCAGAAGCTTTAATTGCAAGTGGGCAATGGGACCAGCTTTCTCCTGAACAAAAGAATTTAGTTGTCAACAATCAACAGGGGTTGCTTGCTATTGCTGATAGTAGACAAAACATGAAAATTTGGAATGAAATGCCAGATTCTGTTAAGAAAATTCTTGGTGATAATAAAGATTTCTTACAAAATAAAGAAACTGCCCAACAAGCTTTAACTGGTTGGAATGCACTTCCTGCTCAAACTAAAAAATTATTAGGTGATGATACTGACTTTTTGAGCAAAAAAGGAAACGCAGCTCAAGCATTGAATACGTGGAACTCTATGCCAGAAAACGTTAAAAAGCTTCTTGGTAATGATGCTGATTTCCAAAACAAAAAAGGTGCAGCCGCAAGTGCGTTAAAAGCATGGGATGCAATGCCTGAGAATGTCAAGAAAATGCTCGCTAATAACTTTGATGTATTAGCTAAAAAAGAAGGTGCTACCAATGCAATTCTTCAATGGAATAATTTACCTGCAGATGCAAAAAAATTATTAGCAAGCAACCAAACGGCAAGTGGTGTTAATTCAGCTAATTCATGGATACAAAATAATTTCCTTGGGAAAACAGTAGATTTAAATGCGAATTCTAAACCAGCTAGCGATACTTTGAATTCATTTTTATCAACTCCTGTTTCAAAAACAATTGATCTAATCATAAAAAAAACAAATAATGCCCAAGGTACACCATACCATCCAGGCGGACTTGCTATGGTTAATGACCAAAAAGGGCCGACCTATAAGGAATTGATCAGTTTGCCTAATGGAGTAAGTTTTATTCCAGAAGGTCGAGATGTGACAATGCCACTTCCTAAAGGAACGAAAATTTTAAAAGCTAGTAAAACAGCACAGCTCATTCCTAAATATGCCGATGGGACTGGTGGTATTCCAGCTAATGCGAAGATATTTAGAGATATGAGAGCAGTTCAACAACAGTTAGTTGTTAGCGCTCCAGTTGTTGACAATACTGGACTGTTGAGTGCTATTTTAAAAGCTATTTTAGACAGTGGTACTAATAATGATGTTATTAAAGCAATTCAATCTTTAGCAAAACGTCCAGTCAATGCAGTATTTAACAAAGATGAGGCTACAAGAGCGCTAACACCTTCGATTACAAAGCAACAGTCTATTAACCAATCAATCGATAATATCGTAAACGGAAGGAGGAACTAATGAGCAAAGTTATTAAAGTTACTTATGGAGATAACATTCTTTCAGATTTATTCGAAAGTGTAACTAATATAAAACGTGACATCGGCTCGGGGTGGACTAATAATACGCAAGCTAAAAAAGAAGGCGTTGATGTCATCACATCATCTCGTGGGCCAAGAAATATCTCTTTTGATTATTTGATAAAAGGAACATTTTTTAGTGAGATAAATGCAAACAAGCAAAAGTTAGCAAGTTATATCAATTCAGAAGATACCTTAGGTTTAGTCTTTGAAGACGAGCCGAATAAAGTCTGGTATGCATTGCCAGATGGAGAACAATCCTATGAACCAGAATCAAATAAAGGAACACTAACCTTTTTAGTTCCTTCTGGTCACGCAGTTTCAAGCTTTACAAATGTCCTTAATTTATCTAACTCTGGTGGAGTAAACGGAACAATTACTCCTAGCACAGTTGATGGTTCAGTAACAGCGGTTATTAAAAATAAAGGTACGCTTCCGGCTTGGTTACGTTTTAAGATTAAATGTAGTCAAGAAAATGGATATATCGGTATTGCAAGTCCAACCGGAGCATTTGAAATGGGGAATATCCAAGAAGCAGATGGAGTTGTAAAACCTGAAAGTGAGTATTTTTATAATAGCGAAAGCAATATTCCTTTTTCAAAATTTACCGATGCAGTTGGGGTCGCCAACCCTCAAAATAATTTGCTAGCAACGAATGGAAAGCTTGAATTTAAAACTGATGGGTTGAGATTAAAAGATAAAGGAACTGTTGGTTCTAATCAAGTAGTTGCTGGCGGAATGAAAGTTATGACCTTACCAGCAGATTCAAATGGTCATGTTGGAGCAGCTAATTTCTATTCATATTTTAATATCTTTGCATGGGCAACTTCCTTTGGCCAGACTGGGGTTCTCCAAGTTCTATTCACAGATATTAGTGATAAACTAGTCGCCGGATATGGAATTACTAAAGGGGACATGAGTGGCAATAACGCCTCTATGAAATGTTGGGTCGGTGGAAATAGGCCACGGGAATATGCTAGCAACAACTTTATCTCTAATAATGGCGAAGGTAACGGGGCTGGTAATATGAACAATACTAGCTTTAATGAGAGGACTGGCCATTCTGATTTTGTGAAAACTGGAAGCCAATTAGAATTTTATTGGAAAGGCTCACGAATTAAAGCAATTATTCCAGAATTAGAAACTGTAGAAATTGCTAAAGTCTATATTTATATCGGGCAATATGTTCAATCAAATAAATTCATGACTAACTTATCATTGAGAAATATTTGGTTCAGAAAAGATCAAGTTTCTGTTTGGCGAGACGTCCCTAATCGTTATGCAGTCAATTCTGATATTGATGTAGATATGGGGAAAGGTCAAATTTTATTAAATGGTATTTCTTCATTAACAGAAATGATTAATGGATCAAACTTTTTTATGATTCCACCAGGAGAAACCACAATCGTTACTAATCCTTCAAATTGGGTTAATCATCCGCTTGAAATTGAATATAGCTGGGAGGAGAACTATTTATAATGTTAATTAATGTTTTAGATGTAAATTTACAAAAAGTTGCATTTTTGAGTAATGATGTTCCTGGACTTCCTAATTATTATGATGATGAGTTTCATGAATATCGTGATCAGGGAGCCGCTACTTTTAAATTTACAGTAAAGAAAGTTATCAATAACAAGCTACAATCGTATGCTAGATTTCTAAACGGACAGTCATATTTTAGTTTTCAAATTGATGGTAATGATTATTTGATGACCCCTGCTTCTGAACAAGCTATCCACGAAACAAGTGAAGAAATTTCATTCTTTTGTGTCTCTCTTGATAGAGAACTGATGAGTGAACAAGCTAACCCTCTTGTTAATACATCAAGCCATAATATTCAGTGGTATTTTGACCAAATGGGATTAATATCAAACACTCAAATTACAATCGGAATCAATGAAGTTTCTAATCTGACACGAACCATTAACTATGATGGACAAGAGACAAAATTGGCACGTTTAATTTCTGTTATTGGAAACTTTGATGCAGAGTTTGAATTTATTACTAAGCTTAATAATGACGGATCTCTTGACTCTGTTACACTCAATATTTATAAAGAAAATGATGGGTTGGACATACAAGGTGTAGGTAAAAAAAGAGATGATGTTCGTCTAATATTTGGGGAAAACATTCAAGCAGTAGAACGTGATGTTAGTACAGAAGGATTTTTAAATGCAACAACTGTAACTGGGGCGGACAATTTAAGTTGGAAAAGTGCTTCATTCAGTTATACAAATGATGACGGAGTGGAAGAATTTTATAAAAGAGCAGGAGATAATACGGCGTATGCACCACTATCTGCCAAAATATATCCCGCTCAATTATCAAAAGACAAAGACGATATTTGGACACGAATAGATTTTACTACTGAATATAAGAATGTAAATGATATGTGGGCTTATGCGGTGCGCCAATTTAAGCAATATGCTTATCATCAAGTTACCTATACTGTTACACCATCATCAAAACTAGTAAATGCAGAAATTGGAGATGGCCCCCCACTTGCAAAAGGCGATACGGTCATCATACAAGATAATAATTATATTGACATTGATGGCAATGTAGGGCTCTTATTATCTGCTAGGGTTTCAGAAAAAATAGTATCTGAAACACATCCTGAAAATAATAAACTTATTTTTTCAAATTTTAAAAAACAACAAAGTGAAGCTTCTGCAGACATCCAAGCTATCGTTAATCAGTTGGTCTATGCAGCTACTCCATATATTGGTAGTATCAGTACAACTAACGGTACACAGTTCAAAAATGGCACTGGTTCAACAACTTTATCAGCACATATCTATAAAGGCTCTGCAACGACTGAAACAATCGCAGACAGTTACGAGTGGTCGAAAGATGGAACAGTTGTTGCGAACGCTCAGACTATCACAGTTGATGCCAGCGGAGTTGTGGATAAAGCAGTTTATAGCTTTAAAGCAACAGTTGGTGGAAAAGTAGTCGGTAGTCAGTCGGTGACTATCACTAATGTGGACGATGGAATTGCTGGTAAAACATCATACACTCACGTAGCCTACGCCAACAGCGCAGACGGCACGGACGGCTTCACGACTGTTTATCCGAATTTGAATTTGTTGAAAAACACAAAATCACAATCTTACACTTCTACTGGGACGGCAGAGAATATTTCATCTAATACTTATCCATTAGATGGAGTTATAGCTGATATTTTAAATAAACCATTAACTATTACTTATAATTATGCTATTACAAACTCATCAGGAACTTGGTCAGGTACGATTAGACCTACTTATGGTTTAGGTGGTACAAATCAAAGTGTTAGTAACGCTAATCTAAGTGGTACTCATAAAGAGACAATAACTTTAGCAGGTGTCGGTTTCAATTCATATAGAATTGTAACATCAGGTCTACCTGCTGGGACAACAGTTACAATTACGAATTTGAAAGTAGAGTTTGGTTCAATCGCTACACCATACATGCCCTCAGTTACAGAAGTAAAAACAAGTGATTATCCAAGTTATATCGGAACATATTCAGACGATAAAATATCAGATAGTACCAAATCAACTGATTACACTTGGAGTCTGATACGGGGGAATGATGGCGTAAGCCCTATAAATCTAATAATTGAATCTTCTAATGGCTATCAATTTAAAAATAATATCATTAATACCACTTTCACTGCGATACTTTATCAAAATAATAAAGAAATTGATAGTGATGGAACAAAATTTGCTTATATATGGTCTAAAACTAACTCTGACGGAACAGTAGATACCGCTTGGAATCTTGCTCATCAGACAAGTCGAAAATCAATTACAATCACAAATAGTGATGTTTGGCAGAGAGCTACATTTGATTGCACTGCTGAACCACTTAATTAATAGGAGGAACAAAATATGTCAATTGTCTCAAGTGGACAAATCACAATCACCGATTTATCAGATGGGATGCAACTCAACGCTTTCATCACAGCAAGTGGGGTGACTACTCAAACTTATGATGCAACAGCTCAAACATGGTCACCAAGTTATGCGACTACTCCACAAGTTTTAACGCTCAACCTTACTAAAGCAGGGAGTACAACTTCTGTTATTAGTGGGATTTCAGGAACTATTACTTGGACACGATCAGATGGAACAACTACTACTACCATCAGTTCTACCACTAATACTGATACTCAATATATGAGCGGAACTTCAAATAGTGTGTTGACAACAAAAGTCAATGTCCCAATTGCTAACTCAGCATCACGATTCACTGCTTCTGGATTATGGGTTGACCCTAATACAGGTTTAAACGTTCCGTTCTCAGCTGTTTTAGATTTAACCGTTGTGCAACTTGCTAAATCAGCAGTTCTTGCGAATGTTTACGCTGGCAACGGTGGAGCGTTCTACAATTCTATGCCTGCAAGCTTAACAGTTAACGCTGATTTATATAAAGGGGGGCAACTTTCTGCAGGGAACAAGCAAATATTCTTCGGTTATGCAGATAGTACTGTAACTACAACTGGTTCAACTGGTTATAACTCAAACCTTGGATTAGGATGGCATTTATGTAGTTCATCTACAACTGGTCAAACACCAAACGTAACTGCTGGTACAAATACAACTTCTCAAGGGATACTAACAGTTCTACCAACGGCTGTTACGAACTCGCAAACTTATAAGGCGGTAATCATTGACCAAGTAGGCGGTACAGCAGGAACGGCAGTTAGTGGCATATGTACTCTTCTTGATTATACAGACCCATTAACTTGTACGATTGATAGTACAGCAGGTAGTATTTTTAAAAACGGTTCTGGTACAACAACACTTACTTGTCGAGTATTTCAATCTGGTGCTGAAATTGATACAGCTGGAACAACCTATACTTATAAATGGTCTCAACGTGACCAAAATGGTGTATTAAATGCTAATTTTGGCGGTACAGGCAATCAATATAAAACTGGTAAAACAATTAGTGTTGCGGCGACTGATATCAATGTCAAAGCTCAATATACATGCGAGGTAAATCAATAATGAAAAGTACATTTTATGCCAATATCGAACTTGGGGGAGAAATCACACAAGTTAGCTTTGAAGCAACAAGCGCAAGTGATGTGATTGAACAAATCTGGCGGACTTATGGTATCTCCACCCCAATTATTGAAATTTGGGCGGAGGTGACTGATGATGATAGTAGCGAATGATAGCATTACAGTAAGTAACATTAATGATGGGACAATAACTCATACAGCATGGTCTTACAGCGCAGACGGTACGGATAGGTTCACGACTGTTTATCCTAATCTGAATTTGTTAGTTAACAGTTCAGCCAAAACCAAAGATGGATTCTTTAAAAGCTTTGATAAAGTAGAAAATGACTACGGAGAAGTAACACTGAAGGGGACTAATACTTATGCTATTAGAAATATGTCAGATGGTTTCTCTATTAAACCTAGAGACTATAAACCCAACGATACGTATACAATGAGTATGGATGTTATGTTCACAAGTTGGAATCTTCCTGTTGGAACAACTCTTACCGAATTTTGGATTGGTCAGCGATATACTAAAAGTACAGATGGCTCAATAGGTTATTGGAAGCAAATATGTTATATTGATTTACCTAGAGACCCTAGTAACATGTTAAATCAATGGATAAGAATAACAAAAACTTCAACGGTGCCCCCATTAGCAGACCCTTCTGTTAACACGGGCGAGATATTTCAGGCTAAATTCACTGGTCCAAGTGAGGGTAGTTTCACGGTTAGAATTAGAAAACCAAAACAAGAACCAGGCTCAACCGCCACTCCTTGGATGCCTTCAGCTAGTGAAGTCACAACTGCTGACTGGCCGAGCTACATCGGTCAGTATACTGACTTTACGCAAGCTGACAACACTAATCCGTCCAATTACGTTTGGAGTCTGATGCGAGGGGATGACGGGGTTGGAATAAAAACCACTGTTATCACTTACGCTATTTCAACAAGCGGAACGACAGCACCAACCACTGGCTGGACAAGTTCTGTTCCCAGTCTTGTAAAAGGTCAGTATCTCTGGACGAAAACAGTATGGACATACACGGACAACTCATCTGAAACAGGTTACTCAGTAACTTATATTTCTAAAGACGGAAATAACGGTAATGACGGAATTGCTGGTAAAGATGGTGTTGGTATCAAAACTACGACCATTACTTATGCAGGCTCAACAAGTGGAACAACGGCACCGACTAGCGGTTGGACTACCACAGTTCCAACAGTTGCGGCAGGTAGTTATCTGTGGACTAAGACTGTTTGGGCTTATACAGATAATACCAGTGAAACAGGGTATTCAGTCGCTAAAATGGGAAATACTGGAGCGACTGGACCACAAGGTCCTCAGGGGAATACTGGACCACAAGGCCCAACTGGCCCTGCTGGAAGCGATGGTAATCCTGGTAAAATTGTTTCCAATACTGAGCCAACGACTCGATTTAAAGGCTTGACTTGGAAATATTCAGGCACCTCTGACCTTACAGCGAGTGACGGGACAGTTATATTATCTGGCACCGAATATTATTGGTCGGGAACTAACTGGATATTAAACGAAATAAATGCACATAATATCAACGGGAACAATTTAACAATTACTGATGGTGAGTTCGTAAGTACAACAACTAATGGTCTAGTTACAACCTCTACTGAAATTAAAGATAATCATATTGCAATTTCAAAGACAGACGGAACTGTTAATACAAGAAATGATATAGCGCTTGATTCTGAACAAGGACTAGCTCAGAAATTTACGAACATTAATACAGGCTTCTATAGAACAGCTGGGATTAATTATCAAGGGCCATTCACAAGTGACTCAGATGGAAACTATGCTCAACTCACACCTCAAGGCACGAAGTTATCAACTGACGTTCCTTGGACAACCTTATCGCCAATGGGTGGTTTTAGTGGCGGGTTAATTAGGTTCGCTGTTAAAAATGGTGTTGCCCATTTTTCATTAGCCGGTCTAAGTTGTCCGCCAATGACTGCTGGCAACTGGATAAAATGTGCTCAATTACCGTCCGGTAGCATTGCAATCCCTTCTGAAAACCAAGTAACTGCCGCTTTCACGAACGCTACTGTGTGGGGGTTTTATGTTTCGAAAAGCGGAGGTTTATATCTTCAATCTACATCTAATTCACCAGCTTTAAATGGCTTTGTCAACGCCTCAAATAGTTACCCAATAGGATAGGAGAAAAAATGAAAAAAGTAAATCAGACAAATACAACAACTGACATCTCTGTTGATGATAAAAAAGTGGGGGATTTCACTCTTACCACTTTTGATAACGGAACAATGAACGCAAATTTCATGATCAATGACCCTACGACATTTCACAGCACGCCTGAAGCATCTCAAGATTTGGTTAATTTGGTCAATGATTCAATCAGTAAATCTAAAGCTTTGTTGGCAGATTTTGAAGCTAGTAAAAATTAGAAAGCAGGGGTTATGGAGGAGCAATCATGGCGAGAAGTGCTCGAACGATTAGCTCGAATTGAAACAAAGTTGGATAACTATGAAACAGTTCGGGATAAAGCAGAAAGAGCACTTTTAATAGCCCAATCAAATGCAAAACTTATAGAAAAAATGGAAGCCAATAATAAGTGGGCTTGGGGCTTTATGCTTACTCTTGCCGTAACTGTTATTGGATATATAATTACTAAAATACTTTAAAAGGAGAAAGAACATGAAAACAATTGATAAAGGTACACTCACACGTACAGTTTTGCTTTGGTTAGCTATCATTAACCAAATTTTAACAGCATTAAACATTAACCCATTGCCACTTGACGATAATACTGTCAGCACAGTTATCACAACAGTTTTTGCACTTTGGGCTTGGTGGAAGAACAATGACTTCACTCATGCAGCTAAAAAAGGAACTGAACTTACAAAAAGTTTAAAAAATGGCGATAGTGTTCAAGTGGTTAAAGCTTCTGATGCTGACCATGAATTCACAGAAGGAGGCGAATAATGTCAAGTATTGAAAATATGATTGCTTGGATGCAAGCTCGAAAAGGTAGAGTAACTTACTCAATGACTTCACGTATGGGTCCAAACTCTTATGATTGTAGTTCATCAGTTTTCTTTGCCATGATTGCTGGTGGCTTTCTGTCAGAAGGTTCAATGGGAAATACTGAAACCTTGTTTGGAATGTCAGGAACAAAGCTGAAAGAAATCAGTCGAGGAGAAGTCCAACGTGGGGATATTTTTATTTCAGGCACTCCTGGTGGTTCAGCTGGCTCTGACGGACACACCGGCATCTTCCTAAGCAATGGTTCATTCATTCACTGTTCTTACACTCACAATGGAATTGCGGTTGATACGAACGATGCTTATATGAGTACAAGATTGCCACATCACTTTTACAGAATT
>SKET01001274.1_pt1 | contig 17662 bp, 38 predicted proteins | sample 4841461 | NCBI WGS metagenome assembly SKET01 (sample SAMN11008802, study PRJNA524170) | human gut metagenome | biome: Human fecal sample; material: Feces; isolation source: fecal sample from pouch patient p5 | host: Homo sapiens | place: Israel: Tel-Aviv | collected 2014-02-13
ATCAATCTCACTCCTTTACTAGCTTTCTGTTTTAATTATAGCATACATATAAGAAGTTGTGGGCTTTAAATTACAAGCCCAACAGATCCAATTCAACTTCTAAGCGTTGTTTCTCTAATTCATTAACCGCTTCTTCTAGTGAGCGTGTAGCAACTCGTACATCTGTGTCATCGTAGGCTGGAATGGATACTAGAGAAATTTCTAATAATGAACCAATTTTGTTAATTGAACGCTTCATAATGTTTTTACCTTTTATCCATTTTTCTTTAGCCACTGTGAAACCGAATGAGCATTGATTCAAGTCACCTCGTTTTACAAGTTCCATTGCGTCACGTCCATTACTTGTGTTAGGAAGTACACAACGAAAATGTAAACCAACGTCATCAACGTTCAGCTGTAGTGTTCCGCTTGATGTGCGTCCTAATAACTTACTAGAGTCATGATCCATGAAGCAACGCACATCTGTCAAGTCTACACCGTCTAATGCTTCTGGTGAAATGGTCTCCACAAATCCACCTAAATTACGTGATTCTTTATTGAATTTTAGTGCGTATCCTTCTACTACATTATCCTCTGTCTTCTCCAGCGTCTGTAGGGCTCTGATCTCCAAGTTCTTCTTCATTAACATCCACTTCCTGTTCTGTTTTATTTTCATTTGTTTCTGGTGTTTGACCCAGTAGGGCTTCTCCTCCTTCAATCTCAGTAAAACCAAGATATTCACGAGCGTCATTTACTGTCAAGGCTTGTGCAAATTCAGACTTAACTCTTCCTTCTGCAATTCTACGCAGTCTATCCTCTTTTGTATCTTGACGTAGTTTAGATAAATCTAACTCCAACTCTACTCCTAATTTTAGGTTTATCTCATCACAGATAGATGACTCATACATCGCAATCGTGCTGGCAATATAAATATCATTCTGACTTGTGTCAGATGAGTTGACTAGTTCTTGTCCAAATCTACTTACTGGAATGCCTAAAACTTTGGCAATCTGTTGCGTGCTAAATTTATTGGCTTGGATTAATTTTAGTACTTCTGTATTGATTTTACTGTCAGTGAACTCTTGCGAGTCATCTATCACGACAACCCCGCCGTTTCCATTTACTGCTTCAAAGTCATCTCTAATTTGTTTCTTAGCACTGTTGTTAACTGTACCATTTAATAATTTAAGAATACCTCCAGAAAATACACCTTTTGAAAAGAAGTTATTCAGTACTTTTAGTCCGTTGGTTTGTAATGATATTTCGTCATTTAATGATAGTAATGGTGAGCGTCCTAGCCATCCATCTGTTGTGCTTAACTTGAAGTGTAAAATATCACGTGGGTCACATTTGTACATGATATTGCCATATGGCATGTTAACCTCATATCTGTATAAGCCTGTTGCCAAGTCTCTGATGACATTAACCTGCTGTGTTTCTACAAATTCTAACTCTTTTACACTATTATCATTGTTTCTATGAATGAGAACATATGCATTTCCTGTTAGAATAAGGTTTGAAACCACTGCATACATCATGGTGTAGTGAGATTGATTTTCCTTTGGTTCTTTATTTAATATGTGCAACAAACTTTCATCAATCGTTGTAGTATCTACAGGTTTGAATGGACTTTGAGCAATGTCTCCAGCAATGATATTGACTCCAGTATAAATATCTGAGTTTGTCAATGCTTTTAGGCCTGTAAAGTTGGTAGTATAAACTGTTCCAGTGTTGATATAATCAATAAATTGTTGCTCTGTAACTGGGTTTCCGTTGTTTATGAATAATCCCATTTATTATGACCTCCCTTCGCCTGAATTAGTGGCTTCATGATATAAAACAATGGTTGGTATCATGAATAATATACCACAGGTGAATAGTCCTATGATATTTGATACTAAAAACGCTGATAAAGCGATAAATACTGCGCTAATTATATACAAAACAGCTACAATAACCGCAACAAATTTCATTTTTTCACGCTCCTTTTGCGATATTTCTAACTCTATTTTAACACAAAATAGAAGAAAAAAGTATGCTGTTTAGGCATACTTTTAGGAGGTGTATTAGTAACCAAAGCCAAACTCACCATTATCTAGTAAATCTTGCAACGTTGGAGCGTCATAATCATGATATTGAGCGTCACTCATCGCATTTATTATAGCGTCAAGTGAGTCAATTTTATTCCTGTTTATTTGCTTATCAATAGCAACGCTGTCGTTATACTCTTTAATCATGGCATTATATGCCGCACGATTCAATAAAGGATTATTGGTGTGCATTACTTCACCTCTACGAATTAACTCACGCAGAGCTCTTGTTGGTGAAGATAAATAGTTAATTTTCTGCGGTACTTCAATTAGTTTTTTGGGATAGGTTTTACTTAGATTAATCAAAGCCTTGTCCATCATAAATGGGTCATAATAAATACCTACCAATTGCAAGTCATTATAATCTATGAAGTCACGTATCCAATCACACATCTCTTCACTATCTATCAGGCCATCCTCACGTTGGGAAATATGAATTAGGTTCATTGCCTCATACTGTCTATATGGTATTTTATCAATTGACTGTTTATGGTCAATACCTCCTACTGATGATACAAAACCATGTGTGTCTAGTAATAGCTTGTGTTCTTCTTCTATTGGAATAATCCATGAAACAGCTGTCATGTCTGATGTTCTAGCTAAGTCAATACCAATATATACTTTTCTACCTCTAATATTATAATTAGTAGGTGCTTTCACTGCGTCCCATTCTTCTTTGGTTACAAAACTATCTTTAGATGATTGTACCCAAAAGTTCATTTCTTTTGTTAACCACCCTGACAAATCCATTTTACCTTTATACTCATCAAGTGAGTTGCGCTTGTGCTCCATCATTGATTCATATGCTTCTGGTATTTCTAGTAAAGGGTTTGCCTTTATCCAGTTAGATTCATCATCAACTTCTGTTAGACTATCCATTTCCCAACACAAGGCAAGATAGGCGTCTGCTTTAACATCTTCATCCAGTAACTTTTCAACAAAGGCATAATCTATAGTAAACATTGGTCCATTTAAATTCTTTGTTGCTGTGGAAATCATTAAAATTAATCCTTCTAATTGTTGTGCTTGTGATGATTCTAATACTTCAATAATGCTTGTGTCTTTAGCCTCACCATACTCATCAAGGATACCGCACAAAACATCTAATCCATCTAGTGTATCTGCGTCACTTGATAATGGTTTAACTGTTGATTCGTCACTAGCTTCAATATCATATCTACGAACGGTTGTTCTTTTCTTCACTTCTTTTGACACGCTACGCAATGATGTTAGCTGAGATTTGAGCATTCTGAAAACGATTCCTGCCTGCTCTTTTGTGTTCGCTGCAGCTACTACTTGACGGCTGGCTGCTGGGTTCTTACCAAATAAAAACTCATATAATGCAATGCCAGCTACGATTAAAGACTTACCATTCTTACGTGCTAGGGAGATATAGGCTTTTCTAAAACGTCTAGTATTATCTCTCTTTTTACGCCACCCATATAGTAAACCAATAATGAATTTTTGAAAGGTGGCTAACTTCATGGGTTTACGGCTCTTTGGGTCAGGTAGCATTTCCATGAACTTAATTACTGGAAGCGCTTCTTCTGGTCTATAAATATAGGGATAATCTGGCTGCTTAGATAACTCCACCTCTCTCTGGTGACGTTCAATAGCCTTTTTGATTTTTGTTCCTACACGAATATCCACGTTGATTGTCTTATATTTACCATCTTCAACAATGTATTTTTTACCTTCTACATATCCTTTTTCAATTAACTCTATATAATCTTGTACTGGATCAAACATTTATGTATCCTCCTTTTATGCTAGTCAGTTATATTATAGCATAAAAAAAGACCCACTAGTTAGCTAGACTAGTGAGCAAAGTAGTATCTGCGAATATACACGCCCTACGTTAAGTGTATATTCGCTTTGTATGTGCATGTCGTCAAGTAGGGTAATACTATCACACTATCCGCCAGATACTATGGCGAGCGGTCGTTTACGTGCGCCGTACACGGAACCTTTTTTAAAGTGGTGGCGTTCCACTGCAATTAATGTTGTGAGTTTCTGTCATCACAAGACGGTCGCCCCTAAGTGCGATATTAAATTTATTGGCATGAGCTGGTAAGCATTGTTAAGAGGCGCGCTCATACTCGCTTGAATCTATTATAACACAAAATCCGACTTTTGTGTTAATGGTGTATCTAATGTTTTACCACTTCATTTGCTGAATATAGTATACCACACATTTATCAGTTTGTGTAGGTTATCCCTCAAACATTTTTGCAAATGGGTCAATTACTTCTTTTTCTTTCTCTGCTGGAAGAATAATTTTCATTCTTGAGTTGATTGTTAAACCTAAGTCGTTGGTTGCCGTTTTAAGCTCTTTTGAATAGGAGTTCATAGCATTTACCCATGGGTTGGCTTTACCTGTTTCAGGGTCAATAGCGCCCATCTGAGCTACTTTCTCTACTGCTTCTGCGTATAAATAGTTGTAATTACAATATCTAATAACGGTATTGACGTCTAATTCAGAAATAGGTAAATCGCCAACATAAGCGCCTATGCGATCCCACTCATTGAAGGCTTGTGGTAGCAAACCTGGTGGATAAAAACTAAAGTCTAGCTTCTCATAGTTATAAAGTACTTCTTCCTCCTTCTCACGCTCTTCTCGTTGCTGAGTGGTCAAGTTACCACTCTGAGCGTTTAATAATTTTCGTGGTCTTGCCATTTGTTTAATCCTCCTTTGGTGCTTCTGTAATTTCAAAGTGACGATTGCGTCCGCCTAATTTTGTTTTAATATCCTTAAAGTAGCCACGCTTTTTATTATAGAAATCATCTGCTGCGAATTGCGATTTGAATTTGCGTGTCTGCCCAGTCTCTAAGTCTTTTACGTACACTGGTTTTGGTGCAGGCATTGTGTAACCTCCCTTATTTTATTTTTGAGTTAACGGCTAACTCCCTTATATAGCTTTATTATATCATATAAAAAGAACCCTGTGTGAAGAAACCAGGGTTCAAACGTGTTTAATGGGGGAACAATCGTATAAGCGAAATAACACACTATATATAGTAGTAAGCCTTGATTTTCAACACAAGAAACCAGATTTAAATCACGTTTACGAGGGGAAAAGGACGTTTTTCAAAGTTCATTTTTAGAATTTCGTGCGAAGAAGAGGGGGCAGCGATTAATTCGTTATAAAAAGGCACCCCCCCTAAAATTTTTTAGCTCTACCTAAAAATATTTTTTGCTGTGCGGTTGTTGATTTGGCGCTATTTCCTACCTCTATTTTTCCAACTGTAGCTATACTATGCTATTCTGTTTATATGTTATATAATATCTACCTTGACATAAATGACCTGACGCTCGTGCTTTATGAATAGTTGTTAAATGAACATTCAATTCTCTTGCTAATACAGCACTATTCATATACTCTATTGCCTTACCTGTACGTATGTCGTATACTAGTATAGGTTTACCTGACACTCTATTGCGTACATTCGTTTGTCTATCAACATACCTTAAATTACATAGTCTATTATCTTCTCTAACTCTATTGATGTGGTCTACCTCAAGAGTACTCATGCCTTCATAACATTCTAAGACCATGCGTGACACACTGCGTAACTTACCTAATACTTTAACTCTAAGATAACCCTTTTGATTAGCAGTTGGCTTAAGCATAGTTATAGTATTGAACTTTCTATTGCTGTATACATTACCTTCTTTATCACAGTAATATCCTTTGTATATTGGATGTTCTCTCATTCTAGTGTCCTCCTCTATTCTTCCAACTATATTCATGGTGAATACTGTTGTGGCAATTATAGCATATAGATTGTAGGTTGTCAAGTGATAACCTATTCTCCCAACCTTTAGGGTCTCTCAGCTCGTACTTATGATGATGAACCATGTCAGCGTTGGTGTACTTGCCTTGAGCTAAGCATACCTCGCATAGTGGTTGCTCCATTAGCTTGGCTTTACGTGCATTCCTCCATTGTGTTGAATGGTAGAACTGACTATATTTCTTATTCTCATCATTGTATCTTACATGCTTATTGTATTGATTATCTGAATATCCTCTGTGTTCTTCACAATATCTTTCTGGAATTGTAACATAGTTACGACACGAAGACACTGCACACTTACGTTGTGGCATTGTGTTTACTCCTTCCTACTATTATATGTAAGAAAAGACTACTATTATTTAGTAGTCTTCTTTGCGTTAACGACAACCTTATCTGTTGGTTGTTCTACCTTGATTGATTCAGATAGCTTTGCTGGTTGATGTTTGGCACAGTATTGTGATGGTAGCTTAATTGTTTCGTTACAGCCTTGTTGATTGCAATACATATATGGCATGCTATAATCCCACCTCCTTTAGTTTACTATTGATATCATATAGTTCATTGAGTACTCTGGCATATGCTTCAGCGTGTTGCATGTATTGTGCGTCATACATTGGGAGACCAGCTTGTAACTCATCACGTCTAGCAACTAAGCGAGCAATCTCTGTGAGTCTTGGTTCTACTGGTTCAATGATTGGTTCTTCCATACTCATTCCTCCTAGAAGTTATAGTGCTGTTTCTTACGTACAATCATATCATTATCCTGTACTATCTTGATAGCGTCTTCAAGTGTTGGCTCTTTAGTGCTGGCTGACACTTCTTGTAGTTTACTTTCTAACTTACGATACTCTTTTAATAGGTCTGTTTTGTTTAGTGCTAGCAATTGTTTGTCTGTCTTCATTTACGATTACCTCCTAATAACCATGTCCATACAATAACCAGTTGTGCTATTGCAAAGCCCCATTCGCCTTGTTGAAATAATTGATATGGTAACTTCATACCTAAATAGATAGCAATGTACCCGTAACCAATGATAATTAAAAGACTTAATATAATTGATAAAATCGTGGTTAATACGTCTTTCATCACATCCCCTCCTTTTGATTCTATTATATCATAGATAAGGGATACTGTGTTAGTTAAGTAGACCAGTTATTAGTGACAAAAAAGCAGCCCAAAATGGTCATTTTGTCACTAATTCGCTTGTTTTTGTCATCGTTTTGTCACTGATTTTGACACCTGAAATCGCTGTATCCCTTGATATATCTACATTCTTATTTTTATAATGACAAAATGACAAAATATTTTATAGTTAATACTAAAAAAGTAAATAATATGCTAATACGTATATTATATATAATATATATATAAAGAGTATGGCGCTTTTTTTGTCATTTTGTCACTAAACTGGTCTCTTCCTTAGAGTATCAAGGGATACAGCGTTTTTTAAAACGTCATTTCTGTGTCATATAGTGACAAAACATAAACTTTAGTGACATTTTTAATCTTTTATATTGACAATGGTCTCTAACTAGGTTATACTCAGTTCATAAGATAAAGAGGAGGAAACAATCATGAATGATCTTGATATTAAAACATTTATTGAAGTGAATGAAGTTGAGTATTGTATTAGCACAACCTGGCTGAGTAAAACAACGCCACTTTACGAGACAATGGTTTTTGAAGCAATGGATAGACAGATATTTAACTATGCTGAACTATCAGAGTATACCAATCAATACAGAAGCCAAGAACTAGCAATCAAAGGACATTACGAAGTAATTAAAAAAATGTTGCTAAATAGTTGACACTGCTATTCACTCATGCTATACTTAGTTCGTAAGATAAAGAGGAGGAAACAACAATGACACACGAAAAATACAACGAATTACAAAAGAAAATGGATAAACTGGCAAGCGACTTCGTAGACGAAATGGCAGAAATTGAATCAGATGAAGACATTAACCTTGCTTCTAAATGGTTAGACAACGAACTAGACGCCATTTTAGAATGGGCTGACACAAATGATAGCACAGTTTTAGCTGAATTATTCATTGACTACTCAAAACTGAAAGGAATGTTAGCATGCTAGACAAGTACTACACGGAAATCATGAAAATACAACTTAGAGAGTTCAAGCGACTCTCTAAGGCTCATGATAAGGCAACTGAACGACTAATGAATATGAACGAACAAGACAATATGCAAAACCACACAACACAACGTTACTGGCAGACACACAACACAATAGAACAATGTGAGAAAGAAATGCGCACCATAATTGAAGAGCTAAACGAATTAGAAAAGCGCTTCCACTGGTTAGATAACTTGCACCAAGAACGCTTTCATTTTATCACTAAAGACGAAGAGTTATTTCAGAAAATTATCACATTGATGGACATTTACAAATGGGAGGAAAAAAAATAAATGGAAAAACTCTTAATGTCTTTTATTACCACCGTAGCTACATTTGGCATATTATATCTGATTGGTTTACTAATGTTTGAACTTTTCAAAATGTTTGGGATAGTATCAATTATCTTTTTTATAGCTTTCATAAGTGTTTGGATTGTATGGTATTTAATACTTGATGACTAAAATAATTCATAAGATAAAGAGGAGGAAAAATAAATGGTTGGATATATTATATTATTCATTGTGTGGTCACTACTGATGGTATGTTTAGGTCTAAGCCTATCAGGTAAAACGTGTGATGATAGAATAGAAAAACTAGAACGAAGTAGAGATTTCCACAAAGATCAAAAAGAAATGTTTTTAGAACAAGCCAAAACAATTTTTAAAGAAAACAACTATTTAAAACAACGCAACACTCAACTAATCAACGAAAACAAAGAATTGAAAAAACAACTTGACAAGCAAGGAAATGTAACTTACAATTATTATATAAACAAACAGGAGGAAACAAAATGACCACATTTATTATTCTAGCAAAAAGACACACTCAAACCATTCAATTAAGCTACCTAGCTGAAACGATGAGAGGAGCAATTGATGAATTTCGCTTGACATATCCCAAAAAACACTATACAATTATTGACTGTAAGGAAGCAACAAACTATAATAGATAGGAGGAAATAAAATGATTGGTGATTTCATTCTTTGGTTTAGACGTGTTAAGAAGGAAAGGTTCTGCATACATGAATATGAGTGACGTGATTTAACAGATAAAGAGCGTACACTAGCAGGTAACAGTCATACGCTGAGTATATTGGTTTGTAAAAAATGTGGGAGAGGTAACAATCCATACTGTTAACTTTTGTCACACTGAATAAGTGTAACAATCACACTAACAACAATTAAGCTTAGTAGTGTAATCATAACAGAGGAGAAAAAAGAAATGTTAAACGCAAAAGAAGGACAAACATATGTTTGTACAAAGTCTGATAAACCATGGTGGACGACAGGAAAAGAGTATGAGGTAATCTCAAACAAATATGGTGAACTGTGCTTCGTTGATAATGATAACGATAGGTGGGTAATTAATTATCTAAATAATAGGAAGGATTGTCAATTTAAACTAAAAGAGACAAAATCAAACGCAGAGACTGAGAAACCCAAGTATACAGGATTTGACGTTACTAAAGTAATTCTCAGAGCTTATAACATGTATGACAATGACGCACAACGTTTAGCATATATAAAAGGATATTTTGCGAAATAAAGAGGAGAATGAATAATGAACTCAGACAAACTAATCACTTTAACCAGAATTGATGATACCACTTTATATATAAACCTTAATCATATTAGCGCTTTTTACTACAGCAATTCGTGGGAATATACAATCGTCCTTCTGGTAGGTGGCACTCAATTAGATGTAAAAGACTCAGCTGAATCAATTGCTAAATATTTTTAATCAAAAGTATAGCACAAAAGAAAAGTTTGTGCTATACTGTTTACATAAGGGGGAATTAAAAATGAATGAAATTTGGAAAGATATTAAAGACTATGAAGGTATCTATCAAGTAAGTAATTTGGGAAGAGTAAAGAATTTATACACTAATAGTATTTTGAAGGGATGTAAACATATCAATGGCTATCTAGGAGTTACATTATCTAAAAATGGCAGTAAATCTACTAAGAAAATCCACCGTCTAGTAGCTCAAGCATTCATATCAAACACTGAAAATAATCCACAAGTGAATCATATTGATGAGAATAAAACTAACAATATGGTCTCAAATTTAGAATGGGTTACTGCAAAAGAAAACTCAAATCATGGAACACGTAATGAAAGAATCAGCAAAACGCAAGGTATTCAAATCATAGCAATCAATATAAAAACTGATGAATCTACAGAGTTCTACGGTGCATGTGAATGCGCTAGACAATTAGGTTTACATCAGTCAAACATTACAGAAGTTCTACAAGGTAGATACAAACAAACTGGGGGCTACACGTTTAAATATAAGGAGGAAACGAAATAATGAATGAACTAACGAAAATAGATTACTCAGCACCAGTTGAGGAATTACTACCAGTTTCAAATAAAAACTTTCCAAGTGAGGAATTTGTGGACTTCAATTCAGAAGTAGGAAGAATGTACTACGGTGGCAAAGACGGTACACAAGCAAAATTTGAGATTCAACAGGAATTATTTATTGATAAATTTAACCAACTAGCCTATGTGTACGCTCACCCTAACTTAAATGCGCCATATGTTTATAACGCAGACACACGTATCTGGTCTGAGGTAAATCTAGGTAGTTACAAATACTCAGATTGGTACTTTGAAAACATTTTAGCACCAAAATTTACACCACAATTCAGAAACCCAGAGTTTGGGAACGAAATCCGTAAAGAAATGAAGAAATTAGCTCCTGAGTTAGCTAATCGCTCCATGACACGTGGAGAACATGCACCACTAGGTGACAACCCTAACCCAAATATTATTGCCTTTGAGAATGGGACATATGACTTTAAAACAAATGATATTAGAGAAACCAGATTAGAAGATTATCATACCTTACAACTGCCATATCCTTTAATTAAAACAGATGAGACAGATGAATTACTAGCCAAACAATGGATTGACTATTTACTGAAAGATCAGGCTCAGACATTGTACGAGTATATTGGTTATATGTATTATAGAGAATACAAATATCAATCTATCTTATATCTGTTGGGTAATGGATCAAATGGTAAATCATATGTAGGTGGATTTATCATGAACAAATTAATTGGTTTCAAAAACAGCTCAGCAGTTGGTCTAGACAGTTTAGCAGACAAGAACAATCGTTTTGACAAAGCTTCATTGCACCATAAATTATTGAACTTTGAAGCGGATTCAAGCGCCAACTTTGTAAAGGGTACTGAGACACTTAAAAAACTTTCAGGAGGTCTTGACGCTGTTCACGCTGAGAAAAAAGGCAAAGATGCGTTTAGTTTTACCAACTATGCTAAGTTAATGTTTTCTATGAATGAACTACCTGCATTTAACGACCGCACAAATGGGTGGTATAGACGTATTCTTATCCTAAACTTCAACACCAATCTTGACACACCAGAAGCACGTGAACGTATTAATGAGTTCAACAAACAACGTGAAGAACGTGAGTCAAAAGAGCAACTAGGAAAATTCGCATGGTTCTGTATTCAACAATTCAAAAAGATTTTAGACGCAGGCACAAATGGTGAAAATCCATTCACAGAAACAGAAGATATGATTGCATTCAAGAAAGCTTATATTGAATCAAATAACCCATCTAAAGAGTTTTTGAGTGAAGTACCTGTCATTGTAGAAGATGAAGAAAGTACGGTTAACCTAACACTATTGAAGAATATTTTTAATGTGTACACTAAAGAGAATAATATCAATAAATCAATGAACTGGCGCACCATGAAAGAACTACTACTAAAGCAAGGCTTTGAAGAAAAACGTACAAGTAAAGCACGTGTACTTACTGGTCTAAAAATTGCACGTAATGGAGACAATGAGTCAATTAGACCATATTTAATGAACGCCTTAGCAGGCACAGAGTATGTAAACATTTTCAATGACGTACAATAGGAGGAATAAGGATGAAAAAGACAATGCAAACAGAAGAAGCCTATATTGAAGTATTTCACACACCAACAGGTCACATGTGTGTAAATATATACTCACATTTTGATTCAGATAGGTTTGTTGAAATATACTTAAGTCAACGAGAATATGAAGCGCTATACAAGATGTTAGGTGAGTTTAATAAGGAGGAATCAGAATGAATAAATATTATGTATACACAGTAAATAGTGATGAACCATTTATCGTAAGGACAACAAATGACTTACAACAAAACTATATATCTGCCATTGTTGAAACAAACGGAGTAGGTACTTGGCGTTTTGAGTATGAGGGTGAACAAAAACCAGGTAGAACACCAACCAAGTATAATAGTGTATTTAGAGTAGATCATATTGTATCTATTGTAAAAATAATTGAATAATTTTAAACTTTACCCTTGACTTATGGTTGAGGGTATTGTATTATATAAATATAGATGAGGAGGAATTAAAATGACATTTATGATGATGGGGTTATTATTTATTGGAGTAGTAATTTACGGAGCAGGAGTACTGATACACTGGCTAGAAGAAGGAGGATATTAAAATGTATATTGTAGGTAGACATCCAGAGCACACATATGCCATAGAAGTATTGAACGATAAAGGAGAATGGGTAAGGGATATGTACGATGTACCTATAGATGAATATAGCATAAAGAAGCTGGCTAAATACTATGAATTACGAGGATACACATTAAAACAAGTTAGAATAGTGAAGGTGATTTAAGATGGATAAACTGAATTACACAAAAGAACTAACAACAATAAGTGATGAGAAAGTGCGTATTTCAGCGGATGATAATAATCGTTATATTTATATTAGAGTAATAGACAATTATGAAGATAATGCTGTTGCAGCGCTAACTCTAAAAGAGGCACAACGTGTAAAACGCTATTTAGAAGACGCTATTACAACGCACATTATAAATTGGGAGGAATAATGATGGAAATGTATTTGAATTATATGCCAAAAATAGAGGTATTATTAGGAATAACTAGAACAGAGTGGTTTGAAATTGATAGTATTGATTTTCAAGAAAAAACATTTGATGTATTGGACGAGATGGGTCAACCGCATACGTATAATTTTATTGGTAAAACTATTAGAATCAAGGAGTATACTAAATGAAAGAAAGTCAATTCAGTAAAGAAGTTGTCAAATATTTAAAAGAAAAAGGTGCATTAGTAAACGTTAACACAGCCAACATGTTTGACAAAGTTGGTCGTTCTGATGTAGAATGTTGTTATAAAGGGTATTGGATTAGCTTAGAATTAAAGGTAGGTAACTACAAACCAGACCCATTACAAATCAGTTACTTACAAAAAGTACGTAACGCTGGAGGCTTTGGATTAATTTTGCGGGATAACATTCATGAACTTATGGTTTTATTATCTTGTATTGATAACGGAATTGAACGACAATATAAACAACCAGAATTACCAGAAATTAAGATTGGAGAGATTGAGTATGATTAAAGAGTATTTAATTACGTATGAAAAAACAAATTATACTGGCGTAGTAATGCAAATGACAATACCAGCACTGGCTCTATTTGACGCTGTAGATTATGCACATAACAGGCTTGAGTTATCTAATATTAAGGAGGTACGTTTAGCATGAGTTGGATCATGCTAAAATATTGAATATAGAACAGGTGACAGTCTATGCAGCAAATGAAGAGTATATGAATTTAGTAAATATACGGTATAAATGGGAGGTGTTATAATGGACGAAGTTTGGAAAGATATTAAAGGCTATGAAGGACTTTATCAGGTAAGTAATTTGGGTAGAGTTAGGAATGTTAAATATAATAGACTACTTAAATTAGTATGTTTATTGGGATATATGACAGTTAATCTAAGTAAAAAACAATCATGTTATTAAGAAAAGAGTGCACCGTTTGGTGGCAGAAGCTTTCATACCAAATCCTGATAATAAACCAACAGTTAACCATATTGATGAAGACAAATCAAATAATAGAGTTGATAATTTGGAATGGGCTACAATACACGAGAATAACACACATGGTTCACGAGTACAAAAAACATCAAAAGCGGTCAAAGCGATTGATATAGCAACTGGAGAATATAATATATATTGTAGTCAATCTCAATGCGGTAGAGAATTAGGGTTAAAATCAAGTAATATCAATAGAGCATTAAAAGGTGGATTACGTCAAGTAGGGGGTTATATTTTTGAATACGCATAAAATTGGAAAAATTGAGTTATTACCAACACAAGTGGAAGCTATTAAATATTGGAAAGAAAAACCGCTTGATTTGTCAGACGTTGGGGTGGGTAAAACGTTCGCAGCTATCGGTTCCTATATAGCTTCTGGCTGTGAGAAGTTACTAGTAATATGTTTAGCACCTAAAGTAAATGATTTTGTTGAAGATGCAGAATTGATGAATATTGAAATCACAGCATTGAATCATGGAACAAAGAAGAATATAGAACTTTTGTCAAACTCTAAACGTGTAGCAATCAGTTTTGAAAGTTCTTGGAGAGTAAAAGAACTATTGAAATGGGTTGATAAAGACACATTTATTATTATTGATGAAGCACACAAAACTTCTGTCAGTACCTCAAAAGTAACAAAGTTTGCTATGCAACTATGCAAGAAAACTGAAAACGTACGTTTATTAACAGCTACACCAGTTAGTAACGGAAAATTAGAAAATTTTTATCCTTTACTGTATATGATAAACGTGTTTAGAAAGCCTAAAAAAGAATTTGAAGAACTATTTGTGATTAAACAGATGAGGCAACTTGGTTCAATGAGATTCATGCAAATAACCGGTTACAAAAATGAGCACCTACTTCAACGAATGATTGACGATGCAAGCGTAAACTACAAACGTGATAAAGGGTATCTTCCGCAAGATTATGTTTACAAGACAAAGAAACCTGCGTATTATAATAAGCTGAAGAAAAATAGAATTTATGAAGCAGAAACAGCACCATTCAATTCAGAAACCATTGAACTAGACAATAGTTCTAAATTATTCAACTCACTAAGACAAGTCAGTCATGGCTTCCTATATGGAATCAATAAACAAGTATCTAAAGAACCGTTTGAACGGTTAGAAGCAATTCTTGAAACACATAATAATGAGCGTGTAGTAATCTTTTATAATTACAAATGGGAAGGGTTGATGTTGGGATGGCTATTAGACAAACTGAAACGACCATATGGCACATATAATGGAGCATTAAAAGACTTGAGACCATTTGAGAACAATGAAAATGGTGTAATATTAGCACAATACAAGTCAGCCTCAACAGGTATAAACGATTTTGTAATCAGTAATGTAACAATATTCAATTCTATGCCTCTAAGCTCAACAGAGTATCTACAAGCAAAGGGACGCACTGATAGACATGGCCAAGATAAAACCCCTCTTTATTATCATATTGTGCCAGATACACCAATTGAGAAAAAGATTTTTGACACAGTGACAAATGGCAAAGATTTTACAAATGAAATGATGGAGGAGAGTGTGAAATGAAAAAGAAATATAAAGGCTACTTTAAGAAACCAACAAACGCTTTAAATGAAGCGAGATTTGCAAAAGTTGTAATTAAAGAGTTTAGCTTCACAGAAAAGCCACGTGTAGGATTGTGGGTAAACACGTATCTAAAATATTTAAATAAATTGTAGAAACTAGTTGACACCCCTTAACTGGGGTGTTATACTTAGTACATAAATAAGAGGAGGACTAATAAATGAAACAATTAAGACTAAAGAAAAATGGTAAAGCGCCACTAGTGGCTGGAGCGTTTGACGGAGAATCAGAAGAGTTAATCAAAAAATGGGTGCAAGAAGGCGGCAACGTTGGCACACTCACTGGCTCAGCAAGCGGAATTGCAGTAATTGATATTGACAACCATAATGGAGTTGATGGTCTTGGTAACTTGAAAGAGTTTTTAGATACTTATGACATTACTCTCCCAAAAACTAAAGTTGTTAGGACGCCAAGCGGTGGATGGCACTATTACTTCAAATTAGATGAGAAATATAATGAAACACAATTTCTTCAAAACCATCCTCAACTGGAAGGGGTTGATTTCCAGACCCACGGTCGTTACGTAGTAGCACCACCTAGTAAAATTGATGGTAACTATTATGAAGTAGTACGTGATGTAGAACTGGCAGAACTACCTGAGAAATGGTTAGAAATGTTCACAGATAAAACGATTACAAAAAAGAATAAGAAGCGCGAGAAGAAATGGACTGGTCAATTAATGGAGAGTATACTTACTGGAGCAGGAGCAGGGTCAAGGAATATATTTTTAGCCTCAACAATTGGCAAGCTATTCGCAACAGGAATGGATCATGACGCGGTTAGGGTATGGAGTTTATACGTAAACCAGATTTCATTAAATCCACCACTACCAGAAGAGGAGGTATTGAGAACTTATGAATCAGTTAGAAAACGCGAATTACGAAGAATGGCGGACGATTAACGGATATGATGGTGTTTATGAAATAAGTAGTTTTGGTAGAGTTAGAAGTTTGAATTACAATAACCAAAAAGGAAATATAAAAGTTAGACCAAGTGTTCCTCATAAACATGGGTATAGACAAATTAAACTAGGTAATAAAAGCAAATTAATCCACCGTCTAGTAGCAGAAGCATTTATCCCAAACCCTGAAAATAAACCTTGTGTAAATCATATTGATGAGGATAAGACAAATAATAGAGTTGATAACTTAGAATGGGTAACAAAGAAAGAAAATAACAATTATGGTACTAAGAACATTAGAAGCGCATACAAGAATAAATACATTTCTGGAAACTTCAAATCCGTAATCTGCTCAAATGGAATAGAGTATTTTAGTGTGTCAGAAGCTTGTCGTCAATTAGATTTAGACCCAAGTACTGTCGTAAAAATTCTAAAAGGTACACGTAAAAGTACTAGAGGCTACACATTTAAATATAAGGAGGACAACTAATGGATAAACAATTATTTAACACAGAGTTTAAAAATGGATATTGCGTAACAGTAATCAGTCAATCAAGATTTGAGTTAAATTACTATGTAGAGGTTTTCCATGTTAATGAACCACAAGATACTCATAGAGTTGAGTTTCATACAGCGCGCGAGGTTTTTGGATATTTATCAGATATTCAAAATTATAAACAAAAAGACTAGTCAATTGACTAGTCTTAACGAGAGGAGGGAGGAGGAATATCCCTATAATTAATTATAGCATAAAATAAAAGTTTGTGTTGACATTTAAACAAGAGTATGATAATATTAAAATAGTTAAAAGAGAGAGGATTTGATAACATGTTTAAAGTTGGAGATAAAGTTAGATGTATAAATAATAAGGGTGTAAAAGACAGATTAACTGTTAGTGACGTATATGAAATTGCCAGCGTTGAGTATACTCCTAGTCTGCACACAACGTATGTGTTCTTGAAATATGATACGTTTGCATATTCAGAGTCACGCTTTGAGAAAGTGACAGAGTCTGATGAACCTGAAGAATTAAAAAATACAACACGTTACAAAACAACTTCAGGTAAACAACTCTTTGACGTGTTAGAAGATGATTTGCTAACATATGAAGAATTACGTGGTTTCTACAAAGCAAACATTTACAAGTATACACATAGATATAAACAAAAGAACGGTATTGAAGATTTGAAAAAAGTGAAGGTCTATGTAGCCCAACTAATAAAACTGGAGGAAACACAAGATGAGATTTGAACCATTA
>SKET01001286.1_pt1 | contig 17552 bp, 20 predicted proteins | sample 4841461 | NCBI WGS metagenome assembly SKET01 (sample SAMN11008802, study PRJNA524170) | human gut metagenome | biome: Human fecal sample; material: Feces; isolation source: fecal sample from pouch patient p5 | host: Homo sapiens | place: Israel: Tel-Aviv | collected 2014-02-13
CGAGGACACCGTAGAGCAGAACGACAACAACTTTGACGGTATCATCAACAACACCCCTACCGTTGACGAACTGGAAGCAAAGGTCAAGGCGGGAGAAACGATTTCCCTTGTTGACCTGGCTAATGCGGTCAAAGCCGACAAGGAGCGCGTCAAGGGAGCGAAGCCGGAAAAGAAGCCCTCTATCCGGGCGCAGCTTAGAGCCGACAAGGAAAAGGCGCAGAAGAAAAACGCAAAGCAGAAGTCACAGGACTTGGAAAGGAGCTGACCCATGCCGGAACAGAGCAGATTTGAAAACGTGGATTTGTTCGCTTCCCTTGAAGCGATTATGAAGCAGAATACAGGCTTTTACCAGAGCGACTTGGAGATTGACAAGGAGATTATCGCAAAGGCGGCGGCAAGCCCCCACAGGGAGGACAAGACCCTTTTGTGGTTCTGCCGCCCGTCCGGGACGCATTGCTTTAGGGAGCGCGACGTTTTCCTAAAGGACACCGCGCCCCACAATACATGGCGTTTCTACATGGAGCAGACAAGCGACCGCGTACTTGCCTATGCAATCGAGCTGACGGGAAAGGAGCGCGGGAAAATCAAGGGCAATCTGTATGAGCTTGACTATTCCCGCCATTATGAGCGCGTCAAGGAAAAGGAGCTGCCCGCCGATACGGTGAAGCTGTTTTATGAGCGTGGGGAAAGGGTACAGAAAGCCGGGAGATATTTTGACGGAACCCCAGACCCGCAGCTTGGGAAGTTTGAACGCTTTGAAGCCGTACCCAACGACCCGGACGCGCTGCAATCGCTCTTACAGGAAGAACGGCGCAGCCGGGAGCAGCTTCCGCCGGGAGATTTCAAGGCGCATATCGCCGCATTGCGGGACGGGCTGATTGAAACGGAAGCGCGGCGCATTGTGCGGGAAATGAAGCGGCATTACGAGCCGAACAGCCCGAACAAGACCCATTTCATGGCAGAGCTTTCCCCGGCGTTCATGCAGCTTGCGGCTACAAAGGACACTGACCGTCTTTTCTCCATGCTGCCCTACAAGACCCTTTCCTTTTCCAAAATCGAGGGCAGACATGGGACGTATGCGCTGATTGACAAGAGGGAGAACCGGGACAGGGAGATACGGAAGCCCCGCCCCTCTATCCGGGCGCAGCTTAAAACAGACAAGGCAAAGACCGCCCCGAAAAAGGCGGCGGCAAAGAATAAAAATCACGATTTGGAGGTATGAGCATGATTAGACTGACTGTTGAAGAAACAAACCTTTTGAGCATTTACAACGAGGGCGGCAAGCGGGCTTTGATTGAGAATGTCAACGCCGCGCTGCCCTACATGGACGCGGATATGCGGGAGCTTGCAAAGCGCACCCTTTCCAAAGTGGACGCTTTGACCGAAGCGGAATTTGCAGAGCTTCCCATTTACGCCGCTGATGAAGTATGAGCGAGGTCAAGCGGCTGACGCCGCCCCAGAGCCGGAAAGTCAACGCCCTTGTGCGCCGGACGTGCTGCAACTGCGATAATGGAAACTGTATCTTACTGGACGACGGGGACGAGTGCGTATGTCCGCAGCTCATTTCCTATTCGCTTCTCTGCAAGTGGTTCCGGGTTGCGGTGCTTCCCGCCGACAGGCTGCTTTATGCGGAGCTTTACCAGACAGGGGATAAGAAGAAATGTACCGAGTGCGGCGCGTTCTTTGCGTCAACCTCTAACAGTGTCAAATACTGCCCCGTCTGCCGGAAACGTATCACCCGCAGACAAGCCGCCGAGCGCATGAGGAAAAGACGCGCCCCTGTTACGCAGTAGGCGCGGAAAATCCCTTGATTTACAGGGCTTTCCGGGCGTGAAAATCGGATAGGCGATACTTTATACCTTTACCCCCAAAAATGGCGTTCTACTGCGTAACATTCACGAAAACAGCACCCATAAAAAGACAGGGCGCGGAAGTCATATACTGGCTTCCGCGCCCTGTTCTTTTTTTGCCTATCTGACATTTCCCTTTTCCATTTCTTCAAGCGGGAACTGCGGGAGGGCTTCTATCAGCTTCTTTGTGATGGACTGGCGCATATCTTCGTTGATTTCCTGTTTCGTGCTTCCGTCCGGCTGTCTGACCGCTACCGTCGATAGCCTGTCGATTTCGTCCTTGTAGCACTCCACGACTTTCTCCACCGCCCATTTTTCCCCGGCAACGGCGGCGCGTATGGTTTCATATTCCGGCATTTTCTGGTTTTCCATGCTCAACGCTCCTCTGCTTTTTGATAGCCCTATCATAGCACAGCGGCGGGGATTTTGCTATCCTTATCCGCGCTCTGTTCCCTTTTCCCGTTCCGGCTGCCTGTCTGCCTGTAAAATGCTGTCAATGTTCTGCTTGATAATATCGTATTCCCGGACTTTCTTTTTCAGCTTCCCATAGTCGGCATAAAGGGCTTCTTTCTGCGCTTGGAGGGCTTCATATTCCGATTGCAGCGCGGCAAGGTTCGGGAGCTTTGCAATGCCCGCCGCTTTCAGCGACCTTGCGGCGGCTTCATGTAGGATAATCGCCTGTTCCTGTCCGGCGCGGTACTTCTCCCTGTTCCTTGCCTTGCGGTATGCGTCATAGACGGGCTTTGTCTTTTGGTAGGTGGAAACATTCTTGATAAGCACCGCCATGTCCGCAAGCCGCTTTTCCGCGTCCTTCAATGCGTCTGCCGCCTGTCCGCTTTCCGCTGCCATTTCTTCAATCCGGCTGACTAAATCCGCGTACTGTTCAATCTTATGTTCCGTCAAGAAATTCATGGTCTTTGCTGCCTGTTTCAGATTGTGGATTTTCGCCCACTGTTCATAGCCCTTACTCTGCGCCGCCTTGATACTGTTCTCAATGTCGATAAGCAGCGAAACGCCGCGCTGCTCTCTGGGGGCTTTCGCCGCCTTTGCCCGTCTGCCCGCTATCCGTTCCCTTATGGCTTCCTCTGTATAATCCGCGCCGAGGGTTTTAAGACGGGTGAAGCGTTCCTGTCCGGGGGCGCGGCATGACACATATTTCCCCGGCTTTATCTCATAGCCCGCCGCCTGTAACCGCTGCAACAATTCCTCAAAACTGGAAACTTGGGGGATAAGCGCGTCAACGGCAATCTTTAGCTTGCCTTTCCAACTTGTACCCGTCTTTTCTGCCTGGTACTCCGCATAGCTCTTTCCCTTGCTGCCCTTGCCGGGAACGACGACGGACAAGCCATTTTCCCGACACAGCTTGTCGCTCATGTTCCGTATGCCGTAATAGCTCCTTTTGTTGGAATTATATTTGCGGTGGTCTACGAAATTTACGGCGCAGAAAATAATGTGATTGTGGACGTGTCCTTTGTCAATGTGCGTCGTGAGTACATATTCATGCTGCCCCTTTGTTACCGCGTCGGCAAGCTGCTTTCCGATTTCATGGGCTTTCTGATAATCGACTTCCCCCGGCTCAAAGGACTGTATCAGATGAAAGGCTAAATTGTTCCCCTTTTGGAGTGCTTGGGACAAGGTATATTCAAATTCAATATCTGCCGTTTCATAGGAGCAGCCGAAAGAGGACACAAGCATTTTTCCGTCCGTCTTGTCCGGGTTTTCGATATAGTCAAGGGCTTTGCTTAGAGTGCTTTTAATAGGCTTAATCTTTGTAACCGCCATATCTCCGCAAGCACCCCCTTTATTTCCTCTATGTCCTCTTGGTATGCGTTCCCCGTCGCGTTTACGCGGCGTGCTATCTGGTTGACGTTGACACCGATTTTCTGTATCTCTGCGGTCATTGCCTTTATATCGGCATGGTCTATCTGAATGATATACCCGTCAATGGCAATCTTCCGCAGATATGCCGCCATGTTCCGGGTGGGTACGAGCTTCATTTTTTCCAGTATTAAATCCCGTTCCGCTTCCGTCACTCTGAATTTGATTTGCACCGTTCTTTTGCGTCCGTTCATGTATTCGCTCCTTTCCTTTCCGTTCCGAGGGTTTGGGACACTTCCCAACAAGCAATTTTCAACCGACGCGCCGCAGCGCGGGAGGGGAAAATACGGAAGTGGGTACCCGCTTCCTATGCTTGCTACGAATGTTTTTATCCCTTATGCCTTACTACGGAGCTATGCCCGGTTTTGCCAAACTTCCGCAAAAGAAAAACGCTGCAATCCTCAAAAAAAGATTACAACGCTCTCTAAACCTTATTCAATTCTGACGGACACTTCTTATCTGCCCTCTGTTTCGACTTCCGCTATCTCCTTTGCCGTTGCGCTCACAATCCGTATGCCTGTATCGCTCATACCGTCAAGAAGCGCGTCAAGCTGCCGCCGCTGCGTGTTCTTCTCTGGCGGCGTTTCCAAAAGAAACTGGTCTACGGATATATTGTAGCGGAGCATAAGCTCAAAGAAAATCTGTAAACTTGGGTGCTGCCCCTTGTTCTCAATGTTCGCAAGGTAGCGCGGCGAGATAAACATTTCGTCGCTCACTTTCTTGCGGCTCTCCTTGCGCCCTGTCCGCGCCGCCTTTATCGCTGCCCCAAAAGCCTTGAAATCGTATTTCGGTACTGGTCTTTTTGCCATAGTTATTCACCCTGTTACATTTTACTGTTCCCCTTTCTTCTTGGATATGTCTACACAATTCAATCAGTTAGCCAAAATAATTCATATGTATATGTTGACAATTAGCCGCTTTTTTTGTATAGTATTATTAAAAGGGGGAAATGTTTATGTTACATAGCATGCGTATTCGATAAGCATTGAAATCAAAAAAGATTTTTCCCATTTTCAATATGGGCTTTTTTGTCATGCTTATTTTGCGTATGCTATACAACAAAACTAACGATGTATAGACATAGTATAAAAACTATGCCTTAATTTTGTTGTAGTGTTATATGTATAAATGCAGGTCAATGCTCATGTTGAGAATTGACCTGTATTTTTTTGCACAAAAGGAGAAATATTATGCTTGAAAAATATTGGATAAAATGTCCAATTTGTAACGGAAAGACGAGGGTTCAAGTATTTTATAATACGGTATTAAGAAATTTTCCTCTTTTCTGCCCTAAATGTAAATTAACGCATATCGTTGATGTTGAAAAACTAGAAATCATAATCAAAAACTCTGAAAAACAAAAGGAAGGATATTAAATGAAACACTTACCTAAAAGTACACTTACGGAAATATTGAATGACCCATACGGATTTACTTACAAAGAAATGTCGGAAGTAATTGGAGAGGATAAAGCAAGAGCCTTATATGCGGAATTGTATAAACAGCCATTTCACAAAAAAAATCTATCAATATCAACAAAAAAAGTCTATAAAAGTAGCGATACTGAAAAGTATGTTTATGAATTGAAAGACAACAGGTATATCGAAACGGTTTTTATTAAACGGCGAGATGGTGGGACTGTTTGCGTAAGTACGCAAGTTGGTTGTTCTGTTGGCTGTATTTTTTGTGAGTCCGGACGCAATGGTTTCGTTCGTAATCTAACACCATCTGAAATTGTGCAACAGGTCATATTGATACGTCAAAAAGTAAATCGTATCGTTTTTATGGGAATGGGAGAACCTTTATTCAATTACGACAACTTGATTGCAGCAATCCATATTCTTCGAGATAGAAATGGACTTAACTTTCCAACCGACGGCATTACCGTATCAACAGTTGGTCCAGTTAATCAATTAAAAAAATTGCGCGAAGAACATCTAAAAATTCAGTTGACAATATCTTTACATGCAGCAACACAGGCTGCGAGAAACTGCATCATTCCTCATATGCACATGTACGCTATTGAAGATGTTGTTAAGCAAGCATTGTCCTATTCACAAAGGCATAATCGAAAAGTGGTATTTGCGTATTTGCTTTTACCAGGTATAAATGACCGTTCCTCAGATATAAGGCAACTTGCAAAATGGTTTAAGGGCAAAAATGTTATGATTAACGTGCTGCAATACAACCCGACGAGTAATTCAAAAATTAGAGCACCACAAAAACAAGAAATGGTTGCGTTCAAACATCAATTAGAGCAAACAGGACTTGAAGTTACCATGAGAGTTTCTCATGGTAGAGAGATTAAAGCAGCTTGTGGACAGTTAGCTAATACATATAATAAAGCCAAAAAACAACAAAAATAATTTAATTAAAAGAGCCAGACGCACAGACGCAGAGCCGATAATATGCAGTTTGAAATACTGCTGTTATCGGCTCTTTTTTGATTTAATTTGTGCCCCCAATAACCATATTGGAGCAAAATCAGAACTGTTGCTTGTCGTTCTTTGATTTCCGCAGCAGCTTTGAAAAACCAAAGCCGCCGTTTCTTTTTATCTTCTAATGAAATGACGCGGTATCACTGTTAAAAGCGGCGGCTAAAAGGAGGTAGCCGCCATGAAGCACATACCATATCGACAAAATCCGACGGTCATTGACACATCAAAAAAAGCCCGACCACCGCCGGGGAAAACTACGTCTATCAATATGAACTGTCTAATCATCTGAATACCGCTTACAATACCTATACGTCTGTCCGGGCTTTTCGGACAGGCGTATTTTGCTGCTCAAAAAATTTTTTGAAAAAAATCCGAAAATCTTCGGCGTTTTTTTCAAAAGGCAGTATTGCCCCGCGAAAAGGGGGAAGCACCACCAACTTTCCAACGAGAAAGGGGGTGAGAATGTGGAACCTAATCGCAGGGAGTTTATAAAACAGTGCGCTTTCCAGAAGTTTTGTAATACGGTACTGCACAATGAAGCGTGTGACGCTCACAAAGAGCTGCACAGGCATAAGGCAAGGGAGATTACCTTTTCCGACTTGACCTTAGAAGAAGCGCGGCAGCTTCATACCTTTGATGAATATTTCAAAGGGGAAATCGCCTTTGAAAGAGCCGGGAAGAAAATCACGCCGAAGCTGCTTCTTGAAGCAATCCGTACTTTGCCGGAAGAAAAGCGCAAAGCCGTACTCCTGTACTATTTCGAGGGAATGAACGACACCGAGATTGCGGAGCTGTTCGATACGTCGAGAAGCACGATACAGTACAGGCGGACAAGCTCTTTTGAGCTGCTAAAAAAATATCTGGAGGAAAATGCTGATGAATGGGACGAATGGTAACGAACCCGGCTACCCGGAAAAAGCCCTTGTTCCCTATCCTGTCATTTTGGCAGCGACAAAGGGCGACCCGGACGCTATGAAGATTGTCTTGCAGCATTTCAGCGGCTACATAGCCCGCCTCTCCATGCGGAAGCTGTACGACGAGCGCGGGAACGTCTATTTTGGCGTAGACCACGACATTCGGGAACGGCTGCAAGCAAAACTGATGATGGCTGTCCTCACCTTTAAGGCAGAGGAATAAACCGCAGCGGCGGGACGCTTTCTCTCTCCCCCTTTTCCGTTCCGCTGCTGACGCGGCAGCAAAGCCATTCTGAACCTTGACAAAGAAAGCGGCGCAAGATAACGGCGGCGCAGCATAGGGCAAATCGGATACGTTCCTTTTGCGCCGAGCCATACGGTGGGTGCGCCATGACGCTATCCGGGTGAGGTTATCCCCGCCCGGACAGCCGAGCGACCAACACCGCGCCGGAAAGCAAGTGTAGCGGCTTGCGGGCGACGACACGCAAAATATACAATGATACTTCCTTACAGCCACAGTCCGAGCGTTAAGAGCGTCGCAGGCAATGGGTAGGGCTGCATGAGAACCATGCGGGGGTGCAATTCCCATGAGGTTATGCTGATAACCGTCCGATTAAAGCCTTTGTTTTCTTGAATAGTGGACTTGCTGCTATTCATAGACTGTATTATATGTTTGCGAAAGAAAGGGGGATTTTCTTTGACGCAAAACCAGACGCCCGTTACCACAACGGAGCATAAAATCGGAAAAGTTACTTACCTTGTATGTTCGTCCGCAAGTGAACGCGCAACGGACACACTGGATAAAAAGATAAAGAAGCTCATTCGCAAGGACATGGAGCTGAACCCCGCAAACGCCCGGAAATAGGGCGTTTCTTCACATTTTATACATGACACAGGCAGCGGTATGTGGTATAATATAGACAGTACAAATACCATGCTTGTCTGTCGTCGGAAAGGAGGACAAAATGTTACAGACAGACAAGATTACCGCTTTATATTGCAGATTGAGCCAGGAAGATATGCAAGCCGGGGAAAGCGAAAGCATACAGAACCAAAAACTGATTTTACAAAAGTATGCTGACGAACACCACTTTTTCAACACACGCTTTTTTGTAGACGACGGATTTTCCGGCGTGAGCTTTGAGCGTGAGGGGCTTCAAGCCATGCTGCATGAGGTTGAAGCCGGGAACGTGGCGACCGTCATAACAAAAGACCTTTCCCGTCTGGGACGTAATTATCTGAAAACCGGCGAACTGATAGAGATTGTTTTCCCCGAATACGAAGTGCGCTACATTGCCATTAACGACGGTGTAGACACAGCGAGGGAAGATAACGAGTTTACCCCTCTGCGGAACTGGTTCAACGAGTTTTACGCCCGCGACACCTCAAAGAAAATCCGGGCTGTCAAACAGGCAAAGGCACAGAAAGGCGAGCGCGTCAACGGCGAAGCTCCTTACGGCTACCTTATCGACCCGGATAACCGCAATCATCTGATACCCGACCCGGAAACGGCACACGTCGTAAAACAGATTTTTGCAATGTATGTACGGGGCGACCGTATGTGTGAAATCCAGAACTGGCTGCGGGACAATGAGATATTGACCGTCGGGGAACTGCGCTACCGCAGGACAGGGAGCAAACGCCACCCCCGCCCACAGCTCAACGCATGGTACAACTGGCCGGATAAGACACTGTACGACATTCTGACAAGGAAAGAGTATTTAGGGCATACCATAACCGGGAAAACCTACAAGGTATCTTATAAGTCGAAAAAGACGAAAAAGAACCCGGAGGAAAAAAGGTATTTCTTCCCCAACACTCACGAACCTTTGATTGATGAAGAAACCTTTGAACTTGCACAGAAGCGGATTGCCACCCGGCAACGCCCGACAAAGGTTGATGAAATTGACCTGTTTTCCGGGCTGCTCTTTTGTGGGGACTGCGGCTACAAAATGTATGCAGTACGCGGAGCCGGGACGCTTGAACGGAAACACGCCTACACTTGCGGCAACTACCGCAACCGGGCAAGAAATGATATGCTCTGCACTACGCATTATATCCGCAAAAGCGTATTGAAAGAACTTGTCCTTGCAGACTTGCAGCGAGTAACGTCTTATGTGAAAGAGCATGAACAGGAGTTTATCGAAACCGCCAACGAGTGCAGCGCAAAGGCAGTACAAAAGACGCTGACACAGCAGCGGAAAGAACTTGACAAGGCGCAGAACCGTATTAACGAGCTGAACATCTTATTCCGCAAGCTCTACGAGGACAACGCTTTAGGGAAACTTTCAGATGAACAATTTGCTTTTCTGACTTCCGGCTATGATGAAGAAAAAAAGACGCTGACCCGGAGGATTGCGGAGCTGTCACAGGAAATCGACAACGCCACCGAGCGCAGCGCGGACGTAAAAAGGTTTGTCGCACTGGTACGCAGATACACAGCGATTGAAGAACTGACCTACGAAAACGTCCATGAATTTATTGACCGTATTCTTATTCACGAACTGGATAAGGAAACGAACACCCGCAAAATCGAAATCTTTTATAGCTTTGTCGGCAGAGTTGATACAGGCGACAAGCCTACTGAAAGTATCTCCTATTTCAGACAGATAGGAGCCGACGTAAAGAGTTATGCTATCTAACATACATCAAAAAGAGGTAAGATAACACCCTCTGCAAAAAAGGTATCGTTATCTTACCTCAACAAAGTTACGCCCTGTGTAACCGTCATTTTTCAAAAGATTGTTTGTAAAAAATTTGTAATTCTAAAAATTCATATAAACTGTAATTTAAAGGAATACTATCATCAATTTTAATGGAATCCGGTATAAATTTATAATTCATATATTGCCTCCCTGTAAGCATTCGCATGATACTTAATTATAGTTTATCACAAGCAACTATGAGAAAAAAGTTAATATGCTGTTACTGACCAAGAAATATTTTTTAAAATGACTTTTTCTCAGTAATCTATGTTATTCTATAGAAAAGTAAAAATACTGATGAAGAAAGCAGGAGGAAATTTATGAACATTGAATTAAGTATTTTGGATTGGATACAGACGTTGCATACGCCTTTTCTGGATAAAATCATGGTATTTATTACAAGACTTGGGGATGCAGGAATTATATGGATTGTGTTGAGCATAGTATTGCTTCTGCTTCCTAAAACGAGAAAAAGCGGCGTGGTTATGGTGGCTGCTTTAGTAGTAGATGTATTACTCTGCAATATTGTCCTGAAAAATCTTGTAGCACGGACAAGACCGTATGATGTGAATACAGGAGTACACCTTCTGGTAGCAAAGCTTCATGATTATTCTTTTCCGTCCGGACATACGGCAGCTTCGTTTGCTTCGGTAACAGCTTTGTACCTGGCAGGTGAAAAGAAGCTTTGGAAATTTGCGCTTGTGCTGGCATGTCTGATCGCAATATCGAGGTTATATCTGTATGTACATTATCCGACAGATGTTCTTGGAGGAATTTTGTTCGGTGTGATTTCAGGATATTTGGGATATCGTAAAGTATTGAAATGAAGATGACCAAAGATTGCCGATCGGGAATCATATGCCGAAATTCCTGAAAGTGATCAAAGAAGTAACAGATGATGACTCCTACAAGAATGCATCTTTGGCGAGATTATGAGGAAGTAAGCTTTTCTGTAAAATAGAAAATATCATCCATTACAAAATGATAAATTTAGATACAAAAAAAGGACCTTGCAAGCCCGCAGGTCCTTTTTTAGTGACGGTTCATTGCTTCGAGATACAGATAATTCGCAGCATAAAATTCGATCACTTCATGCATATAATCTTTGATTTTTTTAATCATTCTTTCTTTCATGATTTGTTCTCTCCTTTCTTTTCTTTATGTGGTCATTATAGATTGAAAAGCGGAGATATGCTTGCCAAATCTGATGAAAAAGTAGACAAATCTTGTAAAAATGCTATATAATAAAATAAAAAAAGCACTTGTTCAAAGAGGAAAGGCTATGTATTTACATTATAAAAATACGAATCGGAAAATACAGACCGTACAAAAAAGAGCCAGGCATGCAGGACCGCATCTGCACAGCACCTTGGAGATGATCTATGTGACAGAAGGCACTTTAGAGCTTGGGATTGGACAGGAATTGTATCATCTGGAAACAGGGGATCTGGGAATTGTATTTCCGGATGTGATCCATCACTATCAGGTATTTGGAGAGGACGCACATAAGGTGTATTGTGTGAATTTGATTCCGGATAATCTTGGATTTTTCAGTGAGGCACTGCAGAAATATGCACCGGTCTATCCCGTCCTTAAAGGCAGAGAATTAGATGAAGAGGTTGCATATGCCTTGTGCCGGATGATGCTTACTAATGAGGAAGAATTTCTGATCCTGCAGGCTTATTTACAGATCGTTCTGGCGCGTTGTATTCCGCTTTTGGAATTGGATGAAAAATCCAAAATCGGAAGTGACGATCTGATTTATCAGACGGTGGCATATATATCCGGGCATTTCCGGGAAAATGTGACACTGGATAAGATGGCACAGGAGATCGGAGTCAGCAAGTATGCAGTTTCGAGAGTTTTTTCCGGGACATTTCACAGTAATTTCAATCAGTATCTGAATGATACCAGACTTCGTTATGCCTGTGCGAAGCTGGAAAATACAACGGATTCAATTATTGAGATTTGTCTGGACAGCGGATTTGAAAGTCAGCGGACATTTAACCGGGTATTTAAGGAGCGGTACCGGATGTCACCAAGTGTATATCGCAAAAAGATGAAGGAACAGGGCACGCAGATTTTACATTGATTTTACAAAGAAAACACATGGCAATGATAGATAGATCCGAACCGCAGATGTATAATCGGAACTAAATGCTAAGAAAAAGAAACTAACAGAAATCACGAAAAGGAGATACCAAATGAAGAAGAAAACAATGAAATCAGAACCATATATGATGAATCGTGAATTGTCGTGGTTAAAATTTAATGAAAGAGTGCTGAATGAAGCAGGAAATCCAAGAGTACCGCTTGCAGAGCGTCTTACCTTTGCATCAATTTACCAGTCTAATCTGGATGAATTCTATATGGTGCGGGTGGGAACCTTGATGGATCAGATGGAATCTTCTGAAGTTGTACGTGAAAATAAAACAAATATGACCAGCGAAGAGCAGGTGAAAGCAATTATTGAAGCTACGAGGGAGCTGGATATAAAAAAAGCAATGATCTATGAACAGCTCATGGGAGAATTGGAGCCGCAGGGAATCCGGATTATCAATTTCAACAAGCTTTCAGGAAAAGAAGGGGAATTACTGGAAACTTACTTTGATAATGAAATTGCACCATATCTGTCTGCGAATATCATCAGCAAACAGCAGCCGTTTCCATTCTTACAGAATAAAGAGATCTATGCGGTTGCACTGCTTGCAACGAAGGGTGGAAAGACAAAAACTGCGATCATTCCGTGTAGCAATAATGTGTTTAAGCGTCTGATCGATATCCCGACCAGACCGGGAACCTTTATGCTCTCGGAAGAACTGATTCTTCATTTTTTGCCGAAATTATTTAAAAAATACGAAATCAAAGAAAAATCGCTTCTGCGTATTACAAGAAATGCAGATATTGATACAGAAACCATTTATGATGAAGATATGGATTACAGAGATGCTATGGAAAATCTGGTAAAGCAGAGAAAACGTATGAATCCTGTCCGCATGGAATTCTCCAGAAAGATCAACAAAAAGCTGATCGCAGAGATATGTAAATATATCCATATGGATAAAAACCACGTATTTATGTCGAGAGTACCACTTGATTTATCATTTGTATTTGCAATTCAGAATTATCTGAGAATGCAAGGAGCAGAAAAGGAAAAGCTGTTCTATCAGAAGAGGAGTCCGCGAATGACACCGCAGCTGAAAGAAAAAGAAAGTCTGATTGCACAGATTGAGCAGAAAGATGTTTTGTTATCTTATCCATTTGAAAATATTAAATCATTTACCAACCTGCTTTATGAAGCGGCAAGAGACGATTCTGTAGTGTCCATCAAGATGACCTTGTACCGTCTGGCAGTTCGAAGTCAGATCGTAGATGCTTTGGTTGAGGCAGCGGAAAATGGAAAAGAAGTTGTGGTACTTGTAGAACTTCGGGCAAGATTTGATGAGGAAAGTAATATTGAATACTCTAGAAAGTTGGAAGAAGCCGGATGCCGTGTAATTTATGGTCTGAATGGATTCAAGGTACATTCAAAACTTTGCCTGATCACCAGAAAGACAGATAAAGGTCTGGAATATATTACTCAGATCGGAACCGGTAACTATAATGAAAAGACTTCTACTTTATATACAGACCTGTCACTGATCACAGCAAAGCAGGAAATCGGAAAAGAAGCGGCAGAAGTATTTGCATGTCTGCTGCGCGGTGAGACGATAGAGGAAACGCACATCCTGCTGGTTGCACCGAAATGTCTCCAGAATAAAGTACTCGATATGATCGATGAGGAAATACGTTACGCAAAGAACGGGAAAGATGCGTATGTCGGAATCAAGATCAATTCACTGACTGATAAAGTGATCATTGAGAAGCTTGTGGAAGCATCACAGGTAGGTGTGAAGATTGAAATGATCGTCCGTGGAATCTGCTGTATGATTCCTGGTATCAAAGGATACACAGAAAATATTAAAGTAATCAGCATTGTCGGAAGATTTCTGGAGCATTCCCGTATTTATCGTTTCGGAACGCCGGACAGAGAAAAAGTGTATATTGCATCGGCTGATTATATGACGAGAAATACGCTCCGACGTGTGGAGGTTGCAGCTCCGGTTCTGGATGATACGTTGCGTGAAAGACTGGACTGGATGTTTGACACCATGATGAAGGATGATGAAAAAGGAAAAGAACTGACTGCAGACGGCGATTATGTAGATCGTGATATCAATGAAGAAAAGCTGGATTCACAGGAAGTGTTCTATGAGACGGCGTATAAAAATACGGAAAAGAAATAGTAGAGAATATTTGAGCAAAATAAACACAGCTGTAGAAATGATACAGCTGTTATAAAATCAGCAGATACAGTTGACAAAGAGGGACGTTTGTGATATTTTAATTAAGTCGCAAACGTCATATGGGGGATTAGCTCAGTTGGGAGAGCGCCTGCCTTGCAAGCAGGAGGTCACGAGTTCGAATCTCGTATTCTCCACTTTATAAGAAGGGCAGCAGAGAAATCTGCTGCTTTTTTGTGTGCTAAAAAATATATCATCATTTCCATCTTGCAGAGAAAAGAAAAAAAGAGGAAAATAAAATCATAGTAAAACAAGATGGTATGATTACCAGAAAGGAAGATTTTATCATGAAAGAAAATTTAAAAGTACTTATGCTCAACGGAAGCCCGAAAGCAAATGGTAACACAGCCATTGCACTTCGCGAGATGGAAAATGTTTTCAAAGAAAATGGTATAGAAGTAGAAAATATTGTAATCGGAAACCAGGCAGTCCGTGGCTGTATTGCCTGTGGTTCCTGCTACGAAAAAGGCAAATGTGTCTTTGACGATGTGGTCAATGAACTGGCTTCAAAGTTTGAGAAAGCAGATGGTCTTGTAATCGCAAGCCCGGTTTATTATGCATCTGCAAATGCAACCCTGATCGCCTGTCTTGACCGGCTGTTCTACAGCAGTCATTTTGACAAGACCATGAAGGTCGGAGCAAGTGTTGTATGTGCAAGACGTGGCGGATGTTCTGCGACATTTGATGAGCTGAACAAATATTTTACCATTTCCGGAATGCCGGTTGCATCCAGCCAGTACTGGAACAGCATCCATGGAGCAGCACCGGGAGAGGCCGAAAAGGATGAGGAAGGAAGGCAGACGATGCGCACACTTGCAAGGAATATGACATTCCTGATGAAGAGCATTGCACTTGGAAAAGAGCAGTTTGGACTTCCGGAAAAAGAAGCAAAGATTCCGACAAATTTTATTCGGTAGAACAAGTAAAAGGCAGATATTTGTGAAATATCACGAATCCCTGCCTTTAGAGTTGACAGTCAAATTTTCTTGTTTTATAGTGGAAGTTGCAATTTGGTAGGAAGTATTTAAAAGAGAGGTTTTGGTCATGGCACTTATAAAATCAATCATTATTTTGATTATAGGGTTTGCTCTATTGATGAAAGGAGCAGATTATTTTGTAGAAGGAAGTTCTTCTGTTGCGAAGCAGCTTCATGTTCCATCGATGATCATCGGTATGACCATCGTTGCAATGGGAACCAGCCTTCCGGAATGTGCGGTCAGTGTAACGGCATCCCTGACAGGAAATAACTCACTTGCGGTAAGTAATGTTGTCGGATCGAATATTTTCAACTTGATGGTTGTTTGTGGAGCCTGTGCGTTATTTGCACCTCTTACGATAAAAAAAGATACATTGAAAAAAGAGTTTCCATTATCAATTATCTGTGCGGCCTTGCTGATGGTGCTTGGATATGTCGGGATGCTTTTAGGACATTTAGATGGCGGTGTATTTCTCCTTATTTTTGCAGCTTATCTGATCTGGATGATTGGTTCTGCCAAGAAAGCAAGAGCAGCACACAAGGAAAGTCAGATGATGCTCGAAGAGGGAGAATTAGTAGACGAAGAAATTCAGATCCTACCACTTTGGAAATGTGCGTTATTTATTGTTGGCGGCATGATCGCAATCAAGTTTGGCGGTGATTTTGTTGTAGACAGTGCTTCAGCACTTGCAAGCGCATTCGGACTTAGTCAGACACTTATCGGACTTACCATCGTTGCGATGGGAACCAGTCTTCCGGAACTTGTAACATCGATTGTTGCGGCAAGAAAGAATGAAGTGGATATGGCACTCGGAAATGTGATCGGTTCTAATATTTTCAATATCCTGTTGGTACTTGGAGTTGCAGCTGCCATCAGTCCAGTGAAATTTCTTACCGATAATATCATTGATACGGTTGTACTGATTGCGATGAGTCTGGTTGTTCTGGTGTTTGCATGGACTTCAAAAATGATCGACCGAAGAGAAGGCGCTACGATGCTTGGAATGTATGCAGTGTATATGGCATATATTTGCATACGATAAAATAAAAGAATCATAAGGAAAAATGGCTGTGGATGAAACCTGCCCCAAAAGTTAGACCTAAATTCTAACGATTGGAAGGCGGTTCAATCCACAGCTATTTTTATTGGGTCAGTGTACATTCTATTTTATACTTCTATAGAAAAAACATTGACATGTCTAACAAAAAGAGGTATAAAAAACGAGAGAATTTTGCGACAAGGAGAAAGGCATAAGATGGGAAAATACAATTTTGATGAAGTAATCGACAGACATGGAACGGACTGCCTGAAATATGATTTCGGAATGAAAAGGAAGGGAAGAGATGACCTGCTTCCGCTCTGGGTGGCAGACATGGATTTCCGTCTTCCGGATGAAATTCTGGATGAATTCCACAAGAGAATTGACCATGGAATCTTTGGTTATACGGATCCGCTGGATGAATATTTTGCAGCAATGAACCATTGGTTCTCCACACGTTATGGATATACGATCGAACCGGAGTGGGTAACACTTGGAGCCGGAATTGTCTATGCACTCGGAACAAGCGTAAGAGCATTTACCGAAAAGGGAGATGCCATGATGGTGATGCAGCCGGTATACTATCCATTCAGTGAAGTAATAAAAAATGACGGAAGAAGACTGGTGAACTGCCAGCTTCGCTATGAGAATAACCATTATTCCATCGACTTTGAAAAGATGGAAAAAATGATTCGGGAAGAAGGTGTCAAAGCTCTGATTTTCTGTAATCCCCACAATCCGGTGGGAAGAGTCTGGACAAGAGAAGAATTAGAAAGAGTTGCCCAGGTCTGTTTGAAATACAATGTAATCTGGATGGTAGATGAGATGCACTGTGATTTCATTTTCCCGGGACATACGTTCACAAGCTGCATGAATCTGGACGAAAAGTACCGTCAGATCCTTGCGCTTTACAGCTCCCCTGGAAAGACATTCAATGTAGCAGGATTTCAGCCGGCAAATATCATCATTCCAAATGAAGAGCTGCGGAAAAAATACCAGTGGGCGAATACACAGGCAGCTTACAGCCAGGGAAGTTTGATGGGACAGCTTGCAGTCAAGGTATGTTACACCAAAGGTGCTGAGTGGGTAGATGAACTGGTGCAGTATATTTATGAAAATGTAAAATATATGAGCAAGTTCGTGAAAGAGAATTTCCCGAAAGCGAAGATGGTAGAGCCGGAAGGAACCTATCTGGTATGGGTTGATTTCTCTGGTTATGGTTTTAGTAATGAAGAACTGGAACATCTGATGCTTGAAGAGGCAAAACTGTGGCTGGATTCGGGAATTATCTTCGGACCGGAGACCGCTCAGTTTGAGAGATTCAATGTTGCCTGCCCGCGTGTGACTTTGGAACAGGCACTGACTCAGCTGAAAGACGCACTGGATAAGCATCTTGCAGCAAAATAAT
>SKET01001295.1_pt1 | contig 17482 bp, 16 predicted proteins | sample 4841461 | NCBI WGS metagenome assembly SKET01 (sample SAMN11008802, study PRJNA524170) | human gut metagenome | biome: Human fecal sample; material: Feces; isolation source: fecal sample from pouch patient p5 | host: Homo sapiens | place: Israel: Tel-Aviv | collected 2014-02-13
ATCTGGGGCCTTTACGGTTGCGCGGGCATAAACCCGTTTCCAAGGAACCTCGTCTTCGCCTTCTCCAAGTTCGAACAGATCCTGCGTGCTGGAATTGCGATTCCCCTCTTCCGCGATTTTTAACTGCATTTCGGCAGCGAGAGTTGGCTCGAAAACAGAAAACCAGCCGCAAAGTTCGTACATAGCCAGTACGAGATCTATTTGAGACACAAAGCGTGTCATAGTAAATAACGTGTTAAGCGGATTGGTGACACTAAAGCCTAAATGAGTGTCGATTGTTGTGCTAGCATCCGATACCCCTTCCCAGCGAATAGTGGAGCGCAAACCCGAATGGTGGTTACAACAGCCTGGTGGAGCAACAGAAATAATCGGGGTTTTGAGGACGTCGGTTACGAAAGGGGCTTGGGATAGGGCTCGCCAGCCGTCTTCGGAGTTGGGCAGGCGCGGGTAGAGATCGCGCACCTGCGGCGGGCAGCGCCAGTAGCGGAATGCGGTGTTTGCGCAGACGATTTCGTCCATTTGCGCCTCCCCTGGTATCGGCCATAGGCCGCGCGGATTGCGGACATCACCGATTATCTACCGGGGCATCATGCGGGTAAGTACCGGAAGCTGACCAAACACTGACCAAAAAATGGATGGGATGTGTTGAAAGGTTGTCACGAGGCGTGAATGTGCTGGTACGAACTGTGTGCCAGTGGTCTCTGTCTCCACAATTGCGTATGACTCATGCAAAGAATTCATTGAAAGAGCGCATGATCTTTCTTCGAAATGGTCAATGACGTCACTTAAAGTTAGTCAACGAACGGAAATTATATTCAATATGTAGGATTTGTGAAGGTGACATGATCAATAAAAAACGGGGCCCCATTTTAATAAAAATCAAAAATATGGTGTCAGTTTTGGTGCCACCCTTGGTGTCAAAAAGAAAAAGGCCAGAGGCTTAACACCTCTGACCTGCGCTTTTGATGGTGGGCGATACAAGATTCGAACTTGTGACCCCATCCGTGTGAAGGATATGCTCTACCCCTGAGCCAATCGCCCGTCGCCTTTCGGCAAAAGAGATACTATCATAGCCGCGCGTGGTTTACCAAGAACTTTTTGCCCTCGATTTTAAATTCGTGGGTGCCAGTCAAGCAAAAGCGACAAACGCAATCGGCAAACCCACAGCTAAACCACCATTTACCGCTTAATCCACGAAGTCTCGGGGCGGCAGATAAGTCGTGCGTTGTTGTAGGCCATGTCGAGCGTGAGGCAGGTGCGTGCGGAGTAAAAGCCGTCCTCGCGCTGGATGGTCAACGCCAGCTCGGGCTTGTCGCCGGTCAGGCACAGCGGCAGCAGCAGCTGAATCCGGCCGCCGTAGAACTGCGGCACCGCGAGTGTGTAGTTGGCTGCGGCGCGGTGGGCGGCCTCGACGACGGCACCCTCAAAGGCGCGGCGCAGCAGAAGCGAGTTGCCCTCCCCCATGAGGCTGGCAGGGATGCGCGTCAGGTTTTCCTCGTCGCCCAGAATGTGGTCGATGTTGGAACGAATGGGCAGGCGGTAGTCAAAGACGAGCTCGGAGGGGTCCTCAGCAAAGCGCACGCGGCACGGCAGGTACTCAAACGAGACCAGCATGGGGTCACTTTCCTTAAAGAAACCCTTCAAAAACCAGCGCTGGCGCGCGTCGGGTTTGGTGTTGGGCTCAAACAGGCCGTAGATGGTCTCGTAACGGCGCGTGTACAGGCCGGTGTTGAACAGACAGCGGTCGTCGTCGAACACTAGCGGCAGGTTGGACGGCGCGGTCTGGTCCGCGTCGCGCTCGGTCAAAAACACCGCGCGGCTAAACGAAAACGACAGGTAGTTTTTGAGGATGCGGTTGCTGGGACCCCAGTCCTCGGGGTCGGCAAGGTCGACTAGGCGGTCGTAGCAGGGCTCGGGGCAAAACGCAAAGTCGTAGACATTGCTGTACAGGGTGCTGGGGAGTTCCATGCGGTGTCCAATCCATTCAATTACCAGCGTGCGGATGGTTTGATTCTATACGGGCGAAGCGCAGTCGTGACACACAACGTAATTGCGCCTAAGCTCTTCCGCGAGATCGGCGCGAGAGCGGTTTCCAGATACGAGGTCTTGGATCCAGACGTAGTACTGGTTGTCTTTGGGCTCGGGACTGTCGGACAGCACGACCGGAGTGCTTGCGAATCTTAGAACGGACAACGCAAAGACAAGGCTGGTGCGTTTGTTACCGTCCTCAAAGATGTGGTCCTTGACCATGTGCTCAGCAACGTAGGTGACCTGGTCAAAGATGTCAGCGAAGCGGTCGGCCGGCGATTGGCCGAATATCGTACAGAATGCACCCGCAAGCACGGACTCGACGCGTCCAAGCTCAAGCGCGGCCCGGTCGCCTGTGGCGTCGGTTGTATAGCAGCGCCCGACCGTCATCAGCGTGCTGTGTAAGCGCATCGCGGCCGCGGCCATAGCTTCGAGCGAACCGGCATCATCAAGCACGAGTGGCGCGAACGGATGAGCGCCCCGCTGCGTAGCCGCCATCATGAGTTCTCTAAGAGCCTTAGCGCGTTGGGCATGCCCGCTATGGTCTGCCGAATAGCTTCGTCGATTGACGTGATGCCGTCGAGCAAAATCGGTGATGCTGAATTTACCTCGAGCGCAGATGAATGATCTTCTTGAGCAACGCGATTGGCGCCGTCATCTAGTTGAACGTAGTTCCAAGGCATGACTGCCTCCTCTATAGCTTTACGGACGGAATAGCCCGCGAGTCGTACTCTAGGGCAACCGGTTGCCAGACGAGGTCTTCGATGGCGCAGCTTAGGGTGTTTGCGAGCGCCAATGCCGAAGAGACCGAGGCGCGGCGCAAATCCAGCTGATTCTGTTCGTAGAGCTGTATAGCGCGAAGTTTAACCCCCGATTGGGCGGCCAGCTGTTTTTGCGTTAGGCCGGCCGCCTTTCGTGCCGCTTTGAGGCCCTTTTTGTCTGCCTGGGCTTTGTTCCATTTATCAATGACAATCTGGGCGAATTTGTCTTCGGAGGCCTCGTGGAGCGGATGGTACGAGCCGATGATCCAATCGAGCGGAGCGACTTCGAGTAGCTCATTAAAGCCCAGGCTGCACATCCATTGCGTATAGGCCAAAACCCAGCCCGCCCAATACTGAGGCGAACGGTCGAACGGATAGCTCTCCCTACATTCTGCGGGTTTCAGTCCTGCACTGGCAATTATTTCACGCGCAAGTTCGTCACCCGACATGCCGCAGACAACGCGCGCCACACCACGCTCGAATTGCCTCATCTCGAGAGAATTCAATAGGATTGTCGTTAGTTCGACAGGACTCAGCCCTTGGTCGCAGAGGGCGAAATCGACTGCCTCGCCCAGCGTTCTCATAGCATCCTCGAGATACATCTCACTGTAGGCGTGGGTCATTTTCTGTCATCCCCTCTCGAACGATATCGACGATACGAATTCCCTCAAACGGGTTTTCGGTAAGCAATTCCCGATACTGCGCCCTTGCCAACTCATCTCGGTCCTTGGCCAATGGGGCATATAGAGCTTGTGGCGCACGTTCAAATCCAGCAAAACGAATGCTCTCGAACGCGCGCTCGCTTTTGAGCACAACCTGTTCTCCAAGGTTGCCGAGCCTCATCGCTCGACCGAGCTGGTCAATGGTGATCGTATTGTTTACAAACGCCCTGGCATAGCTGAAGTACGAGTCATCCGCACGCCACCCTCTAATCACATCGTAAGCGTTAGCATCAGGCAAAAAATGATCGCGAAGGTATTCGCATGCCCCCACAGCGACGGCGGTGTCCTTTCGGAATGAACGATGCTCTACAAGCAACGCTATCCAATGCAGAACTGAATATTGCGGCGATAGCAGCTCGAGTACCTTGAGATCGGCCATGTCGAGTTCATATCGATTTGCAAAGCCGTCTGCGTCCCTAGAGCATGCCCATTCCCTTGCAAGGTCGAGGCTCTCTGTGCAATAGAATCCCTGTCCATAGTCGTTATGGACTTTCACCAGGCCAAGCTGGGGAGTCTCAATGATTTTCTGAGAACCATGCCACAGTTCCACATGAGTCTCCTTACAGGTATCGCCCTAGCGATAGTTTAGCACACTATCGCTAGGGCGATACCTGTATTCAAAGAGCAAGAGTGTGTATGGAACCGAGTTTGAGTTCAATACTGGCTTCAAAGACTCTCCAAGTCCGGAAGTATGCGACAAAATACAGACTTGCTGATCACGCCAGAGCACACTAACGCCTCTGCCTGCCACAGCACTTCATAGAGTCGCACCTCATCTTTTTCGATGCTTTTGCGGAAGGCCGGGCGCATGTGCTCTGGTGGGTTGGTGACGAAATCGACCTTTCGAACAAGCGCCTCCTCGAGCTCCAGAGTAAGCTCGTATAGCATACCGAACGTCATGGAGCCCCCCCAACAATGCGCAGATCGATATCGCTTTTGGGTTTTTGCTCGCCACGAGCAAACGATCCAAATAGATACGCCTCGCGGACGTCGTAGCGAGGTAACACGCGAGAGACGGCAGTGGATATGTCGACAAGCGTAATCATGGGTTTATTTTACTTTTCAATTGGATGAGAGACAATCGCGCGGGCTAATTCAGCTGTTAGCGATGGATCGCGTCCGGAAGTATGCGGCAAATCTCAGACATGTCAACCACGCCGGAAATCGACAACACTTTTACCTGCGGTTTCTTTGTTGGAAAACAGCAGTGTGGTCGGGGGTTCTGGAATTTGCCGCATACTTCCGCTATGAGATTTCGGAAGTGCGGGGAAAATCCGAGATCCGCTGACCAGGCCTCGGTTTTGCGCTTCAGCGACCTGCGGTTTTGTTTGCAAAAACCGGGTTGCGCTCGGCGGATTCCGATTTTTGCCCGCACTTCCGGAAATCGGGTGTTTTAACAGCGGTATACGACCTTGAAGATGATCACTATGCGAAGCTGGCCGACCCAAGGACAATTGAATAATGTACGTATTGAGGTTTCTGTGGCTACCATGTTATTTGCAATAGCAAAGAGACCAATCAACAAACAGGGGTGCCGCGGCCAACGCCGGGGCACCCCGTCTCAGAACCTATATTGCTTAATCTTAATCACTTAGGTGCTTGGAGTAATGCAAGGATAACAGCAACGACAATGCACGCGACACCTATCCCGAGCGGAAGCCACGCCTTCTTTTCCCTGTCTTTAACAAGGAAGGTCTCGATTGCGGATGCAAGAACCAGAAAACCGCCAATAATCAGCAGGTCGAGTGCAACAAATCTGACGGTTGTAATATCGGAAGAAAGACCTCCGACGTTGACATTTACAAGCGTAAAGATCGCGGCAAAGATGGCAAAGAGGGCCAGAACGTTGCCATAGATACGAGACTCAATGTGGGCGACTTCCTCCTTTTTGTCCTCGACCTTTTTAAGTTCCCCGGCATAGACGTCGGAATAATCTGCAAGTCCGTTAAAGTTGAGCTCATCAGAGAAAGCGCCGTGGTAAGGATGGGCCACCATGCCGTCAACGTGCTGAAAGGCAACCTGGGCGATGCCCTTAGACTTATCGAGCGTAATAGTGCTACCGCTTACGTTTGTAACACGATAGAACAGCCGTGTTCCATGCCCAGGGAAATATAGCGGCGCATCCAAAGACAGCCCCTGGCGAATGCGCGAATTGCGCAGAAGCACGCTCGCGGTCAAATCGTTTGGCAACGCAACACATTCAACGCAAGAGACGAATGTCGAATCTCCGGGGCCAAGCTCTACCTCGGATTGCTTGCTTTCGTTGATGTAGAATCCCTCGGTGCGCAAGTCATACGTAACCTGTCCGATGTTCGAAGCATCGGCATTGAGAAGCACCTTGCTGTCGATTAGCTCCTGAATCTTAGTATCGCTCAAGTACATACGAACCACTTCCTTAGGCCTCCGAGTATAGCACCAAGGCATAGCAACAGTGACTGCCCCCAAAGGGGACATAGGGGAAGTGAGCTAAGTTGGATACGGGATAGCGGCCTGGACAATATCTAGCCTCGGATATGTTGCTAGAGATAGGTTTGGGCTTGACGGTTCGATTCTCTCTTCGCCTCCGGAAAGCGAGCGCTTTAGCAGCGAATCGCGGCGCATAGGAGCGCTATGCCGAGTAAGAAAAGCGTTAGGGACACGGCGAGCCAATTAGTGTCACCGGCCTTGGGGAGCGAGGCGGTCGTCGCGGTGGCGGCCTTGGGCCTAGAGGCCTTGGCGGCCGTCGTATTGGTCACTGTGGTCGTGGTCACCGTCTTAGTCGCGGCCGCGGGCTTCGGTGTGGGATTCGTCGACGGAACCGCAGCGGGCTCGCTGGTAGCGGGGTCGGTGCAAGGGGCGGACGGACCATCGCCCGGCACATCGGGCCCACCGGTCTCCCCCGCCGACGCCGTGGCATCCACGGGCTCGATCGTCGCACGCGCTGCCACGGATCCGCCGGAATCCACCACGCCGCCTGCGCCAAAGGCCCCGCCCGCAGGCGCCACAAAGCGCGCGGCCGCAAGCGACCCGCCCAGGCAGGCGACGCCGCCGTCGGCGCCCGAAGCATCCAGCCAGGACGCATCGACGGTAAGCTGCCCGGCCGCGCCACCGCCAGCAGTCCCGCCCAGCAAACACACGCCATAGGCGCGCACGCCTGCGGCGACAACGCGCCCACCGCCGCGAACGGCAAGACCGTCCGCGATCACGCCGGCCCCCCGCGCATCCGCGATGCCGGCGCCGTCGGCCCGCGCGTCAACCTTGCAGCCGTCCACCGCGAGCGTCCCCGACACGTAGATTCCGCACTGCGAGCCCGTGGCCACCAGCGACCCGGTGCCGCGGAGCGTCAGATCGCCCCACACCTCCATGCCGCACCGCGAGATGTCCACGTCGGGCGCGCTCGTCTCGACAACAGTGTTCTGCCCGGTCAGCGTCACCACCAGTTCGCCGTCGGCGCCGATGGCCTCGCCCGTGTAGCCGTTAAGATGCAGATGGTCGACATCGGTCCAGGCCCAACCGGGGCCCGACACACCCGGCTCGTAGTACGTGGCGCCCGCGATGAACAGGCTGTCCGCGCCCGCGGCATAAGAAGGCCCGCCCAGCAAAACGCATAGGCAGGCCATGGCAACAATCGGAATGTAGCGACGGCTGGTGTGGGACTCGGCAGCAAACATAACCGCTCCGATCTTCGCAGGAGCCAATAGAATGTGCACCAGAAAATGCCCTGGTAGCAGCAGTTATTAGTTTAGCGAGATCAAGGCATATGCAAAGGAAATGCCCATGAGTAGTGCCGATAATTAGGTGTAAATCGTTTTGCCAATCGGTGAAAGGATCGGGTCACGTCAAACGATGTTCGTAAGTCATTGCGTATGCAACCGAGATCGTTGGCTTCGTCCGCAAAACTCTAATTTGATTTGGATTCTTCTACATATGTGAGGCTCCGTGAAACACTATCTTCAAAGGCTCATGGGCTTGGGGCTACATTTTCCAGCCGCGTGAAAACGTTGTGTATGCAGCGCTGATTCGTTTAAGAGTCATGAGTGTGACAATTAAAAAGTTAAGAAGAAAGAAGGCCGCGAGACAGAATAAGAATCTGGAAAATAGCTCATTGATGTTTTTGGTCAATGGGGCAATGCATAACAAGCCAACAACGAAGAGCCCATCCAAAACAGTCCACATAGATATATGAAAAGATTCATCAACCATTGTAAGCTCGCGATCGAGTGGTTTTGGATCTTTTTGAGAGCTCATTTGTAAGCGCAATTGAAAGAGAAGTACCGCAACACCACACATAAGGCCAGAAATTATAGAAATGCAGCTAATTAGATTAGATATTAAATCTTCAAGGTTAATGCAGCTGTCAGGCCAATTAAAAAATAGAGCCACCGACAGCAAAGCGGGGGCAATTAGCTGAACAAATATATCGCCGTGCGATATTTTATTAGTTTGATAATTGCGGAGTGTAGCAATATATTTGATTAGAAGTTGCCAGAAGCTAATTTTGCCCATGCTACCGACCTTCCGGAGTAACCTAATAGACTATTTATCTCTATTGAAGACATCCTCTGCTCTGGCGAAACTATCAAGACAAACGGCGATAAACCGATCATCAGAAAGTGGCGGCTGTCCTGATTCATTTAATACTTCAGTTATGGGAACTGCGAATTCCTTATCAAGCATAAACGTCTTAGGTTTTCCGTCACGTTGCTTTAGCGTGGCAAAAACTTCTTCTCGACCAGAATAGTTGCTCGTAACGCCAAAATACTCCGCAACCGCTTTCTTGTCTTTAATCATATCAATTGTCGCTAGAGGGATGCGAAGACCTCTTTTATGTTTTGCAATGAATGATATAGTTCCCACGTTTGCCACGGTACCGTCTTCAATGTTTTTGGAGGGGCGATAACGGCGAAGTTCGAATTGCTCCACTCCCGTAAATGCGTCAAGTGCAGACCTTTCTTGTACGCGTTCTGATTTTAAGGTTATTCCCGTTGAATGACTGGCAATATAATTCTTTAGTGCTGTAACTGGCACTGAGGCGCCTCCGCCATTCGGAACTGATTCAATCCCAATCAACGCATAGCCTAATCCAGGAGTACATTTAATGAGTAGCCTAGAAGGGACCATGCCGGCCATTTCCTCTGTGTAGGAAATGCCACTATCGGTCATTGTTCTTGTGTCAACGACATCAACATGAAGTCCCGCGCGACCAGATTTTAGATTGACTAAAACACTGTCATTTATTTGCCTATAAGAATCGAACTGAATGAACCGTTCACCTTCATTTACTTGAAACGGCGCGTTATTGTCATTAACAAAGCTAAAAATGTAGTCTAGTAAAGGTTTGTTGCCGTAATTCGAGACATCGAGTCTTTCCTCCTTGTGTCTATAGGTATTTGCCCAAAGCCTATAGACAACAAGTGAGTGCATCGCGAACAATCCGGGCATTAGAGCATCTCCTAAAGCGATCAAATTAACGTTGATGCAATTTTATTCCTGCTGGTGGACAATTAAAAATACCGTGCTGCATGCAAAGTAAATAATTTTCAGCATTGGGAAATACCATTTTAACCCCTCGGCTCTAGTTAAGATATTCTCCTAAACATAGGTTGCGGTTCAAGACATAGCCTGGGTCAACACTACCGAAGTCAACATATGGGATCGTCCAATGGTTCTCCAGCAAGGAGTAATATACGGGTAATAGCAATTCAGTCATTGTTTCGAATATTAGATTGATAGTTTCTGCCCGGATGTATTTGATTTCCCATTTATGAAATCGACCCCCGAGGATCTCTTTCCATTCCTCAGGGGTCGATCTTAATTTATATAACAGTTTAGAAAACAGTTGATGATGCGGAGACCGGAAGGTCCCCGAAGATCGTGCCGAAAATGTAAGCCTGATTCTAAATCAAATTTTGTGGTGATGATGACCCTAGCAAAGGGTCCTTCATTTGTTTTGTTTAGCCAAGTACCAAATAGCGAAGACACATTCAAGTGCCTACGGAGGTTTACGTTGGTTCAAAAGTTGGCTTAGTCAATTTTTGAACCAACGTAAGTCAAAACACATAGAAAGAGTTTATGTGGAAGTAGCTAAATTTCGACTTCCGTTATTCGCAAGCCGCTGCTTGCGTTGTTATTAAATCAATGAAAGATAAGCATGCAATCGAGATATAGACCGCTATCACCCAGAAGAATGATGGTCACCACTCCCCCATGCTTCAGATTACGGCATGAATAATGCGTCGAGTGTATATCTAAACGCGGCTATCTCGCTACGCCCTCACCACAGGTGTCGCTCCCGAGCTTGATAGGCGACAGTTCGATGTGGTCTTTACTTGCGCCGAATTGACCCAGCAGGCCAGCTATGGCGGCGGATACACTATCATCGATGTAAAGACCGCATTTGCCTCCACGCTCAGCTGCTCGCGCGAACTCGACGAGCTCGTTTCGAATTCCCTCGCCGTCAAGCTGGAAGAAATACCGCTTGTTTTGAGAAGGATCCTCTTTGCGTACCTCGAAGTAGTCTGTTTTCCACCAGGGAGCGGGTACGTAAATGTAGCCATCCGTGCCGGAAACCACAAGCGACCCCTCAGATTTAGCCGCCTTGCCGAAAACCGCCTCGCCGTAGCCATCCTCGAACGCCAGCCGAATCTCACCAAACGCGTCAAAGCCAGCGTGACCTTCAAGGTCGGCCCTTACAAAATCGGCTGATCTATAATCAGTTCCGAGTAGCTGCAAGATGGGCAGCAACGCTGCTGGACCCCAGGCTTTGGAGCTCGACCACTTGCCCCCAACGCTCGAGATGTCCTCACTGCCGAGATCAACAAGGCTGGTGCATACAGCGCGCACCGACAGGACTCGTCCAATGTGACCACTCTTGGCGAGCAGAAGCAGTCGATGGTAGGCCGTTGAATACGCCGTCTTGATCGCGTCGGCCAAAACGAGGCCCTTTGAGCGTGCGAGCGCCTGCAGTTCCTGGCACGCCTCACGCGTTGAGGCAATGGGGCTCTCACATAGAACATGTTTGCCCGCCTCAAGCGCTTGCTTAATCTGTCCATAGTGCTGATTGGGATGCGATGCAAGGTAGATTGCGTCGCATCGACCGACTATCTCATCGAAATCATTAACTTGTTCGACTAAGCAACAGCCTGCGAGGCTTCCATCACTGTCGAGCATCGCGCAGGTGGGGTCAACGCCATTCACGAAGGCACTTTCACGCAGGTACTTTTCCACTAGCACATGCTTACCCACGTACCCCATTCGTAGATGTCCACTTTCAGCGCGAAGCTCGGTGCTCGAGACACCTTGAGTACGATCAAGATAGACTACATCGCAGTATTCCTTGAGATAGTCGAACTTACCGAACCAGTCAGAGCCTACGGTGAAAACATCAATTCCCATACGCCTGATATCATCGATTTTCTGGCCCTCGTACTCCTCAACGATCACCTCGTCGGCGATTCCGAGTTCCTGAACGGCTCGCATGCGCTCGTTGAGAGTTTGAGACACATTTATCTTTCCGCGCACCTTATCGAAGCCATCGGCGGTCACGCCGACGACCAAGTAGTCACCGAGTGCCTTTGCGCGCTCGAGAAGGCGGACGTGGCCCCGGTGCAAAAGATCGTACGTACCGTATGTAATTACTTTCCTCATGGGACCTCATCTCCTCCCTTGCTCTGTCAGCTGTCTTTTTTGCCGCATTTCCTGCTCGCTTTGTTCGCCTTTGCACAGACCTGTTTATTTGTGCCCCATAGGTATTTTGAGACCAATAGTTTCAGTGTTGGCTTCTTCGCCCACTTGCGCGTGAACTCACGCCAGCCCATCGAACGCAGGTCGTTCATGCATTCTTCCCTGCGGGGGTTTGCGCCGGTCGGCTTCCTCATGGGTCCTTGGTAGCAAACCACGTCGACCATATCAAGTTCTCTAGACTCCATTAAAGGCATGGCAGCCTCAAAGGCGGCGAGTCCTTTCTCTGTGTTACATACAGCAAGGGACGCACCCTTGTCGTTGTTGTAGAGGTCAGGGCAGTATAAATGCACGCCCCAAAGGTCCCCGAGAGTGATATCAGCAACACGTTCAGGGCGCGCAAACGGACACTCAGCACACGAAGGACGAGACACGAGGTGCTGGAGCCATATGCTCCAAAAAGGATTAAACCAGCGGTCGACAACACGGCGCTTACTAGTTTTGCCTTCGATGGACGTTGCCTGGTAATCCCAGCCGGCAATGGCGAAGCTCATTCCCTCTAAATCCCACCTACTACTACTGCTACAGGCAGAGTTCCACTTGTCTCGATATCTCATTGACTCGATAGGTTTTCCCTTGAACCATTTATCCGAGACGTAGGAGAGCTGCTTCTCGATAAGTCGCGGTGTCGGTACGCCCTCGCAAACAACTTCCACCGTAAGCAACAAAGGTGAGTCCGCGAGCCTACCCAAACTGCCGTAGAGACCGTCGATTTGGCACGGTGTGCCCGAAAAGAGAACACGGTTTCCCGTTTTGAGAAGATCAAGAACTCGTGAGTAGGCGTCTCCGATCTCACTCTGTACATACTTGGAGCCACGGAAGGCAACAAGCCCCTCGACACTGGACACAGAAGCATGGCGCGCCTTATAGACTTCGCTCGACTCCACGCCGAAAACGATTCCGTCATTCTCGAGAAACGCAGTCGCGATAGCAGTGAAGGCACCACCACTCGTGCTTTCAGCGAGAAGTTCCGCGTCTTTAATGGAGCCGCCAAAGCCGCGCTGGGCATCCGCAGCGTGGAAACGCTCAGCAGGCAGCGAGCAGACCGCCTCACAGCGTCCGCATCCGATTCAGACATCCTTGTCAACGACAGGATAGCGAAAACCTGCTCTGTCCTCGCACATAGCCACAGCATCGACAGGGCAAACGGAGGCGCATGCCTCGCAGCCACAGCAGTCTGCCTTGCGCCCGGTCTTAAGAAAGCACGCCCGAAGATCCGTCTCGGCTGTTTCTACAGGCATTCCGCCCCCAAGAGTCGAAGGCCCCCACGCAGGTAGCTGAGGCTCGACTCGCGCAGCCCGGCCATACGAGACTCCATATCGTTGAAGTTCATCTCGAGCGACACGTTTTCGTCGCCGGACACCATTGCGCGATTGGAAAGTCCAAGCCACGCGAGCAGCTGAGAAATCTTAGTATCAGCCTGCTCGCGCGAGAACACCGAAAACGGCGTGTGCATCTGAGCGGCGAAGATAAGCCCGTGGAACGAGTTGGTGACGACGTAGCGCGCCTCCTTGGTGAGCGCTAGGAACTCCTCGACTCCGGCGTCATAGCGCATCACGTGCCCGCGCTCTGCGTTGGTCGCACGAAGGCTGATGTCAACGACCTTGCAACCCAGCCTTTTCGCCACGCGGTCGGCGTAGGTCTCCATCGCGGGATTATAGCGGCGTGAGTAGAGGAGGACATAGGGCTCATCCATCTGCGGTTCGCCCACAATGGGCGAGTAGTCTGCGCCCGTGAGCAAAAGCGTCGGATCGAGTACGCGCGTGACGGGAACGTCGACGTTAGCCTGGATCCATTCAAAATCAGCTCCACCCTCGCGGACGCCGAGTGCCTTGAAGTTCGCGAGACGCTCTTTGAGAGTGTTTATCTCATCTTCAGTCCAGTCGACGTCGCCGAAGCTTGCCGCATAGCTGATCGATCGGTTGCGCATTGCGGGGAAGTTGGCGAAGTAACCGTCGTCGAATCCGTCGAACTCGCGGATGCAGAAAATGGTGTCACTACCACAGACATAGCCATCTAGGCCCTCAGCGGCAAGGGAATCGTCGAAATTAGACGATGTGTATGAGCCCTCAGAAAGGTTGCACTCCTCATGATAGAAGCGATCGAACTTGACGTAGTTCTCACGAATGGCGGGCATAGTAAGCTCTACCATGCGCCTTGACTCTGCATCAGCATCCCACATGCGCTTTGCGGGGTTAAGCGGGTCGTTCTCCCTCAGGCAGTCAGGGCAGTAGTCCAATACAATAGCCTCGACCTCAGACGGAGCGAGCTCGGAAATGGCGCGCCTTAACGCGTATGTCTGCAGTGCGGATCCATAGTTAGTAAAGTTACCGTACAGGTTGTACGAAACAGTAGCGAACTTTCTCATTCGTCCTCCTTAGAACAGACCCTCTGCCGACATTGCACCCAGAGCGTCGATGAGTTTACGGTTGTCTTCGGCGGTGATTGCACCGATATGACCAATGCGGAACACTTCATCAGCCAACGAGCCGCCATTGGGACACAGCCACATGCCGTACTCGGTTTTAGCTCGCTCAATAATCGCCTTTGCGTTGCGTCCGGGGCAACGTAGCGCCGTCACCGCGTTGGAGGGTTTCTCCGGAACCATCTGGAGCGCCGTGTTCGCCAAGGCGCTACGCACGGCTTCGGCGCGCTCCGCGATCTCCGCTCGCTCTGCATCGATGCCGCGATCTTCGATTGCCTTCAGGCGCGAGTTGATCTCAAATAACGTTGTCACCGCAGGCGTCCATGGTGTCTGGCCGCGTTCGCCGTTGCGCAGGGCCTCCTTTAGACTTAGGTAGGAGCAAAGCTCAGGATTGTCCGCTACCCTTTCCTGTCCGCGCGGCGAGAGAGCCATGAGGGAGATGCCAGGGTGGCAAGCTAGCGCCTTTTGCGAACCGGTCAGCACCACGTCGGCGCCGAGAGCCGCCATGTCAATCTCTTCGGCGATGAACGCGCTCACTGCGTCGACGATCAGGGCCATCCCGCGCTCGCGGCAAAAGTCGGACAGGAGGCTCATGTCGTACAACAGTCCTGATGAGGTCTCATGCATGTTCACGAGCAGCGCACCACAGCTGAGATCCACTGCGTATTCGAGGTTTTTCCGCGCTATCTGGTGCCCGAACTCAAGTTTGATCTCGTCGACGGTGTGCCCGTGCAGTTGGCATAGGTCGACGAACCTCTGCCCGAAACTGCGACCATTGACCACTGCAACTCGTTCAGCGGGCGCTAAGACACTCATCACAGCAGCCTCCATAGCGCCTGTGCCAGAAGCCGTTAGAAACACGCAGCGTGAATCCTTGGGTGCGGACAACAAGTCCAACATAATGCGCTCGTTCTCTTGCATTACCTGAGAGAACTCTGGCGTGCGGAAATAGGGTGCGCTCTTGGCTGAAACTTCCAGCACCTCGCTGGGACTCATAACCGGACCAACGGTGAAGTTAAGCATCTGCATTCTCCTTAGTGTCTTCGTTCACGCACCATGCCTTCAGGCAGTGCGTCTGTCTTTTGTCCTCCGGCGGCAGCTGCATGTAATCCCCGTAGCACTTGGTCAGGTATTCGTCCCAGCAGCCCATGGCGGGGAGCATGTGCTCCTCGAACTCAACCTCGACCATGTCCTCGTAGCCTTCCTTGGGAATCGACCACCCGTGTTTGGCCAGTCCGAGTACGCTGCTGACGCGGCTTGCCGCGTCGTAACCAGGCTCGGTTGCAACGCGCTCAGCCATTGCCATCATCTTCGTCTTTGCGTGCTCCGGATTAAGAAGCGCTTTGGCTGCGTTCTTTATGAAGCGTTTTCCCATTGAGTCCGAATTATGATTGGCGCTCGACCAAACGCTTGCACGCGAGGCCTTGTTCATGCGGACTTGCGTGCGCTCAATCTCGCTCTCGTCAGAAGAAACGCCATCCATAACGAAAACATCTATCCAGAGCATTTGATCCATGACCCCTTCATAGGTAGGCTCTTGGGCTCTAATACTTTCGGTGCAAAACTTGCGCCAGGGGTAAACAAACGGGCTGTTCTCGGGGCCAACGAGCCTGAGTCCAGCCGGCAACTCGCCAGCAAGCGTTGCAAGACGATCGTAATCGGGGCGCGGCATACAGACGTCGATATCGTCATCCCAGGGGATGAATCCCTTGTGGCGAATAGCGCCAAGCAAAGTGCCGGCCGTAAGCGAGTATCGAAGGCCGTGTTCGGAGCAAAAGGCATCAAACGCTTCAAGAAGCTCCAGCTCCTTCTGGTGTAGCTCTTCGATAGAGAGCGGGGTGATGTTACTCATGCAACTTTCCCTTCCTTAAACATTCAATCAGCGCAAACCCCCTGGTTCCAAGTAGCGCAACCTCGGCTATGCAGCGGATTACGCAGATCGCGAGCAAAGATGACCTGCCGAGAAGCGCCATCGCGAGGAGCAGAGCAGCGTTAATAACACCGGAGGCAACAGTCGAGGCGGTAAGTTCGTTGACCTTACCCAAAGCGCCGAGTACCGGCCAGCCAATCAAGATCGAATAGAAAGAGAGCGGCAGGACAGGGCTGAGGGCAACCATGACCCAAGAACCAGCAACGTAGCCCTGTCCGCCAAGTAGAAAAAACACCTGCGGGGACAGCAGGCAATACGCAACGGTGCCGACCAATAGGGCGGGAGCTGCCATAATCGCCATCTTCCTAACAGCGCCCAGATCCCGATGCGCCACAACATGAGGATACAGACTGCTGGATATCGGAGAATAGAGCGCTTGAACCGCGCTCACGGTTGTGAGGGCGAGCGACCAGTACGCGATTTCCGTCGGGTCGGTGAGCACGATTCCCACGACGAAAGTGGTGAACCCCGAGACAAGGGTGGTGCCGATGTTCGACACGCAATACACGGCAGATCTCTTTAGCTCAGCCAAGGCGTTTCGGAAGCCACCGAAGGAAACCCGCACGCCGTAGCGGGTTCGAACGGTCATGAAGCTCCAGATAAGCGCTACCAAGCCGCCCAGGGCATCCGCAACTGCGACGAGTAGAAGATCCTGTGGTCCATGGACCACCAGAAGAGTCAGGCCGACCGTGATCACCTTTGCCGCGAAGAAACGCGTGGTGAGCGGCTCCATGTCCTCAAAACCTTGAAACATGAAATCCGGTAGCAAGGCCCTGAGCACGGTGGAAACATATGCAATAAGTACATACCCCATATTGTCCCAGAGCAGCGGGATGAACTGGGCGACGACCACGACGACCGTGCACAGGCCGGCGGCGAGGAGAAGACGAGCGAGCTCTATGGAGCCGAGCAGGCGTGAAAGGACCTCGCAGTTGTCCCTCAGGTCGACGACTTGCTTTGTTCCGGAAAGCATGAAACCGAAGTCGGCGAGCGTCTGGACGATTCCCATGAACGACAACACGTAGGCATAGACGGCGTAGCCACCCGTGCCCAGCACGCGCGTGAGGTACGGCACGAGGATGAGGGGGAAGACGTACTTAAGTACTTGTAATCCGTACTGCCAAATTATGTTTTTGGCGAGTGTGTTACTGCTTTTCAATATCTATATCAACCCAAACATATTTCAGTTTTCGTTTCTATTCGAGCTAAAGCGCAAGGCAATAAAGAGCGGGTGCCTGAGCCCTTAAAGCGAAAGCGACGCCAGCCGCCAGAGGACGCTATCCACTTCCAAAAGAACATTCTCGGGATGGCCCATTCGCCTTCATCAACTCGGTAGCTAAAGCAAAAACGCAGCGAAATTCCCCGTCCACGAGCGCGACCGTGAGGTTTGCAAACAAGAGGCCGAGCTGATAGAGAGTCTGGTCATACATCCTCTGGTGAAAAGGAAAGCCCAATGTCCGGCGCAAAGAAAGCATGGCTTCGATCTTGAAGTACCTGTCTACAGACCTCTTGCTCGACAGGCTGTTCGAGGTTAACGAGTCAACTTGCTTTTGGTATGAGTAGTCCAATTCTTCGATGGTCGACCCCTGAACCTCAGCACGATCATTTATGCCTGCACAGTATCCTCAAACCACCCATCTTTGAGAAGCTCTAGGCCTTGCCGCGTCTCGCGACCGAAGATCCTTTCCCATGCAACGCCGCTCGAGTGTTTCGTCCCCACAGAAATGACCTGCCCGAGCTCGCCGATACAGCGGGGAATAATCACGGTGATGTCGACCAAAGGTGTTGCAGGTCATAAGTCGTGGAGCTCGGGCGAGGAACGTTAAGTGGTGGCCGAAACCCGGGTAAGCGCTCCCTGGCCACGCAGATTCAGGAGGTCCATCCGAAGCCCCACGCG
>SKET01000956.1_pt1 | contig 17229 bp, 10 predicted proteins | sample 4841461 | NCBI WGS metagenome assembly SKET01 (sample SAMN11008802, study PRJNA524170) | human gut metagenome | biome: Human fecal sample; material: Feces; isolation source: fecal sample from pouch patient p5 | host: Homo sapiens | place: Israel: Tel-Aviv | collected 2014-02-13
CAATCAGGGAGACCACCAGCGCGATGACGGCCATGGTGGCGATAAGCTCCGCCGCCTTGACGTTGGCGCCGGGATCGCCGGCGAACACGTAATCCTGCGCAATGTACAGCTGGTAGGTGTTGATCATCCAGTAGCCGCCCATCATCATGGTGCGGCCGGCGAGCGCGTAGTAGAAGTCGGGCGCGTTCTTCGGCGGACGGAAGCTCATGAGCATGGACTTGACGTTGAGTTCGCCACGGGCCTCGTCGCGATTGGATTTCTCGCGAGGCCAGATGAGCACCACGACGATGCCGGTGAGGCTGAAGATGGCCATGCCCATCATCCAACCGCCGAAGATGCCGGCCTCGCCCTGCTTGAGCAGCTGTGCGCCGACGAAGGAGCCGAGGGTCTGCCCGACGGCAATGCCCGCGCCGTAGAAACCGGAGACGGTGCCGCGGAACTTGTCGGGCACGCGGTCGGACATGGTGGCCACGTATGGGGCGAGCATCATGTTGTAGCCGAGCTGCGCGCAGCACCACAGGATGATGATGAGCGGTTCGGAATGGGTCAGCGAGACGGCGCCGATGCTCAGGCCGGTCACCAGACCGCCGGCGACCATCCACGGAGTGCGCTTGCCGAACCGAGAACGGGTCAGATCGGAGAAGGTGCCGAAGACGATGTTGGCGAGCAGCGCCACCACGGATCCGAAGATGTTGACCAGACCGAGCATGGACTCCTTGCTGGCCGGGTCGATGGATTCGAACACGCGCGGCAGGATGATGGAACTCAGGGCGACCCACGGGATGGCACAGGCCACGGCGGAGATGGTGAAGCCAATGCCGAGGCGGATGACCTCCATTTTGGTCGGGCGGTGACCGTCGGCGGAGACCATCGGATCGCGCATGTCCATGAAGGCGGAGGATGGATCCGGTACGGCGGTGTCCACGGCGGCGATGGCGCCGAGACCGGAGCCTGCGGCGTCGGATGCCGCGGCGAGATTGGTGGCTTGCACCTGCGCGTCGGTCTGGCTGGCATCCCCGGCTCGACGTTCGGGCATCGATGCCGCCAAACGAGTGACCGCTTCCTTTTGCTCCGGAGTCAAAGTCTTGTCATAATCCGGGCGGTCGTCAATGCCCGGTCGAACGAACTTGTCCATGATAAACCCCTTTTATATGGCCCGACCTCAGTATCGAACCGGTTCGATATTATCTCGGAACCGAGCGTATTTCAATTTTGGGGTCTTCCGCGCGTGTCGAACCGGTTCGATATCGTTTTACGCCTACGGAAAACCCACCATTCCCCGATGTTCCTTACCAAGGCACACAACGTCATGCCACGCATGCAGGTATGAAAAAGGCCCGGATGCGCAACTCGATTCGCATCCGGACCCGTCTGCATGCGACGTGCGGCCACATCATGGACATATGCGACCGCACATCATGACTTAACCCTTCACCGCGCCGGAGGTGACGCCTTCGACGATGTACCGCTGCAGGAACAGGTACAGGATGAGGATCGGCAGCATGGCCAGCAGCAGGGCCGCCATGATCAGGCCGATGTCATTGGAGTAGGTGCCATAGAAGATCTGGGTCGCGATCGGAATGGTGTACAGTTCGCGACGGCCCAAGACCAGGGACGGCAACAGGTAGTCGTTCCAGAAAGCCATGGCGTCGATGATGGCGACCGTGGCGACGGTCGGCTTGAGCAGCGGGAACACGATGGTCCAGAATGTACGCCACTTGGAACAGCCATCGATGCTGGCCGCCTCCTCAAGCTCGTTCGGGATGTTCGTCTTGATGGCGCCGTGGAACATGAACACCGCCAACGACACCGAGAAGCCGGTATGCATGAGGATCAGCGTGATGCGGCTGTTCAGCACGTTGAGCAGACCGCCATACACGGAGACCAACGGCACCATGAGCACCTGGAACGGAATGACCATGGAGGCCACCATAAGTGCGAAGACAGCGCCGCCGAACCTCCACGAAGGATTGCGCACGATCACGTACGCGCACATCGCGGAGAACAGGATGGTCAGGATGGTGGCGCTGATGGTGATGATCGCCGAGTTGCCAAACACGGTGAGGAAGTTCATCTTCTCCATCGCCCTGGGGAAGTTGTCCAGGGTAAAGCCGTGCTTGCCGATCAGGGCGAGCGGCTCCGTGTTGATGTCCGCCTTCGTCTTGAAGACGTTGATCACGACGAGGATGAACGGAGCGATGAACAGCAGCAGCACGATCGTCAATACGACGACCATCAGTGCGTGCAGAACCTTGGTGCGAGTGCTGACTTGACCTTCCATTACGCTGCCACCTCACCCTTCTTGCCGAAGTACACCTGCAGCATGCCGATCACTGCGCAGACGATGAAGAGGACCAACGCCTCCGCCTGACCGGTGCCATAGTTCTTGTAAACGAATGCCTGATTGTAGACGTGCATGGCCGCAAGCACCGACTGATTGAACGGCTCGCCCTTGGTCAGCGAGAGGTTCAGGTCGTAGACCATGAAGCAGCGGGTGGTGCTCAGGAAGATGCACTGCACGAAGGAGGCGCGCATCAGCGGGATGACCACGTGCCACATGGCCTTGCCCTTGTTGCAGCCATCGATCATGGCCGCTTCCTTCAGGCTCTGATCCACGCTCATGAAGCCGGCCACGTAGATCAGCATCATGTAGCCCGCGTACTGCCAGACCGATACGAGAATCAGGCAGAACATCGCGCCGTTCGGCGTGGACAGCAACGATGCGTGGTCGGATTGGGTGGCCGCTTCGGCGATGGCGACGAAGGCACGGTTGAACACGAACTTCCACACGTAGCCCAGCACGATGCCGCCGATGAGGTTCGGAATGAAGAAGCCCGCACGGAAGAAGTTCTGCCCCTTGATGCCGCTGGTCACCATGTAGGCCAGCAGGAAGGCGACGATGTTGACGAGTACGACCGCAATGACGGAGTAGACGAAGGTGCGGCCGAGCGACTGCCAGTACGCGGTGTCGGCGATGGCCGTCTTGTAGTTGTCGAGACCGACGAACGGCTTCTTCGCCGAAACGCCGTCCCAGCTGGTGAAGGTCAGGTACAGGCCATAGAAGAACGGCAGGATCACGACGGCGAAGAACAGGATCGTCGCCGGGCCGCCGAACATCAGATACTGGCCGATTTTGTAGGAAAGCTTATTCTGCTTCATGATGAATCCCATCCATGCCGGCGATGCAGGGGCCGCCGCCGGTGCCGACGACGACCCCCGCATCATGGTGCATTACCCGGCGAATCAGGCGGATTCGCCCGTGAACTTGGCGGTCTTCCAGTAATCCTGGATGTCCTTGGCAAGGGTTGCGCGGTCCTCTTCGCCGGCAAGCCACTTCTGGAACTTGGCACCCAGCACGGAGTAGTGATCGTCCGGCAGGTAGTTGTAGTTCGGGATGAGCTTGCCACTGTCGGCATAGGACTTCACGGACTTGCTCAGCGGGTCGGCGACCTCGAGGGTGTTGTTCTTGAACGGGGAGACCAAGGCGGCTTCATTGGTAATGAATTCCTGACCGTCCTTGTCTTCGGCAAGCCAGGTCAGAAACTCCTTGGCGGCCTTGCGCTGCGCGTCGGAGGTGTTGTCGGAGGAGTCGATGAAGAAGTACTTGGAACCGCCACCGACGAGCTTCTCATTGGTGCCGTCGTCCATGTTCTGCGGAACCGGCATGAGTCCCATGTTCTTGGAGTAGTCATACTGGTTGATCACGGACCAATCCCAGTTGCCGCCGAACATGAAGGCGATCTCGCCCTCGGCCAGTTTCTGCTCGGTCACCTCGCGCTCAGCGGAAATGGCGGAGGACTTGGCGTAGTTGTTCTCCTTCATCACGTCGAAGAAGTTCATCAGGGAGGTCCACTTGGCATTGGAGTTGAGATCGACCTTGCCGGCCTTCATGTCAAGCAGGAATGCATTCGGATCTTCCTGCTCCTCGTAGACCTCAGGCAGGAAGTGGGCCGCCAAGGACCAGTCTTCCTTCATCACGCCGGTCGGGGAGGTCATGCCGCCGTCCTTGAGCTCCTGAATGAGCTCCTTGAAGGAGTCAAGGGTCTTGTAGTCCTCCGGCTTGAACTCCTTGCCGGTGATCTTCTTGATGGCATCGGCGTTGTAGATCAGGCCACGAGCCTCAATGGAGACCGGGTAGCCGTAGGTCTTGCCGTCGATGCTGATGGCGTAGTCGGTGTCTTTGACCCAGCTCTGGTCGGACAGGTCGACGGCGTGTTCCTTAGCCAGAGAGTAGACATCCTTGGCGTCGACCATGGAGATGGTGTATGGATCCTTGGAGGCGTACTTGGTGGCAAGATGGGCGGCGACGGTGTCGTTGGAGTAGTAGACCTCGACGTCCACGCCCTTCTCCTTGGAGTACTTCTTGGCCATCTCCTCCATCTGGCTTTCGATCTCGACCTTGGAGTTGAAGATGGTGATCTTAGTGCCGCTGGAGTTCGAAGATCCGCCTCCACATGCGCCCAGCATGCCGACGGCCATCAGCGAAGCGATGACGGCGGCGCCGGCCTTCTTCCACGAAAAAAGTGTTCTCATTGCCAATCCCTTTCTATTTCCACTGTTCATCAGGCAACACTGCCTCATGAGGTGTGAGGAGGAACCTCCGACTCGCGCCGTCGGAAATTTTCCGTCCTGAGCAATAAGTGTATCAACCGCTTCAAAACTGTCAAACCGGTTCGATAAAACCCGGTTTTCCAACCTTTCACCAGCGTGTCGCGTCAAAGGTTTGACGTGTTGCAAATACTGCCATTTTGGACTTTAGAAAAGGCCTTGCCTCACGTTACGATGGCACTAGATACCCCCATCAATCTGCAGTTCACAGCACACTGCAAGGCGATAATCACAACCAGCCAATCAAGGGAGATTTTATGGCAGACTGGCTAAATAACGCGATTTTCTACGAAGTCTATCCGCAGTCTTTTCGGGACTCCGACGGCGACGGCATCGGGGATTTTCGAGGCATCATCAGCAAACTCGAATACATCCGCAATCTCGGCTGCAATGCAATCTGGATCAATCCCTGCTTCGACTCGTCGTTCTACGACGCCGGCTACGACGTACGTGACTACTACACCGTCGCAGCGCGCTACGGCAGCAACGAAGACCTCGCAGCGGTGTTCGAGCATGCGCACGAACTCGGCATGCACGTACTGCTTGATCTGGTGCCGGGTCATACGGCCATCGACAACCCCTGGTTCAAGGAATCCTGCAAGGACGAACGCAACGCATGGACCGACCGCTACATCTGGCGGCCGATGAGCCAATCCCCCGACCTGAATTCGCCATATGCATCGATTCGCGGCTTTCTGGGCGGTATCGCCGAACGCCCGGACGCGGCCGCCGTCAACTGCTTCTCCACGCAGGTCTGCCTGAACTACGGCTTCGGCACCGTGACCGAAGACTGGCAATTCGCTGCGGATTCACCCGAAGCGCAGGCCGGACGCCTGCTCATTCAAGACATCATGGACTTTTGGCTGGGCTTGGGTTGCGACGGCTTCCGCGTAGACATGGCGGGCAGTCTGGTCAAAGAGGATCCGGAACACCGTTGGACGTCGAAACTGTGGCGGCAGGTGCGTGCCCACCTGGACGAAACGCACCCGGAAGCGGTGCTCGTTTCGGAATGGGGCAATCCCCGTGAGGCGCTGCACGCCGGCTTCGACATGGACTTCCTGCTGCATTTCGGGCCGTCACACTACCTCGACCTGTTCCGGGAGAATCCGTATTTCTCCGCCTCGGCGAACGGCGACATCAAGGCGTTCGCCGACACATACCGAAAGATGCTCACCGACACCGCAGGCGACGGCTACATCTGCATTCCGTCGGGCAACCATGACATGATCCGCATGCGCGACACCCTGACACCCGCCGAAATGAAACTTGCATTCGCGTTCCTGCTGACCATGCCGGGTTGCCCGTTCATCTACTACGGCGACGAAATCGGCATGCGCTACGCACACGGACTCAAATCCAAGGAAGGCGGCTACGAACGAACCGGTTCGCGTACGCCGATGCAATGGGACCACTCGACCAACGCAGGATTCTCATCCGCGCGGCGGGAAAGCCTGTACCTGCCGATCGATGACGCCGCAGACGCGCCGAACGTGGCTTCACAGGAGACGGATTCCGATTCGCTGTTGCGCACGGTACGCGCCCTGAACGCTCTCCGCATGGCGCACCCGGCGCTACAGGCGGACGGCGGCATCGAATTCCTGCACGCCGAAGACCACGCATACCCGCTGGTATACGCAAGAACGGTCGACGAAGCCGATGACGCGAATCCCAGCGAGCGCATCATCGTGGCCATCAATCCATCGCCCTCAGACGCACGCTGCACACTATCGGCGGCGTATGGCGATGCGATCGGCGCAGCGGAAGACGACGTGCTGTTTCACATCGGAACCGTCGCCGGCGTCGACGAAGGCGAGCTGCACGTACCGGCAGGTAGCGCGACCATCTTCAGATGCCGGTCATGATTGCGGAATCGTCCGGCCTCCCGTGTCAATCTCACCGTCGATACGCCGGAAAATCCAGTTGTAGATCCAAGCGCAGCAATACTGCGGCAACGTGACGCCCATCAACAGCAGCAGCGGAATCATATAGACGAAGAACTGCATATACAGCACGGCGAAACCGACGAGGATCACCAGCATGCACAAGGTGCGTGGAAAGAATCCGAGCGCAAGTTTGGCGGCGTTCCGCAGATGCACCGGAGTGGGGTCTTCGTAGCGTGACAGCAGTGGGAAAAAATACTGCGCAATGGCGATGACCACCAGTCCCGCAAAGGCGACGCAGGCGACAAGCGGGCCACGCATGGACGCCATCGACCATGCGAGCATGCCATCGACGGCAAGCACGACGGCGGCAAGCAGCAATCCGAGCCAGGGCAGGAGCGACTGCCTGAAATTACGTTTGAACGACTCGAAAAACTGGCGTGCAACATACGTCTCCTCATGGCGGACCATACGCCACAGCACGCTGTGCATGGCCGTGAACGCGGCGCCGGCGGTGACGATCGGAATGCAGCACAGCAGCGTGAGTACGTTAAGGATGATCAGGTCGAACAGTACGCCCATGATGGCGAAGAACATGTTGTTCTGATCGAAGAGCTTTGACATCTTTGGCATGGTGCTCACCTTACATGCAAGGGCCGGATACGGGCCGCATCGTCCGAAATGCCGAATTGTCCCTCCCACGCCTGCCGGCACGGGAGGGACAATGGCGGATGCAGGCCCGTATGTCAGGCGACGACCGGCGGCTCGGCGATCAGATCGTCGGTACGGTGATCGCCGGCGGCATCGGTCCACGCGAGCGTGGCGACCGAAGCGGTGTTGTCGACGCCGAGACCCTTGCCTGGCTCGAAGGTGAGCGTGGCGGAGGTGGCGTCGCCCTTCCAGGTGAAGCTGATGGACGTGTCGCCATCGGCCTCGTAAGAGAATTCACCGTCGAAGGCGTCGAGCTCGTTGCGGAACTTCGCCAAGGCATTCAGTGCCTTGACGACCGGGCGTTCGAGATTCTCGTCGATTTCCGCGGTGGAGTAGTAGTGGCGGTTGATGTCGCGGCCGTTGTTGGTCTTCCTCAGCAGCTCCATGTCGTTCCTGCCGGCGAGGGCGCCGACGTAATAGACCTGGGGGACGCCCGGCAGGAAGAACTGCACGGCGCGGGCGGCGATGTAGTGCTGGTCGTTGCATCCCAATGCCGAGTAGTAGGTGCTGTTGACCTGGTACAGGTCGAGATTGGAGGCGGCGGCACCGGTCGCAGCCTGGGACTCGCCATGGGTGTTGGCGTGAATGGCGTTGACGAGGTTGTCGACGTCCTCATCCGGCACAAGGCCCTTGAGCGAACGATCCAGCTGATCGGAGCCGATGTCGATCACGCCGATGCCATCGTGCGTATCGAGCACGGTGACGGCATTGTTCGGACGGATGTCGGTCCAGTGCGCGACCGGCTCGACATGACCCGTATTCAGCGAGTGCAGCAGCAGCGGCGGCAGGGCGAAATCGTAGACGCGATCGACCTTCGAGGCGATCTCGACCTGCTTCTTGTAGTAGGAATGCACTTCGATGAGAATCTCGAGACCACGCTTGACGCCCTCTTCGCGCAGGCGGGAGATTAGCTTGAAGGTCTTCGGGGTCATGAAGCAGCTGGTGCCGGCCTCTTTGGCGCCGTAGCCGACGGCGTCGAGACGGATGTAGCTCACATGCGAGGCTGCCATCTGGTCGAAAATCGACATGAGGTATTCCCAACCCTTGTCGGAGTCGGTGTCGATGTCGACCTGCTGCGGGGTGAAGCTCACCCACACCAGACGGGTCTTGCCGGCGAACTTGTAGTGGGTGAACGGCAGACCCGGACGTGGACGGTAAATGCCGGCCAGATCTTCTTCGGTGGCGCCGTTCGGGAAGACGGAGCTCATGGTCAGGAACATCGGGTAGTACTCGGATTCCTCACCGTTGGCGAGCACGTCCTGGAACTGCTCGGATTCCCAGCTCATGTGGTTGACGATGGCGTCGACCATGATGTCGTGGGTCGTGGAAAGCTCGGCGACATCGTTCCAGTCGCCGAGCCGCGGATCGACCTTGGTGTGGTCGATCGGGTCAAAACCCGCGTCGGCGCCATCGAACGGGGTGAAAAACGGCAGGATATGCACGCCGTCGTACACGCCGTCGAAGCGGGTGCGCAGGATATCGGTCATCGACTTGATGGTGCCGTCGCCCAAACGGTCAGCATAAGTGATGAGCTGCACTTTGTTCTTCATGGGACCTCCCTCGGTTCCAAATCATGATTGTTTGCGATTGTTCAACGGCGGATATCGTCCACCCTGAATATCGAACCGGTTCGATATTACCGCCGAACGGGCATCGTTGTCCAGTCGAGAACAGCCCGTCGGCGTGTCAGACCAGCTCGATGCGTCACCGGCGCGCAACGGATGCGAGCGCCGTGATCTCCGCGAAATAACGGTCGGAATCAAGGCCATCCACAGTCGCAACATTCGTCATATGCACACCATCAAGCCCACCATGCGCAACAATCGCATCCAACACCACGCGCTGCCACTCGACCTCCATATACGGATCCACCTCCGTGCGGCCTAACGCGCGCATGGCGCACACCAACGCATGAGCGCCCCAATTCGACGTGCCCGCCACCACAAGCTGGTCCGTCGACACCGTGCACGCGATATCCATACCGTGGTCCACCACGCCCTCGATGGCATAATCCTCGACGCGGCCCATGCCGATTTCATTGCCGCCGTCACCCACGCCGATGGTATGCAGTCCCATGAGAGTCAATTGGCTGAGGGGCGCGGTCCATTCAGTGATGTCAATGCCGCGCATGTTGTGCGGATTACCGTCACGGGCAGGACCTACGCGCTCGATGTAGATCAGGGTGCTGATGCCTTCGGCGCGCACCAGGTCGATCACGCGATTCAGCCAGGCGTCGAACGGGGTGCCGCCGTGTGCCCGTTTGTCCGATTCTCCCGAATCAGACAAACGCGGGGCACTGTTCATGCTCCAATTGTCCGATTCTGGAGAATCGGACACATCAGGTGCGATGAGCACATGGTCCTCCGGCAGGAATCCCAACGCCGCCGGGCGGATCACCGGTTCGCAGCATTCGTCGCTGACCAGCCATGCGTCTCCGCCAATCGCACGCAACGCCATGCACACCTCCAACGCACCCAACGGACCGTCCGTCTCGGCGGCCGGCTGGTCGGCCTTCGGAATGAAGAATCCGGTAACCACCAGCGCCCGGGCCGGCAGACCGTTCCTACCGGAACGCCCTGTTCTGCCGGAAACCAAATGACGGGCGGCATGAAACAGGTCGCCGCGGGAATATGTCATCAACGTCTCCGAGCCGCGACCGACATCGCAAGCGGCCATGTTCGCGATTCTCGCAATGGTCGGGTAGTGCCGCCAATCCAAAATGCTTGTACGCATGTTCCTCTCCTCCAAGACGTTCGCATACGCAAGACGTTCACATACGCAAGTGCAGACTATTCGATGAATCCCAGATTCTCGCCATATTGGGCGAAATCGCCGACCTTCGCGGACCGATGTAGCGTACCCGATGCGGACGCCGCGATTTCGGTCTCCATCTTCATGGCCTCAAGCACCACGATCGGTTCTCCCTCGCATACCTGTGCGCCGTCATCAGCCAGCCAACGGACCAAGGTGCCAGTGATCGTGGATTCAAGAGGCGTACCTCCGCCATGGTTGTCCGATTCACCAGAATCGGACATTCGCGGGGCAAGAAACGCACTCTGCATGTCCGATTCACCAGAATCGGACAAACCTGCAGCCAAGGAGGCGAGCGAGGCAAGCCCCGCAGGCAAGCCGAGACGTACGCGCCGCCCCTCAATCTCAATCCAGCTTTCAACGGGATCCGTCGGCGCGGCACGTCTACCGCAGGCTCCTCCCGACAACGCCGCAACATCAACCGATGGCAGGAACTCCTCCTCAATCCAACGGGTGTACACGCCGAAGTCGCCATCTTCCGCAACAAAAGCAGGCTGCTCAAGCACCGCCCTGTCAAACGGAACAACCGTCGGAATGCCGGCAACCGCAATCTCAGCCAATGCGCGGCGGGCGCGGGCCAGGCAAACTTCGCGCGAAGGCGCGGCAATCACCAGCTTGGCCAGCATTGAATCGAATTGACCGGGAATCGCACCACCGGCTGCGACACCGGAATCAAAACGAACGCCGATGCCGGTCGGCACCCGCAATCCGTCAACGGTGCCGGGAAAAGGAACGAAACCCAACGCCGGATCCTCCGCGTTAATACGGAATTCGATGGCGTGACCATGCACGGCAGGCGTGCAGCCGTATTCCAGACCGGGAATCTCGCGAATCCTCGCGCCTTCGGCAATCGCAAGCTGCGCCGCGACCAGATCGACGCCTGTCACCGCCTCCGTAACAGGATGTTCCACCTGAATACGCGTGTTAACCTCCATGAACGACATGGTGCCGTCCGGATCAACGAGAAACTCCACCGTTCCGGCACTCTCGTAGCACGCCTTCTTACAGATGGCGACGGCCGCCGATTCAAGCCGCCGCGTGATCTCATCCGGCAGGAACGGAGCCGGCGCCTCCTCGATAAGCTTCTGATTGCGACGCTGCAGCGAACAGTCACGTGTGCCGACTGCGACAACGCTGCCGGTTCGGTCGCCCAGCACCTGCACCTCCACATGACGGGGACGTGCCAGAAAACGTTCGATGAAGCAATCCCCGTTGCCGAACGCAAGCTCGGCCTCATGCGTGGCCGACATGAACGCCTCGCGCACATCTTCCAGCCGGTGCACGACCTTCAAGCCTCGCCCGCCGCCGCCATACACGGCTTTGATGGCCAGCGGAAGGCCATGTCGCTCAGCGAATGCCACGACCTCGGACGGATCGCGTACGGGCTCGGTGGTGCCAGGGGCCATAGGTGCGCCCACTTCGGCCGCGATACGCCGGGCTTCGACTTTGGAGCCGAGCATGCGGATGGTGTCGGCTCCCGGCCCGATCCATGCCATGCCGGCGGCGGCCACCGCTTCGGCAAAGTCCGCGTTTTCGGCAAGAAACCCGTAGCCGGGATGTATGGCATCGGCATGCGCTTTTTTGGCGGTCTCTATAATCGCGTCAATGTTGAGATACGTGCTTTTCGCATCCGCCCCATGCAGCGCATAGGACTCGTCGGCCAAGTGTACGAACAGCGCGTCGGCATCCGAATCGGCGTAAGCTGCAATGGCCGTACGACCGGTGTCATGGCACGCGTGGATGATGCGCACCGCGATCTCGCCGCGGTTGGCGATCAGGATTCGCTGCAGTCTGGGCATTACCGGGCCTCCCTATGCTCTTGTGATCGTGTGTTCTGTTTGTCCGATTCTGGAGAATCGGACATTCGGAAGCGAATTTTGGCGCCCGGCGGTAGTTGCCCGGCTAGAATCAGCGATTCAGACGTCAGCACGGCAATGACCGGATAGCCTCCGGTCACGGGTTGGTCACGCAGGAAAATGACCGGTTGACCGCTCGTCGGCACCTCGATGGAGCCCGGCAACGTTGCCTCGCTCGCCAATTCCGTAACATCACGCCGTTCCAGCGAACGTTCGCCTTGCAAGCGCAGCCCTACACGGTTCGATTGCGCGGTGACCGTCCAAATCTGGTCGAAAAAGTCGCTGATTCCCGTCGCAGTGAACCAGTCGTCGCGCGGCCCCAAACACACATGCAGCTCCGTAATGTCGCCGGATTTCGGTAGATGCTCGGGCCATGGTTCCGGTAGACCTACGCTGTTTCCATGCCCGCCGTTTGGGCGCGGGCCACGCACCGTTGATGGATGGCGTCCGGTCGGCGAAAGCACCGGTAGGAGCTGCCCAGCCGCAACCGGCTTGGGTCCGATGCCGCTCATGGTGTCGGTTGCAGCGGAGCCGAGCGAGCGGGCCACGTCGAATCCGCCGCGTACCGCCAGATAGTCGCGCAATCCGCTGGTCGGAACGCCGATTTCGATGACTTCGCCGTCACGCAACAGCATGGCCTCCTGCCGAATCACGACGGTACGTTCGGATGCATGCGGCTGGTTTCCCGCATTACGTTGCGCACCCAAGCCACTGTTCCACGTGGTTTTGCCGATGATGGTGATTGGTGCGGGAGCACCGGCCACGGCCACGACCATATCGCCGTGTGCTGTAAAACGCACTCCTCCGCCGGTGATTTCCAGAACAGGAACATCCGTGGGATTGCCAACCAATGCGTTGGCGAGATGAAAGGAGCATGGATCGGCCGCACCCGAACCGGTCACACCCATATCCGCCGCGCACCGCCCGTCATCTTGGAAAGTGGTGAGCAGGCCCGGGCGAGTGGCCTCCAACGCAGTGGTCGCCATGATGGATGAATCTGGGCCGCACCGTTTGTCCGATTCTCCAGAATCGGACAACTGCGCCCCGGTTTTGACGTCCTGACTGTCCGATTCTCCAGAATCAGCCATCCGTGCCTCGGATTCACCACCCTGTTTGTCCGATTCACCAGAATCGGACATTCGCAACGTGGTTTCGACTGCTTTACTGTCCGATTCTCCAGAATCGGACATTCTGAAGAACTTGCGCACACCATCCCATCCGGACGTGACCGACTTGAGCGTAACCATCTCACCCAGTTCATCCAGATGCTCCTCGGGCACCACCACAAGTTGGATGCCCTCGCTTCCCTCATCGTTCGCCAGATCACCGGATTCGACACGTATGTCCATGGTCGAAGTCGTACGCCCGTCCGCTCGCAACTTCGCCCGCATTGCATCCGCATCGGTATCGTTCGCAACGACCATCACATCGTATCGGTAGATATCGCGATACTGTTTGACGCCAAGTTCCGCCACGGTGTCGTTGATCGCGAGCCCGCATATGATCAACGCCGTGCATCCGGCAACGCCTCCGACCGTCATGACCAGGCGCGACTTGAAACGGAAGATATTGCGCGCAGTAACCTTGCTTAGGAATCCCAAACGACTCCAAATCGGCGTAATCCGCTCCAATAGAATGCGCGAACCTGCGCGCGGGGCTTTCGGACGCATCAAGCCGGCGGGCGTCTGCCGCATCTCTTCGACGCACGCGTAGATCGTCGCACCGAGTACGCCGACCACGAACAGCGCGATACCAAGCGATCCATACAGCCAGTCATACTCGAATCGCACGCCCGGCAGCACATACATGCCTTGTATCACAATCAGCAAAAACGCTGGAATGCCAAGGAATCCAAGCAATAGCCCAAGGCCGCCGCCAATCAGGCAGGCAAGCAGTGCGAATAGCATGTAGCGCGCGGCGACCTGCAATCGTCCGTAACCGAGGCCGATGTAGGTGCCGATAAGACCACGGTCCTCTTCGACCATGCGCGCCATGGCGGTCAGGCTCATCATCACCGCGACCAGTAGGAACACGACCGGGAATGCGTTGCCGATGGATCGGATCGAACTCAGGTCGGATTTGAGCGCACTGTATCCGCCGAGGGATGAACGATCCTGCACGTACCAGCGCACGTTCGGCACGCTGCTTTCGAGCTCATCTTCCTTATCTTGGAAGGTTTGTTCGGCACTGTTCCTCTGCTCGTCCAATTGCGATTGCGCCGCGTCCAACTGCGCCTTGGCTTCTTGGAGCTGCGGACTGCTGGAGATCACTGTTTCACGCATGGTTTCACGGGTGGATTCGTCCATGGTCGCGCCTGTGCCCAGCATTGCGCTTTGCTGTGCCACAATCTGATCGATCTGTTGATTGAATTGACTGCGATTCTCGTCTATCTGTTTCTGCGCATCCGCGAATTGCCGATTGGCTTTGTCTCGCGCTTCGTCGATTTTCTTCTGTCCCGCATCGATGAGTTCCTGCCGTCGTGCTTTCTGACGATTGGTTTTCGTTTTGCCTTTGATGCGGTTCATGACTTTGCCGACGATGGTTTCATAGGATTCGTCGAACGTGCTTTCGTCTGCCGCACCGTCGACCAGCAGAGTGACCGACGTATAGATGGTTCCGGTCACGCCATCGGATGGTGCGAAAAACGTGTAGTCGCTCGTCGCAGTCGAACGGTACGAGGTCATGGCCGAATATCCGTCAGGATTGCTCAGGTTCTGAGGATCAAGCACCACGCCCACGATTCGCAGTTCCGTCGGGAATTCCGGCGTCTGTTCATCCGACACCCCTGAAGTGTCCGATTCTCCAGAATCGGACATCTGGGAACCGGATGTACCTGCCTGATTGTCCGATTCTGGAGAATCGGACACTTGGGATGCTTCAGGTGTGACGGTGATGCGGTCGCCGATCGTATGGCCGGAATCCTTGATGAATTGCTTGGTGACTGCGACCTCACCGGATTTGGTCGGCATGCGACCTTCCTGCAGGTATGGCTGGTCGATGCCGTTCGTGCCGATTTCCTGCATGGTTACGGACTTGTCGCCGCCCACATCGATGGTTACGCTTTGCGAGCGCTCGGCCTGCACCTTCCGTACGCCAGTGACCCGTCGCAACGCGGTGACATCGGCATCGCTCAGCCCAGCCGTCGATAACACCTGAATATCATGCATGCCCTGGGCGTCGAAGAACCGGTCCGACGCGAGGAACGCATCGCGACATCCCGCGTAGATGCCGGTGAGTACGGCCACGCCGAGCAGGGTAATCATGGCGATCGAGACGAATCGCTTCCACGATCGCAGCCACATGCGAATCATGTCTTTGACGAACGCCATTGTGCTCCTCCAGACGCGTGCCCCTTAAGAAAAACCTACTTCTTATTGAACACTACGAAACTGGAGAACATATGTCTGTGACACGCATCAACACGCATGAAACAGGGGTTGCGCCAGAGCGAGCGCAACCCCTGTAGCCGGCACCCTCGTCACAAGGGTACATGTGTATGGCCCGACCGCGGAGGCCAAATCCGCATCAGCCCTTCACCGCACCGGCCATGATGCCGGAAACCAGTTGCTTGCCGGCGACAGCGAAGAGAAGGATGAGCGGGAAGGTGGTGAGCACCACGCCGGCCATCACGATGGTGTAGTCGGTGAAGTACGCGCCCTTCAGGGTTGCCGCGGCAACGGTGAGCATGCTGTTCTTGTTCGGGCCGAGAATAAGCATGGGCCAGAAGTAGTTGGTCCACTGCGCGATGAACGTGAACAGGAACAGCATCGCGGCCGCCGGCCGGGCTGCGGGCACCGCCACGGAGATGAAGGTGCGGAACATGGAACAGCCGTCCACGCGCGCCGCTTCGATCAGCTCGTAAGGCAGGGCGTCCTGCAGGTATTGCGTCATCCAGAACACGCCGAACGCACTGACCAGACCCGGAATGATCACGGCCCAGATCGAACCGAACAATCCGGCCTTGTTGGCCATGATGTACAGCGGTACGATGCTCAGCTGCTGTGGGATGGTCATGGTGCCGATCACGATGGTGAACAGCACGCCACGGCCGCGGAACCGCAGTTTGGAAAATGAGTAGCCTGCCAGCGTGGAGAAGAACACCGTCGATACCGACGTGACGATTGCCACGAACAGGGTGCCACTCAACGCCTGCCAGAATTTCATGGCGCCGAATGCGCGCGAGATGTTCTTGATCAGTCCGCTGCCGAAAATCAGCGCCTGCACGCCGTACTGCGTGCTGGAGCTGCTTTGCGACGCAATCGAAAGCGCCACATACAGCGGGAACACGAAAATCAGGATCGTCACGACGAGAATCGCATACGTGCCCCACCCCGCGCGGCGGCCTTCGCTGGTCACTTCCAACGTCTTACGACGGCGTTGTTTCGCTGCGGAACGGGCCACGCCCTTGCCGTACATCTGCTCAAGTGCCGGAGTGCCCAGATCGCGCTTGTTGCCTTCGTTGGTGATATCGGTCATCTTGGGTCACTTCCTTTCGGCGGCGTCGGTCGAAGCGGCCGTTGCCGAGGCTGCACGACGGGCCTCGACTCCCGATCGCTTCGCCAGCTCATATTCGGCTTCCTGCCGTGCGTTGAGTTCGGCCAGTTTGATTTTGTCGATCTTCGGCTGTCCGCCCGAGGCGAGTCGTTGCGTCAGCCAGAAGTTCAGCACGGCCAACAGCACGATGATCAGGAACAGGATCCACGCCACGGCCGCCGCGCGACCTAGGTTCGGCTGCCCGATCGTGACCTTGTTGAAGCCCATATCCCACAGGTACAGCGAGAGCGTGAGGTACTGCCGGTTCGGTCCGCCGTACCCGGAAGTGCCGTTGTGGAACATCTGTGGCTCGTCGAAGATCTGCAGGCCGCCGATGGTGGAGGTGATGATCACGAAGATCAATGTGGGCCGCAGCATCGGCAACACCACCGAACGGAAGGTGCGCCATTTGCCGGCGCCATCGACTACGGCCGCCTCGAGTACGTCGTTCGGGATGGCCTGCATGGCGGCGAGGAAGATCAGCGTGTTATAGCCGGTCCAGCGGAAGTTCACGATGGTGGCGATGGCCACATGCGACCAGAAGGTGTTGCCATGCCACATGATGGGGTTCAGTCCGATATCGGTCAGTAGCACGTTGATGGCCCCCATCTTGTCGGAGAAGATCTGCGAGAAGATGATGCCGGCCGCGCTCGGTGCCACGATGTATGGCAACAGCACTCCCATGCGCCAGAAGGTTTTCGCTTTGAGATTCGCGTTGAGGATCCATGCCAGGAACAGCGCCAGAATGATTTGCGTAACCGAGCTGAGGATGAAGATGGAGAAGGAATTGCGCAGCGCGTCCCAGAAGGATTGCTGGTGCAGTACCCAGT
>SKET01001325.1_pt1 | contig 17153 bp, 14 predicted proteins | sample 4841461 | NCBI WGS metagenome assembly SKET01 (sample SAMN11008802, study PRJNA524170) | human gut metagenome | biome: Human fecal sample; material: Feces; isolation source: fecal sample from pouch patient p5 | host: Homo sapiens | place: Israel: Tel-Aviv | collected 2014-02-13
CCTTGAGCAGGGTGTAGATGAATTCGTCGCTGACCCCAATTAAATTGGAGGACACCTGCGGCGAGCCGGAGATGACCAACGGGGTGGTTGCCACGTCCAAGAGTACCGCATCGGCCTCGTCAATAATCGCGTAGTAAAAGGGGCGCATGTACTTTTTCTTTTGCTCGGGGGCTAGGTTATCCAACAGGTAATCAAAGCCTAGTGCCGAGTTGGTTGTGTAAATGATGTCGGCTTGGTAAATTGCCTTTTTTTCTTCCGGCTTCAGGTCGTCGTCGTAGCCGCACCCAATTGCCACCGTTTCCCCCAGCCAGTGATAGACTTGGCCCATCTCCTCACCGTCCCGGGTCGCCAGGTAATCGTTAGGGGTGATTAACATGGCGCCCTTTTGGGTTAACCCGTATACGTACAATGGCATGGTAGCCGTCAGGGTTTTCCCCTCCCCGGTCTTCATTTCGGCTACCTGGCCGTGGAACAACACCAGGGCCCCCATCACTTGAACGTCGAAGGGAAACATCCCGAGCACCCGGCGGTCGGCTTCCCGAACCGTTGCAAAAGCCTCAACCACGATGTCATCCAGGGTGGCGCCGTTGGCGAGTTGCTTGCGGAACTTAACGGTCTGGTTTTGCAGTTCTTGATCGCTTAGAGCCTCCATTTGCGGGGCGAGGCGGTTGATCTTATTGACCATCCGTTTGAGCCGGCGGAGTTCGCGCCCGTTCATTGACAGCACTGGTTGGTTTGCCTGATTTTTGATGATTTTTCCCTCCCTTCTTAAAGGTACGTGTTGACCGTCAGCAGCGCTTGGCGTTTTTTCTCCGTGTTTTGGTGATGGAGCAACGCCAATTCCTTATCCGTTTTTAGCGGGGCGTCTTGGTCAACGGCGACGATGTCAATCCGTTCAAAGACCAAACTAGGTGCCCCGGTCCCTAACAACTCAACGGCGTAGTAATCGGCCTCTATCGGGTAGTCAAAACTCCCGCTTGCTTGGCGAATAATCTTCATTGCCACCCGCTGGCCGGTAAAATTAAAGAACAAGAGGCGCAAGTAGATGGCCCCCCCGTTTTCCACCTTGGCATGGCAACGCACTTGGTAGCGTTGGCCCCGCTTTAAAAGCGGCAGGGCGGGAGTCGCCCGGCCCCCACCATAGTTGATGGCCTCGTCCCAGCGGTAAATGACAGTTCCGGCGGGCAAGAAGGGGTTGGAAAATTCGACCTGGTCATCGGCCAAGCGCCGAATTTTAGAACCGTACACATAGGTGTGGCCGAGCGCCTGGTTAGGGTTACCAAGGTAGGTATAGCCCTGCACGATCTGTGAGCGCAGGCCGGCCCCGGACCCTTCCCAATAGAAGTTGCCAATCGATTTCATTAACAGGCTATCCATTCTTCTCCCCCCTCCCAAAGTCCTCTTCCAGGACGGTTTTAATCTGGCGCTGTAGCCAAACTGTCGGGTTATAGGAATCATCCCCGTGCTTGCCGACAAAGCTCTTGCCGATCACGTGGTAATGACGCTTGTTTTGCAGGCTTCGTTTCAAGACGTCTTGGTAGGCGTTGCGGTCGTAGTCATCGTGATCCATGTAGGCGATCGCAATCTTGGTCTTCGTTAGGTCTGCCTGATCGAACTTGTCCCAGAAGTGGGCGTTCATTTGGACTACCTTTTGGTCCGCCGGCACCCCCTTAGTATGGTAATTGATGATGTCCAACGAGGTCGGAAAACCACCGAAGCGATCGGCGCCCTCCTGCTTGGCGATCGTTCCCACGCTTAACAAGAGCTTGGAGACCATAATGCTGTGGGCGTGCATTTGCATCCCGTAGTAAAAGGCCCCAAACGACCCCATCGAAATCCCCATGAAGTTAACCTGGTCCTCTTTAAAGCCCAGCCACTCCCGTTTTTCAGTGATTTTATCCTTGAGGGCTTGTTCAAAGGCCGGCGCCCCCATGTAAAAGGCGCCCCCTTCCAAGCGGGGATCGGCAACTAAGATGAAGGGCGATTTAAAGCCCCGCATCATGTAGTAGGCCTCAAACCCCTCCGCCGTCCGGTAACCGGCAAAGTAGATGTTTAACGGCGGTTGTAAATCGCCCGGGTTAAAGTAAACGTCAATTTCCCCCCGGTTAGTTGGGTCAACGATCCGCTCTCCGCCCGGGTAAAATTCGCCGATGTCAAATCGCGACCACCGGTAATGCAGGGCACCAATAGCGAGCTTCCCGCTCCCCTTCACTTCCAAGGTGGCGCTCAAAATCCCGCCACCAACCGTGTCTAAAACTAGAACCTCGTTTTGTAAGTCGCGCTCTTCATAAACCCGGCGCCGGTCAATCGTGCTCGCATTGCCCGGGTAACACTCATAAACGACCAACCGCACTTCAACGTTCGGGTCCTTTTCAAATTGGGGCCACAAGGCTAAGGTCCGCCCCTGATCGAGGTACATCCCCCAGCGGTAGTAGGCCAGTGGCCGGAAGTGACCGCCAAAGTCCCCTTCAACTTCCACCTTGGCAAAACCCTCGTAGGTTACCGGCCCCTTGTACCAAGGTGCCAGCTCCAAGCTGGTAACGTTGAGTTTCGTCCCGGTTTGGGGACCGTAGAGGCGGGTCCGCACCCAGGCTAACACCTGTTCGTGATCATCAACCGCTAGTTGCCACGGCTGCTTGACCACTTGAAAGTACTTCCCTAACTGGGTTAGCGACTGGTCGTCAACTTCGCCGCGGCGGGTTTGAACCACCCGAAAGGCGTCCACGTACTTCAACAGGGCGTTGAGATCGTCATCCAGTGGCCACTGGTCGAACACGACTCCCTGAAACTCCCGGAACTGATCCGGGGAACGTTTTTCCTTCTTGGTTTTCGGCAGTAGCTGGGCAATCAGCTGACCAACCTCGCCCGGCTTAGCATAGGACCACCGTTCATCAGCGTCCGGCGCCGGTGCGGGAGTCCAATCCTGATCACTAATTAATAAAAATTGTTCCATTAATTCTCCCCCCCAAGGGCGTCGTGTAGTTGTTGGATAATCCGCGGCCCAGTGAATTCGGCAATCCGGTTGGTTATGTAAACCAGCGCTTCGTTCCAGTGGTGGAGCCCCGTCAAGTAGTAATCAAGGGCCGAAAGTAATTCCTGGTCGATGGACTTAATGATGATCCCGTTTTTTTGGTCGTCAACGTATAATGACGGCTGGGCCAAAATTTGCGGGATCCCCGCACTGATTGAGGCGATCTGCAAGAAGACATCCGGTTGTGCCGACAAGTCAACCACCAGGCGCATCGGGCGCAAGGCCGTGATGATGTCTTGTTCGGAGTGAACCTCTTGTAAATGGATCCCCCGCTTTTTGATCTTCACTAGGCCCTCACCTAGGTCGTTTTCACTCTGGGTGGTTTCTTCTTCCGCCAGTTCATAAATCGCCGTATAGTTCGCCTCTCGTTGGAGCTGTTCGAGGATTTTGGCTACCCGGGGGCGCTCACTCCACCGCTGATAGGTGACCACCGTCAATTCACGGAGCGGATCCCGTTCGAGGGCCGCTAAAAAGAGCCGCAAGGCCGTGGTCAGCTCCTGATCACTAAGGCCCTGAATCATAAAGAAGATTTTGAGCTTTTCTTCCTGGTTACTGGTCCCCAACGACAGCCGGGTGTCAAAGGGTGGCAATTCAATTACCGGGGTGTGGGTAAGGTGTTCAACCCCCCGGCGGTTCGTATCGGAATCAACCAGGATCAGCTCGGCCCGTTCGAGGTCGCCACGCTCCTGGTCTGTTTGAACTGAAGCCCGGTCATAGAAATAAGAGAGCGTTCCCCGGTGCCCTAAGGAGCCAATCAACTGGTGGCTGTGCTCCTGATCGGCGGCCAAGAAGATCCCGTCAGTTGAAGCCACCCCTTGGAACACCTTTTGCACCTGTTCAACCACTAAGTCCGTCAGGCTTGGGTAACTGGTTTGTTCTATTTCCGCCGTTGCTCCCGACGCAATCGTCACCCGCCCGTCGGCTTCTTCGATAAACTGAAGTTGCCCGGTCGGATCAAGGTACTCACGTCGCCATCCGTTTGACGCCGCTTGAAAAATATCCACGCGGGAAACAAACCCCCGGTCGTCAATAATCAACTTTCGAATTACTTGGTCGTCTAGTAACCTTTCAACGCCAATCAAGTTTCCCTCCGGTCCTTGCAAGATCCGGTAGGCTAACTTACCCTGCCGGTACACCAAGAGGTTAAAGGAGCTGTAAACAAAATCGGCGTCATCCGGCCAGTTAAAATCGTGGTAATCGAGCGGGTGCATTTCTTGATCGGCGGGGATGCCCTGTAAGCGATCAAAAATGCTAACCCACTTGGTTTCTAAGATCTTTTGGCGGTACAAAAAGTAGCGTAAGTTCGGGAAGTAGGCGGGAACCACCAGGCAAACGGGTTGCTGGTTAGCAATAAACATCCGCACCTGGCTAATCGTGTCGTCGAAATCCCGTTGGTGATCTTGTTGATACCATAGTTGGTCGGGAGCGTCCCACGAATCCTTAGCTTGGTACCACGACGGTAAAAAATAGTCCATGCACCCCTCCTAAAGTAGTGTCTTGTACTTTCCTTGCACCATTAAACTCTTAATTTGGTCGAGCATCATCATCCCAAACCCAATCGTCATTAGGACGAGGCCCGGTAGCATCATTACCTGCATCAAGGTGGGGTTGCCGACTGCCAAGTACATTGGCAACCCGGCAAAGATCGTTAGGTACACCGCCCCAAATAGGCCAAAGTGCCACACCAATTGGCGTAAGTACTTTTCGGTAGCGCGTCCCGGTCGGTACCCCGGAATGTAATCGCCGCTGTGCTGGTACTCTTCCGCCCGCTTTTGCGGATCGATGTTGATAAAGGCAAACATCATCGACAGGACGAAAATCATCCCGACGTAAAAGGTCACTCCCCAGAACTTAGTGAGCTGGAAGTTGACGATACCCCACAAAACGATCCGGTTATGCGGCAGGAAGTGCTTTAAAAAGGCAAATAAGTACACCGGCAGGCTGGCGAAGGACATGGCAAACATCAACGGCATCCCATTGGCCGGGGTTAGTTTAATTGGTAGGTACGATTTTTCGCTGTACCGGTTGTCAATTAAGAGCCGCCGGAGCGGGACCCGAAACTCACCGTGGTCCATCATTACACTAAGCCAAGTTAAAAAGGCGAGGGCCACTAGCCCCCCCACAATAAGCATTAAGAGCCCGGCCGGAATTTTACTGGCCCTTTGGACGACCGTTAAGATGGTTCCCATCATGGACTGAATGATGTTGGCCAGCACTAGGAACATTATTCCACCAATTCCGTACTTGGCGTTCATGTTACTCAGCCACATGACAAAGAAAGCCCCGGCCACCAACACGACCTCGTTCTCGAATTTAATCAGGTCGGTACCGGTGGTGAAGTTGATCTGAAAAACACTGACCGTCGCTTGCAAAGCGGCAATTAGCATTACCAATCCAAACTGAATCTGCGTCATCACCCGCTGCGGTTTTTTGCTCAGGCCTAAGCTCTTGCTTTGCTGGAGGACCGAAACGATAATCATCGCCGTCATCCAGGGACCATTCCCCAAGGAAAAGAGGGACAACTGGTTCAAGTTACCACCAGTGGCTTGCGTCAAGGCCTTAATGGAATAGGCTCCCTTGATCGCCGACTCGGCATCCGTGTACGGCAGGGGGATGTTTTTCCCCACTTCAAAAACAAATAAAACCAACAGTGACCATAAACTCTTACTTAGGATGGGATGGTCGGTTAAGTTAATTTTGAATCTCATCATCGATCCTAAGTCCTTTCAGCTTAACCATGAGTAATTAAATTCTGAACCGTTTCAACTAAGATCCGCTTGGCAAAGTAGCCGTTGCGCAGTAAGAAGCCAAAGTCGTGGACCCGCTTAGCCATCGCCATGTATTCCTCTTCGCTAACCGATTGCACGATCTGATCAGCTTCCTCTAGGTCCTTTGCCAAGAAACCGAGCCCGTTGTCTTCAATGATTTGATGACAAGAAATGTTGGCGTTGGCAATGATGGGCATCCCCGCCGCCAAGTAAGTACTTAACTTGTAGGAAGCATTGAGCGTTGAGTAGGTCCGTTCATCTTGGGTCGGCGTATTAATACTCCAGCACAACCCAAAACCTTGGTTGAGTTTTAATAACAGCTCGTTTTCCGGGTAAAAGCCGGCGTAATCAATGTTCAGAGAATGGTCTGGTTTAGCCACGTTAGCGAATAAACGCAGGCGGGTTTGGTGGTTCCATTCCTTAGTGAAAGGGAAACGCTCCTGGTTTCCCAAGAAGGTCATTTCCCGCTTGAAGGTTGCTTGATTGGGTTCAAAATCTAAGCGGTGGTCCCACATGTTTTGGTAAATAACGTTGGTCATCGTCAGGCCCTCTTCTCTAAGCTGCGCTTCCATCGCCTTGCCTGGCAAGATCAACAGGTCGGCTTGGTTGAAGAACCGAACGTAGGGCTGCATCCAATCGTTATAATTAGCCTTAAACATCAAGGGGATTACGTCCTGGACGAAAAAGGCAATCTTGACGCCGTAGCTACGAAGCTTTTCAAAGTACGCCAACTCGTATTCCAAACCGATCCAGGTTGGTAACTGAAAGATCACGATGTCGCCAAACTGAAGCGAAGCTAGCATTCCGGCAAAACGCCCGTCCCGTTCAACTTTACTGGCCTTCATGAAGTTATACCAGTAGATACTAAGCTCGTTAATGTCCATCGACTTAAGGTTTCTCACGAACTCATTTTGCGCTAGTTGAGCAACACTCGATTGGGCCATCCCATACAAATTTGTTACGTTAACTTTCATTGACCGTACTCCTCACCTTAAATTGCGTTTGATTATTTTTGATAACGCCGTAGCGCCCTTACTTGTTGTTACTCTTTTACAAACCGAACCGTAACCCCACTTCAATATCAAGCTCACTTATGTCAAACATTAGTACAACTTTTTTGGTTTCCGTAGCGTCCTAACTATATGTGTCTATCGATAGATAAAGATATAACACTTTTATTGTAAACCATGACATTATAGCTGTCATTCCCCTTTAACCATCATTTTTAAATCCTTTTTTCAATTTTCACCGTTCTCTTTATAATCAAGCGATTTTTATAATTAGACGGCAAAAAGCCCCTGCCATGAAGTGAACCCACAAGTTTGGACAACTAAATTAAGCTACTAACTGATTGGCAAGTTCTCGGTATTGTACTGGTGACTTGCCTTTTAGCTAACATGACATTAAGCTATTCAAAGAAAGCTTATCCTTGGGATAATGCCTGCATTGAGTCGTTTCATGCCTTGATTAAGCGTGAATGGATAAATCGGTTTAAAATCCATTCATACTCCGAAGCTAAACGACTAGTTTTTCAGTACATTGAAACGTTTTACAACACAGTTAGAATTCACAGTCACTGTGGATTCAAATCACCAAAGCAACTTGAAGATGAGTATCAAACTCAAATTCAAAATTTAGTCGTGGCATAGGACAAAAAAGTCTCTATTTAAATTGTCTATTTTATTGACAGGGGACCAGTGGCAGAAGGCGTGAAGTACTTCAACACCGTTGAAATATCCGGTAAAAGCAAGAATCTCACCGCTGTAGATTACTACAGAAGTGAGATTGCATAACTTAATAATTTTAGATTTCTAAAGTGTTACCTTGACAGGGGGCAGTGCCAAAATTCAAGCGGGGGGATTTTGCTTATATCTTGTTAGTCACGGCGTAGTTGCATCCGCATGGAACAGCCATAATCGATGGCTAACATCAGGGCAACCCAGATCACCCCAAGTGCGTCCCAAACCAGTGGATGGTTCACTGACTGAAGGACCATTACAACGTGTTCAGGTGATAGAAGGATAATCAGCCTAGCGAGTAACCAGGCAAAGAGAAAGAAACCTACTATTAAGCCGATCGTTAGGATCAACCTACCGCGCATGCTTAGCAGGCCGTAAACGTTACCCAAGGCCCCAAAGGTCGTGGTCATGATGATTACCGCTACGATCGTATTGACTCCAACTGTCTCACCGTTAACCAAAGACACTCCCATATCAAGAAGCAAAATAATAAATAAGAAGGTAATTAAGGCCAGGTGATGAGCCAGCCAGTTAGTCCAGCGCGACACTCCGTTGGCAATCGCCTCCTTAAAGTTGGGATATGGTGCTATGATGTTAACTACGAACATGATAAACACAGCAATACTCAAAGCGGTACTAATTCCACCCGTGATTGAGCTACCTAATCTTTTTATCGTAAAACTAGCAAAGTTTCCCGCTACAAGCGGGATAAGTAAGAACTGGATAATACCCAGGCCAGCCATAACTATTAGACCGATTAATGTTGCGTGAGTATACTCCCACAGTTGCTTCTTGTACTGTTGCTTTAGCTTCATCATTATTCTCCCCCCTTATTGGTGAGGGCCGTGAAGACCCGTTGTAAATCTAAGCGCTTGATTTGAACCTGGTCTGGAATTGGGCGCATATCGTCTAGTTCACCAATGATCGCTGCCTCTTTCAAGTTACCAATTGTTTGTGTGTCATTTACTTTCAGTCCAGCGGTGTACTCGTCAACCAACTTGATCGGTCCCGTAATCAGGTAGGATCGTTTCAATAGGTGTTCAACCGGCTCGTTAATGATAATGTTGCCGTCGTGCAAAATTAGTACGTCTTCCACCAGCCGTTGAACCTCACTAATTAGGTGGGTAGACAGAACAAAGGTCCGGGGCTTTTCACTGTAGGTCCGTAGCATCTCCCGGTAAAAGACCTCCCGGTAGTTAACATCCAGTCCCAGGGTCGGCTCGTCCAAGAAAATATATTGGGCATTGACGTTTAATGCAATCGTGATCTTAGTCGCCGTCTTTTGCCCAGTTGATAGGTTGGAGAAGCGAGCTCCTTCGTTAATGCCAAACTGCTTGAGCATCCGCCGGGCATTTTCAAAGTCAAACTTACCGTAGAAGCCATCAGCATCGGCCAGCATTCGTTTAACCTTGGTCGACTTTTGATACATGTTAACTTCACTCATCAAATACATCTTCCCAAGTTCGGCATCATTATTATTAATATTTTGCGGTCCCATCGTTACCATCCCGCTGGTTGGAAAGATCCGGTTGGTAATGATGTTTAGCAGGGTACTTTTCCCGGCTCCGTTACGCCCCAGCAGGCCGTAAATCTTACCCGGTGCCAGGTTAAAACTAGCTTCGTTAATCACCGTCTTCCGCCGGTAGCGCTTGGTGATGTGGTCGATTATTAATTCATTGACTGTCATCTTGATACCCCCGCTTGATTAATTCTTGTAAATGCTCCTCTGAAATATCGAGTTTTTTCGCTTCGATTACCATCGCTACCACGTAATTGTGATAAAAATCATCCCGGTGCTTAGTAGCTAACTTTTTCCGGGCCCCCGAGGTGACAAACATCCCCCGCCCGCGTCGTTTTTCAAGCAGTCCCAACGTCACTAGTTGGTTCATTCCCTTTAACACTGTGGCCGGGTTGATATTTAAACTGGCGGATAGTTGGGTAGTAGAAGGAACTTGTTCGCCCTCTTGGTACACCCCAGTAAAAATCATTTCGGCAAGTTGGTTGGCCAGCTGCTGATACAGCGGACTGGACTGGTCGAATTCGAAATTCATGGGCTCCTCCTTTCATTTTTCTTAGTTGGTTAATTACTTGTACAATTAACTATATAACTAACCAAGTAATTTGGCAAGAAAAAAAGGCCTCTTTTTAAAGACCTCTTTATTAATGGCAGATTGTAAAATTTAAGTTGAACATTTAAGTGGACAGAAAAAACCATCAAGGTCTTTAATGGTGTTACCACACATTCCATTAGAAAGAAGGACCTTAATGGGCACCACTATTTTATCATTCCAGAACCGTGTTGTCATTGAAACGCTTCATAATGAAGGACGTTCCTTGCGATACATCGCTAACTACTTAGGCTTTAGTAAGACCACCATCTTTAACGAACTTCACCGGCTAAATAGTGAGTACCAAGCTGGGCTAGCGCAAACTGACTTTGAACGAAAGGTTAGTCAACGGGGGCGGAAGTCTTCGCTCACTAAAAACCTTAAACACTTGATCGAGGAAAAGATTCAAGTCCAGAAGTGGTCCCCTGAACAAGTTGCCCATGTGGTGGGGATTGCCTACAAGACGGTCTATAACTGGATTGATCAAGGCTGGCTTGATATACAGTTGCCCGATTTGCCTGATCATGGAATTCGTCGTCATCGTGCTAAAGAAAAGCGTGGTACGTTCAATCACGGCCGCTCCATTGAGGAGCGGCCTCATAAAGTCGAAACTCGCCAGGAATTCGGCCACTTTGAAGCTGATACCGTACTTTCTGGTAAACGTAAAGGTCAAGCTGTGGCTACTTTTGTGGAACGTAAGAGTCGCCTGACAATTGTTAAACGGCTCCATGGTCGCGACAGTCAGTCCATGACGCAAGCCGTACTTGAACTAGCTAGTCAACTTCAAGACAAGCTCAAGACGCTTACCGTAGATCATGGTAAAGAGTTCGCTAACTACCAGACAATTGAACAGCTAACAGGTACTCAGGTTTATTTTGCCCATGCTTATTCACCACATGAACGCGGTAGTAATGAGAACCGTAACCGAGTTTTGCGACGATTTATTCCCAAGGGACAAGCCATTGAAGAACTAAGTGATTACCAACTGGTTCAAATCAATTGGTATCTGAATTCACGGCCACTTAAATGTCTTAATTGGCATACACCAATCGAGATCTTCTTGCTTAATCTACGTCATTAAATTCGTTCAAGTTATTTCTTGCAATCTGCCTTAAGAAAAAGGAGTGGACAACAACCACCGGTCCCCCGGGTCATTTTCCACTCCTACTTAAACCACTGGTAGTCGGTTACCCAACAGCGATAGCACGAAGGCAACGAGCCAAAAAAAAACCGTCAGTTGCCAAAAGCGCGGCCAAAACCGTTGGTACAAGAACTGGTGACTGGCCCACAACTGGTGGATCACCAGTCCAATTCCGATCAACATCCAAATAATCACTGGATAGGCAAACCAGTAAAAAGTCAGGTTGATTAGGCAACTAATTATTAATAATGTTGTCCAAACCCACAACAGGTGAACCGGCTTCTTTTGCCGACGAATTAAACGATTGACCAACCATTCAACCAGGCCATAGCCCGCTAGCATCACCAATTCAGTAATAATGTTTTTCACGCGCACCGCATCCTCTCTTACAATCCCGTTAATTCTACCACACAATGGGCTCTAATTTGATCTTAACGACTAGGTTGCGGTACACTTAACGAAAAGCAAATTAAGATGGAGTGAACTTGTAATGCAAAAAAAGAAAACCCGCTTCCAAAAGATCACCATGGTCGCCGTTTGGCTGATGTTAATCGCCATGCTCGGTTCTTTGATCTTCGGGGCAATCGTTTCGTTAGGCTTGCTCTAGGCCTAGTCAACGAAGCAAGTGGGAAATAAACTAGAATACAATAAGGGGCTAGGAGAAACCGTACTTTCTCCTAGCCCCTTATTGTATTTACGAATGTTAAACAGAAAACGCGGCCAATAAGCTGAGGTTATTTTTTATTCTTCTGGTTGCCGGTAGACCTCACGGGGTTTGGCACCGTTGGCTGGTGAAACGTAACCCCGCTGCTCCATTTCATCTAGGATTCGGGCCGCCCGGTTATAACCAATCCGGAACCGGCGTTGAATCATTGACGTCGAGGCCCGCTGCTGGTCGGTAACAAAGTCCAGCGCCTCATCAAACAGCGGATCCGTATCTTCCGCTTCCTGGGCCGCTTCCATTTCGGCATCGGACACCACCATTGCTTCGTCGTATTCAGCTGGGCGCTCCTCTTTAATGAAGTTGACGACCGCCTCAACGTCTTGGTCGGAAATAAAGGCCCCCTGAACCCGAATCGGCTTGTTCTTGTCGATCGGCTGGAAGAGCATGTCCCCGCGCCCTAACAGTCGCTCCGCCCCGTTAGCGTCTAGGATTGTCCGCGAATCCACCCCGGACGAGACCGCAAAGGCAATTCGGGACGGGACGTTGGCCTTGATTAGCCCGGTAATTACGTCCACGGAGGGGCGTTGGGTGGCGATAATCATGTGGATACCGGCCGCCCGACCCATTTGGGCAATCCGTACGATCGCGTCTTCAACGTCATGGGAAACCGTCATCATCAAGTCGGCTAATTCATCCACGACGACGAGAATCAACGGTAGCGGGTGGTGTTCATCGTCTTCTTCCTTAGTCACCCGTTGGTTATAGCCAGCTAGGTTGCGGATCCCAAAGGCGGCAAACAGCTCGTAGCGGCGTTCCATTTCCGCCACTACTTTAGCCAGGGCCCGGGCCGCCTTTTTGGGGTCGGAAACTACGGGCGATAGCAGGTGAGGGATCCCATTGTAGACAGAAAGTTCCACCTTCTTAGGGTCAATCAAGAGCATCTTCACCTGGCTAGGCTTGGCCTTAAATAAAATACTAGTCAAAATGACGTTAATCGCCACTGATTTCCCGCTCCCGGTCGCCCCGGCGATCAAGAGGTGGGGCATCTTGGTCAGATCGGCGACCATTACGTCACCCGAAACGGTCCGCCCGAGTGGCACCGCTAGCGGTCGGCCATCGTTGGGGGTGGCCTCTTCTAAGGAGCGGAAGCCCACCGTGGCGATCTTTTGGTTCGGGACTTCAATTCCGACCAACGACTTACCCGGGATCGGCGCTTCGATCCGGATGTCTTTAGCCGCCAGGGCTAAGGCCAAGTCATCGGCCAGGTGGGTAATTTTCGCCACCTTCACCCCGACGGCTGGGCGAAGCTCGTACTTCGTCACGGACGGTCCTAAGCTAACATTTTCCACCGTGGCCTCGACCCCAAAGGATTGCAAGGTGTCTTGCAGGGTGCTGGTGTTTTCCTTGATGGCCTCCAAATCCTTGGTTTGGTCGGTAGGGGCCACCTCGGTTAAAAGCGTGGTTGGCGGCAATTGGTAGTCTTCGTCATCGTCTTGACCGTTGGCCCCGGCTAATTCCGGTTCCGCCCCCGCGTCGCTCGCTGGTTCGCTAGGCTTCGGTTGCCCCGCTACCATGATCTTAGGCGCAGGGGCCGAGCTCGGGCTCGGCGCAACGGCCGCTGCCGGTTCGTTGCCTTGTAGTGGTTGATCGGCAATTGGTTCCGGCAGGTCCTTGTCTTCGGTCCTTGGCGAGGGGCGGTGGTCCTTAAAGCGTGCTAGCAGCCCCGATTGGTGGCGCTGTTGAACCCGGAACTTAACTGGTGCTTGCCGGGCCTCCTTTTGCTTGGCCCGGTACTTAGCAATGGCGGCGCTCACGAGGGTTGCCAACCCGTCAATCACACGGTGCCACGGGAGGTCGAAGAAAACGACGACCCCGACCAGCATCAACAGCCAGGCCAACACTTGGGCGCCCAAATCAGCCACCAAATAAACGGTACCGCTATACAAAAGCCCCCCTAATAATCCCCCACCAATCGCCACGGTGGTGTCGCCATTAATAATAGCTCGATTCAGGCTATTCCAAGTGGTTAATAAGTAATGACTATGGGCGTTTAAACTGTCAAACATCGCCACGTGCAGGGCCAATAAGAGGCCGGCGTAAAAGAGCACCGCCCCGCTTAACCAGCGGACCTTCACACGGGGGAAGCGTCCGTATAAAGTCAAGCCCAGGCAATAAATAATGGCCACCACCATCAGTTCCGGCGCCGTTTCCCCGCCGATCAGTTCAAATAACCCCATCACTAGGGTACCAATGATGCCTAGTTTAAAGAGGCCGACTAGCAAAATCAAGATCGCCAAAATCCCACTCAGGCTCTTGACCAACCGGCTTTGCACCTTGGGCTTGGCCTTTGCCCGCGGTCGGGTCGTTGTCCGTGCTTTGCGTGCCATAATTTCCCCCTACTTTAACTTATCAAATGGGTACTTGTGCACCCGGGCGAGGTTCGGGAAGCCTTGTTGGCGCAGGGCCTCATAAATCACAATTGCCGCGGTATTGGACAGGTTGAGCGCCCGGATGTTGTTGTCATCTTGAGGAATTCGGATTGCTTTTTCAGGATAACGGCGCATGAAACCCTCTGGCAACCCGGTCGTTTCCTTACCGAACAAGAAGTAGTGGTCGCCGGCGATGGTGTAGTTCACCTCACTATAATCGCGTTCGGCAAACTTAGAGACGATGTAGAGGTGATCTAGGTCAATTGAATCCAAAAAGGCCACTAGGTCATCGTGGTAAACCACCTTCACCTTGTCCCAGTAATCCAGGCCGGCCCGCTTCATATGTTTATCATCGGTCGAAAAGCCCAGCGGCTTAATGAGGTGTAAGACGGTATCAGTCCCCGCACAGGTTCTAGCAATATTACCGGTGTTAGCTGGAAAAAGGGGCTCAAATAATACAATGTGATTTGTCATCGTGAATCCTTTCAGCGTTTAAAATACAAAAAAAGCAGGGTCTCGGTGTAGCCACGGCGAAACGCTGCTTTAATGAAGTGCTCTTTAATAAATACCAACGATTGCTCGATGTCATCTACTAAATGATTTCTAAAGGTTATTTTAACACACTTGTTGGGGATTGCTAGTAAATTACGCTCTTTTTTCGCCGACCAAAACGGTCACGTCCACCGTGACGTGGGTCAGTTGGCCAAGGTCCAGTTCAGCAATGGGACGGGCCTCCCTTCCCCAATGCAAGGGCGACATTTCAACCATTGCCCGCCGAAGTTCGCTTGGCAACGGGAATTGGTAACGAACCGGGACCTGCTTAGCCCCCGGATAGTGGTGCATGAACAGGTCCACCACCGGTTGGTTATCATATTCGGCGTGCCGACCCGTTTTTCCGTACAAGAGGTGGCGCAACTCTGCCAGGTAGCCGGAGTTGGGGATCACCTTGATGAGGGTCGCGTTAGGGGCTAAGACCCGGTCAAACTCCCGGTAGTCAGACGGCGAGAAGAATTCAATCACGGCGTCAAACGCCCCCGCATTAAACGGGAGGTGACGCAGGTCGGCCACACAAAAGAAGCCCCCAAAGTCTAGCTGGGTCGCCAACTGGATCCCCGCCTTGGAAATATCAAAACCCACCAAGGTATCGTCTTCCTTGCGAAGCTTTGCCAACTGTAGGAGCGGGGTCCCTTCGCCAGTTCCCACGTCTAAGATGGTTTGTGGCCCCACCGGCAATTGATCAGCTACCGCCTCGACCATCGGCATGAATAACCCCGCCTCCAGTAAGTGACGTCGCTCAGTCAGCATCGACCGGTCATACTCATCATTGCTCTTCCCCTGCAAAAAGTACAAGAACCCGTGCTTGTTAAAATCGGTTCGGTGCCCGGCAGCGCAAACTAACGAACTTGCTTCCACCCGCAGGTCTTGATCGCCGCAAACGGGGCAAATAAAGAGGCCCGGGTGGTCTTGCACCCACTGAATGGCCCGCGCAATTTTTTTCACTTTACTATCGATCCTTTCTACTAACTAGTTAGGTTGGCAACTGGTTTCCCCTAGCGTATTGAAGCGGTGACTGCTATTATTAGTGATGAAACTAACAAAGGAGTGACTATCGTGAACGAAGACTTTTTGATTGGAACTTACACTAGCAAGACTAGCAAGGGGATGTACGCCGTCACCTTGAATCACGACCACCAGCAACTGGAAAATGTCCGTCTCGTGGCTGCCTCCCAAAAACCGGCCTACTTACAACAAGTCGGCGACCGGGTTTTCGCCATCAAGCAAGACGGTGACCTGGGGGGCGTGGCCTCTTACCAATTAAAGGATGGTCAAGCCGAATTAATCGACCAAAAGCTGGGGGCGGGGGCGCCACCGGCCTACGTGGGTTACGACCAAGACCGGCAGTTGCTATACAGCGCCAATTACCACAAGGGAACGGTAACGGTCTTTAAGGTTGCTTCTGACGGCACCCTGACCCAAACCGATGAGGTGACTCACCAAGGCGAATGTGGGCCGAAGCCGGAACAAGACGCTCCCCACGCTCACTATGCCGACTTGACGCCTGACAAGCGCTTGGCCGTCTGTGACCTGGGAATGGACCTAGTGGTCGTTTATGACGTTAGCGAAGACGGTAAGCTCACCCAGGCATCCCGCTACCAGTCAAAGGCTGGCTTTGGGACCCGGCACCTCGTTTTCCACCCCAACGGCAAAGTTGCCTACGTTTTGGGTGAACTGAGTTCCAAGCTGGAAGTCCTTAAGTACGACGCTGAAACTAGTAGCTTCAGTCACGTCCAAACCGTTGCTACGATTCCGGCCGATTGGACCGCCCACAACGGGGCCGCCGCCATTCACATCTCTTCGGACGGAAAGTTCGTGTACTCCTCTAACCGGGGAGAAAACACCCTGGCCGTTTTTGCCGTCAATGATGACCTAACCCTGAGTCACATCCAATCAATCACCACGGCTGGTGACTTCCCACGTGACTTTGAACTGAGCCAAGACGAAACCTTCCTGGTTGCCTCCAACCAAAATGGCGATAACTTAACCCTCTACGCTCGTGACGCCACGACCGGTCAGTTAACCTTACTTCAACAAGATGTTGCCTGCCCAGAACCCGTCTGCGTTAAGCAGTGGGTTAAATAAGTCCACCTAAGACATGCCAACCCCCCACCGGTTCCCTTCGAACTAGGTGGGGGCTTTTAGTTTAACCACTCATCCTCAGCCCGCTGAAAGTCCGTGGGCAGTGGGGCGGCGACGGAAATTACCTTCTGCTTAAAGGGAGAGTAAAAACTAACCCGTTGACAATGCAAGGCTTGACGGGGCATCCCAAAGCCATTCCCGTACATATCGTCTCCCAATAGGGGATGGCCCAAAAAGGAAAAGTGGACCCGAATCTGGTGGGTCCGGCCCGTGTGTAAGCGGACTCGTACCAAACTAGTCGTATCTGTCACCCGTTCACACCAGTATTCGGTTGCCGATGCCTTGCCATCCGGAGCCACCTGCCGTTTCACAAAGGAATCCGGATCCCGGCGGATCGGGGCGTCGATGTAACCATGACTTACGGTTAACCTCCCCTGCACCATTGCCAAGTACTCTTTTTTGACTTGGCGGGCCTTCAGTTGGCGGTCTAAGACTGCGTGGGCGAAGCGGTGCTTTGGAAAAACCACTAGCCCCGACGTATCCTTATCCAAGCGGGTTGCCACGTGGGTCACTTGATTGGGGTAATTTTGCCGTTGGTAATACCCCTTGACCCGGTTGACCAGGCTGTCTTGGACG
>SKET01001403.1_pt1 | contig 16490 bp, 10 predicted proteins | sample 4841461 | NCBI WGS metagenome assembly SKET01 (sample SAMN11008802, study PRJNA524170) | human gut metagenome | biome: Human fecal sample; material: Feces; isolation source: fecal sample from pouch patient p5 | host: Homo sapiens | place: Israel: Tel-Aviv | collected 2014-02-13
ATCGCCCACCTAGCCAACGGAAACTTTATCAATGCCCTCGAGACGATTCACCTGAATGAAGAGAATCAGTTGTTTTTCGAACTGTTTGTCAGTTTGATGCGACTCTCTTACCAACGGAAAATCCGGGAAATGAAATTATGGAGTGAACAAGTGGCAGGCATGGGACGCGAACGCCAGAAAAACTTTCTGGAATACTGCCAACGAATGATCCGGGAGAATTTTATCTACAACCTACACCGGAAAGAGTTGACTTATATGACATTAGAAGAACAGAACTTCGCTACACGGTTTGCCCCTTTTGTCAACGAACGAAATGTAATGGGCATCATGGATGAACTGAGTGAAGCTCAAAAACATATTGAACAGAACGTAAATGCTAAAATGGTATTTTTCGACTTCTCGCTGAAGATGATCGTACTGTTAAAGCAATAACTTTAAAATAAAGTATATGGAATTTAAACTGCATAATGGGAGCGGAGGTCTTTGTTGTAAAAGCTGTTCCCGACAAGATAAAAAACTAAATACCTATGATTGGCTGGCCGACATACCAGGCAATGCAGAGGAGAGTGATATGGTAGAAGTTCAATTTAAGAACACCCGTAAAGGCTACTACCGTAACAGTAACAAAATCAAATTGGAGAAAGGCGATATCGTAGCTGTAGAAGCTACTCCGGGACACGATATTGGTACTGTCACCCTGACAGGACGATTAGTCCCCCTCCAGATGAAAAAGGCAAACTTTAAACAGGATGCCGAAATCAAGCGTATCTACCGCAAAGCAAAAGCTGTAGATATGGAGAAATATGAAGAAGCAAAAGCCAAAGAACATACCACAATGATTCGTGCACGGCAGATAGCAGCCAGTCTGAATCTGGATATGAAAATTGGTGATGTAGAATATCAAGGAGACGGCAATAAAGCTATCTTTTATTATATCGCCGACGAACGCGTAGACTTCCGCCAATTGATTAAAGTACTGGCCGAAGCTTTTAGAGTACGTATCGAAATGAAGCAAATCGGTGCACGGCAGGAAGCCGGACGCATCGGAGGTATCGGCCCTTGCGGACGTGAGTTATGCTGTGCCACCTGGATGACCAGTTTTGTATCCGTATCAACCAGTGCGGCAAGGTATCAGGACATTTCACTGAATCCTCAAAAGTTGGCCGGACAGTGTGCCAAGTTAAAATGTTGCCTGAACTATGAAGTGGACTGCTATGTAGAAGCACAAAAACGTCTGCCCTCAAGAGAAATCGAACTGGAAACCAAAGACGGAACCTATTACTTCTTCAAAGCAGATATCCTCAGTAATCAGATTTCGTATTCAACCGACAAAAACTTTGCAGCAAACTTAGTGACCATTAGCGGAAAACGTGCATTCGAAGTGATAGGGCTGAACAAAAGAGGTATTAAACCGGACAGTCTGTTGGAAGCCGAACGCAAACCGGAACCTAAAAAGCCTGTTGATTTGCTGGAACAGGAAAGCTTGACGCGTTTCGACCGTGACCGCCGCCGTAACGCCAAAGACGGAAATGGAAAGGACGAAGGCGGAAACGGAAACCGGAAAAAGAAAAAGAAGAATAATAACCGCCCGCAACAAGCTACCAATGGCGAAACACAGAGTTCACAGCCCACTCCGATTAATGCACAGGAGAACAACGGTTCTCAGCCTGTACAAAACCAACAGCGTACACGTGGTGAACGTCCGAAAAACAATAATCGCAACAACAACCAACCACGTAAAAATAATGAGTCTCGTGAACCGCGTAGCAACGAGAACCGGGAAACGCGTAAAAACGACCCCCGTGAACAGCGCCCTCCTCGCGAACCACGCGGACCGCGCAACAATGAACAACCTAAACGTATCGAGAAAGCTCAGGAAAATGAAAAGCCTGCTCAAGAATAGCATTTGCATGCTCCTTACCACATGGGTTCTGACTGCATGTGACGAAAATACTGTGTATCACTCTTACCAATCCACTCCCCCGGATGGATGGAAGAAGAGTGATACACTCTTTTTCAACGTGCCTCTAAAAGATTCCCTAGCCAACCTGCGACTGTCCGTTGGTGTACGCAACAGCAGTAACTACCCTTATCAGAACCTGAATATCCTCATCCATTATAATCTGGAAGATTCAACTGTATGGAAGACAGATAGCCTGAAGTTTATACTGACTGACCGGGAAGGCAAATGGACAGGAACCGGCTGGGGAAGTCTCTACCAATCGGCACTCCCTTTGAAGGACTGCTTTGTCAAACATCCCGGCAACTATACTTTCAAGATAGTACACGAAATGAAGAATGAACAACTAACCGGGATCAGTGATGTGGGATTGAAAATAGAACATTTATAGCCGTCTGCTACGCCCCGCATCGATACGCAGAAAGATAAAAAGCAGAATCGTAAATCCCCATAAAGATGACCCGCCATAACTAAAGAAAGGCAACGGAATACCGATTACAGGAGTCAGACCAAGTACCATTCCGATGTTAATAAACAAATGGAACAGGAAAATGCTCACAACCGAATAGCCATAAACCCGCCCGAAAGTAGAAGTCTGCCGCTCTGACGTCGCTATAAGACGGAGTATCAATGCCAAGAAAAGCAAAAGAACGGCTGCCGAACCAACAAACCCCTGTTCTTCACCCACAGTACAGAAAATGAAATCGGTATCTTGTTCGGGCACATATTTCAACTTGGTTTGTGTACCATTCAGAAAACCTTTACCCGTCAACCCTCCGGAACCAATCGCAATCTTCGACTGGTTAACGTTGTAACCGGCTCCGGCCAAGTCCTCTTCCATCCCCAACACCACTTTTATACGAATCTGCTGATGAGGTTCAAGAATGTTGTCGAACACATAATCACTTGAATAAAGAAAACCGATAGAACCCAAAGCAAACAATCCGATCAAAAGATAGGCACGTTGCCGTTCGCTCAAAGATAAGTAAAGTAGATAACCTATGGTCACCACACAAAGCCCCCACTCCACCCAAACCAAATTGAATGGAGAGAGATACTCAGAAACGAGATAAGCGATCAGCAGCACAAGCAAACTACCGCCTATCATATTCCGTACAGGTTCCCACTTTTTCCTATACACCCAAACCATGGAACCGGCAAATAAAAGTATCATCAACAACACGGCAAACTCTCCGATAGGCGTAGGCGTATCGGCTATAAATACCTGATCGAAACGAATACCGACCACAAAATAGACTACGGCACATACTCCTGAAAACAAAACTACTCCAGGCATACCCTCGCGATATAGCACCAAGAAGAAGGCAAGATAGACCAATGCCGAACCGGTTTCTTTCTGCAAAATAATCAGCAACATCGGAAGTAAAATAAAAGCTACCAAGGGTAAAAAGCACTTCCACTTCTTAATATTAAATGAATAGGCATTCATAAACTTTGCCAGAGCCAAAGCTGTGGCAAATTTTGCAAACTCCGCCGGCTGCAGACTGACCGGACCTAATATTAACCACGAACGGGAACCTTTCGTATCGGGTGCAATAAAAATGGTTACGATCAACAGAAGAATCATACCTATATATATCAGGTATGCAAACATATCGTACATTCGTTCTTCAAGCATCAGGAGTATAAAACCAAGCCCAAAGGAACAGATAATCCACACAAACTGCCTACCGGCACGTGTTGAAAAGTCCAGAAAGTCACGATCACCATAATCATAACTGGCACCGCACACACTAAACCATCCACCGATTATAAGGAGCAGGTAAATGACGATCGTTACCCAATCCAATGTTTTCCATAAACTAACGCTCCTCGTTTCCATACATAATCACTCTATTACTATATTCTTCTGCACGTATCTCATTCTCCGGAGAGAGTTTCCCTTTTAAATATTGTTCCATCATCAATGCTCCGATCGGTACTCCGTAGACTGCGCCAAAACCACCATTCTCAACATATACGGCGATGGCTATCTTTGGGTTATTCATGGGAGCAAATCCCATAAAAACAGAGTGGTCATGTCCTCGGTTCTGCGCCGTACCGGTTTTGCCACATACTTCAACGTCCGGTAAAATGGCTCCTGCTACCCGGCAAGTACCTCCTGTGACCGCAGCACGCATGCCTGTAACCACATCTTCATAGTGCTTCCGGTCGATAGAGGTTTTTCTGGGAACCCGATAGAGGCTGTCGAGCTGTTCATCTTGAATTTCCTTCACAATATGTGGAGTAATAAAATGTCCCCGATTGGCTATTGTCGCACCCAAATTGGCTATCTGCAAAGGAGTTGCCAGAATCTCTCCTTGGCCAATTGCGATACTGATCACCGTCAACCCATTCCAACGTCCACGATAGGCCTTGTCATAAAACTGAGCATTAGGAATCAATCCCCGCTTTTCACCCGGTAAATCCACCCCGAGTTTATAGCCAAAACCCTGAGACACCATGTGGTCTTTCCATACAGTAATGGCATTTTGTGAAGAGCCATACTTGCGATCGCCAAACATCCGGAACAAGCCCCAACAAAAATAAGAGTTACATGAAGTCGCAATGGCCGGTATTAGCGGCAACGGCGAACCATGGGCATGACATCCCACATGCAAACTCCCGTAATTGAACCCATGAGCACAAGGGAAAGCCGGCGTATTGGTCTGAATAATCCCTTCTTGTAAGAAAGTCAGTGCTTGTGCCGTTTTAAACGTCGATCCCGGAGGATATACTCCCATAATCGAACGGTTTAACAAAGGTTTCATCGGATCTCTCTGGAGCATCAAGTGGTTCTTTCCGCGCTGACGGCCAATCATCAGTCTCGGATCAAAATCGGGTGAAGAAACCATGCAAAGTATTTCTCCCGTCTCCGGTTCGATAGCAACAATACTCCCGATTTTATTTTTCAACAAGCGTTCTCCCAACATCTGGAGATCGATATCGATTCCGAGCTTCAGGTTCTTTCCGGGTATCGGACGCTTATCATACTTTCCATCCATATAATGTCCTTGTATACGTCCGTGCGCATCCCTCAACAATACCTCAACGCCCTTTTCGCCCCGTAAATAAGATTCATATGATTTTTCAATACCCTGTTTCCCGATATAGTCTCCCCGGATGTAATAATCATCATTTTCGATGTCTTTCATTGATACTTCACCAATATCACCAAGCACATGGGCAGCGGAGTTATAGCTATATTGACGAATGGTACGTCGCTGGATATAGAATCCGCGAAACTTAAATAGCTTCTCCTGAAATACGCCACATTCTTCTGCCGAAAGTTGAGACATGAATACCTGATTGGTATAGCGTGAATAACCGGGATTCCTGCGACGATCTTTCATATCGCTCATTATCTTCAGAAACTGTGCACGAGTGATATTCAGCGTCTGGCACAAGTCGAGTGTATCGAGGTTCTCAACTTCCTTCGGCACCATTGTTATATCATACGCAGGCTGATTAAACACTAACAGTTTATCATTCCGGTCGTACATTGCCCCACGTGACGGGTACTGAATCTTATTCAGGAAAGCATTACTGTCGGCATTTTTTTTATAGTCATCAGTAGCTATCTGGAGAGAAAACAGACGCAGCAGATAAATCAGGACAATAGCCAATGCTACTCCGCCGATCACATATTTCCGTTTCTCTAAAACATAATCTTTTGCCATACCTATCTCCTCACTCCTTCAACAGCCATAATACAGGTTATAGTCAAAATGGTGCTCGACACCACCCTTAACAGCAACAACGGTATGCTGGTAAATGAGAAGAACTCAAGAGTCAGTAACATAAAATGGTGAACAAAGACACTTACCACCAAATATTTAAGGAAAGAAGCAATTCCCATACTTTTCAGCGAAGGTACGATACTATCCAAAGTATCTCGAGGCGTAAACAAGCGAAGAAACAACGGACGTAGAAAAGCCAGTAGTACTGTCGCCGCCGCATTCATACCCGGGGTATTAGAAAAGATATCGATGGCAAGCCCCATACAGAAACCCCATACCATCAATTCGTTTCGGGAAGTACCGGAGTTAAATTTTAATATAAAATAAACGTATAGAAAAGGAGTAGCCACACCGGCTATGTGCACATTATTCAAGATCAGCACCTGAAGTAATATCAGACCGACAAACCATCCTATTCTATGTATATAGTTGATAATCATTGCGCCAAACTCTTTTGTTCCAACTCTTTTTGCTCTCTCTGACCAGTTCTTGCAATCACACGCACCTCACTCACCTTACCAAAATCCGTTGCCAGTTTTACCTTCAACAGATAGGAAAGGCCATCATTCGAATCGGCCATATCATCTACCGTACCAATCATAATACCTTCAGGAAAAACCGTGGAATAACCACTGGTCACAACTGTATCTCCCAAATTGAATTCGGCATGACGAGGCAAATCTTTCAAATAAGCATACCGGGCATCTCCATATTCCCACTTCAGGTAACCGAAATACTCACTACCCACAATTTTACAACTAATGCTGGATTTGCTGTTCAACACCGAAATCACCCGGGAATAGTGAGAAGAAGTTTCATATACGATGCCGACCACCCCATTACCGTCGACCACGCCCATCTCAGGACGGATGCCATCCTTCGATCCCCGATTCAGAGTGATGTAGTTATCTACCAGATTGAGACTGTTATTGATAACCCGGGCTTTGAAGATTTCATAGTCTGTATCCGACAAGTTTCGGATACTATTCAGCTCGGTTGAGTCAGAGAGATGTTTTACTAATGCATTCTCCAGATTGCGGTTCTGCTGCTCCAACTCCATGATGCGATCCAGTAAATCCTCATTGACCGATTTCAGATGGAAATAAGAAGTTATTCCACCGGATACTTCATATACTTTGCCGGCAACTACATTGGCCGAACTGAAATAAACACTGTGTTGGTAGTGGTTAAAGCGAAATAACAAAACAAAACTGATCACCTCCAACAGAATGAAGAGGAACCAGTGATTATATTTCAAAAGAAAGTTCAGTAAATTCCGCATAAAGACATATAAGTTACAAACTACGATCTACGAGCCACAAGTTCGTGCAGCAACTTACGCAACTGCCTCTCACTTATAGCTCGTAAACCGTAGTCAATTATTTATCTCATCAAGAATGAGAAACGGTCTACATTCTTCAATGCAACCCCTGTACCTTTAGCTACTGCATGCAACGGGTCTTCTGCAATGTGGAAAGGAATATTTATCTTATCAGTCAGACGTTTGTCCAAGCCACGAAGCAGCGCTCCACCACCGGCCAAATAAATTCCATTATGCACAATATCGGCATACAGTTCAGGAGGTGTATTCTCTAACGCACTCAGAATAGCTGTTTCTATCTTCGAGATTGATTTCTCAAGACAGTGTGCCACTTCCTGGTAGCATACCGGAACTTCCATCGGAAGTGCAGTGATACGGTTCGGTCCGTGAACGATATAATCTTCAGGAGCATCCTCACCCAGTTCGGTCAAAGCAGCACCCACATTTATCTTAATACGTTCGGCCATACGCTCACTGACTTTCACGTTATGCTGACGGCTCATGTATTCCTGAATATCGGCAGTCAGATCATCTCCCGCTATACGAATAGAGTTGTTCGAAACAATACCTCCCAATGAAATTACAGCAATCTCGGTAGAACCACCACCTATATCAACAATCATGTTTCCTTCAGGTGCTTCTACATCAATACCGATACCGATAGCCGCAGCCATAGGTTCAAATACCAGATAGACATCACGTCCGCCGGCATGTTCGGCAGAGTCACGGACAGCACGAAGTTCAACTTCCGTACTACCCGAAGGCACTCCGATCACCATACGAAGCGATGGAGAGAAAAGGCGGTTACGAGTATTTACCTGTTTGATCAGTCCGCGCATCATCTGCTCGCAAGCATAGAAGTCGGCAATCACTCCGTCGCGCAACGGACGGATGGTACGAATATTCTCGTGCGTCTTTTCGTGCATCAGCTTGGCCTTTTCACCTACAGCAATCATCTTGTCTGTCCGACGGTCAAGGGCCACCACCGAAGGCTCATCTACTACAATCTTACCACCGGTAATAATGATAGTATTGGCCGTACCGAGGTCCATTGCTATTTCTTGTGTAAAAGAGAATAATCCCATAATGAATAAATTTCTAATGCGTCAATATACCAGTGTGCCCATAACGGGTTGTCCGGCATACAACAAGTTTTTAATTAGTGCTTAAAGTGGCGGATACCCGTTGTAACCATTGCCATGCCATGTTCGTTGCAATAGTCAAATGTCAACTGGTCTTTCACCGAACCGCCCGGCTGGATCACAGCTGTCACACCTTCCTTATCCGCAATTTCCACACAATCGGGGAAAGGGAAGAAAGCATCCGATGCCATCACCGCACCCTGCAAATCGAAACCAAACGACTTAGCTTTTTCGATAGCTTGTTTCAGTGCATCCACACGTGAAGTCTGTCCCACACCGCTTGCCAGCAATTGTTTTCCTTTGGCCAAAACAATGGCATTCGACTTACTGTTTTTTACTATTTTATTAGCAAACAGCATATCTTCTACCTCTTCCGGTGTCGGAGCTTTATCAGTTACCGTTTTCAGGTCTGCAGTTGTTTCAATATTCAAGTCTCTGTCCTGAACCAATACACCATTCAATAAAGAACGGAATTGCTTTCTCGGCAATTTAGCCTCTTTACGAACCAAAATGATACGATTCTTTTTCTGTCCCAGAATTTCGAGTGCATCTACATCGTAATCAGGAGCAATCACAACTTCAAAGAAGATTTTATTGATCTCTTCCGCTGTCTCTTTATCAATAACCGCATTCGTGATCAGCACTCCCCCAAAGGCAGATACCGGATCACCGGCCAACGCATCTTTCCATGCTTCGAGTACAGTAGGACGAGAAGCCAGCCCGCAAGCATTATTATGCTTCAGAATAGCAAATGTGACATCGTCAAACTCATCGATCAAATCGACTGCGGCATTGATGTCAAGCAGGTTGTTATAAGAGATCTCTTTTCCATGAATCTGATCGAACATCTCATCCAGGTTTCCATAGAAATATCCCTTCTGATGTGGATTTTCGCCATAACGCAACGTCTTCTGGCTATTGGCAGAGCAACGGAAAGCAGACCCCTCTTCAGCATCAAAATAGTTGAAGATAGCCGAATCATAGTGTGAAGATACGGCAAATGCCTCTTTAGCCATCCAACGACGTTCTTCAAGAGAAGAAGTGGCCCCGTGCTCCATCAACATATCGAGCAAAGGTTTATATTGAGCTTGTGAAGCAACAATAATTACGTCATTGAAGTTTTTGGCAGCGGCACGAATCAAAGAGATTCCGCCTATATCAATTTTTTCGATAATAGCAGCCTCATCAGCACCCGAAGCAACAGTCGCTTCAAACGGATAGAGGTCTACAATAACCAGGTCGATTTCAGGGATTTCATATTTCTCAATCTGCTGGATGTCTTGTTCCAGTCCACGGCGGCAAAGAATTCCTCCGAATATTTTCGGATGCAGCGTCTTCACTCTACCACCCAAAATAGAAGGATACGAAGTCAAATCTTCGACAGCCTTACAGGGATAGCCCAGCGATTCAATAAACTGACGAGTTCCGCCTGTTGACAGGAACTCTACTCCTTCTTCGTGCAGTTTGGTAATGATTTCATCCAAACCTTCTTTGTGATAAACCGATACCAAAGCGGTTTTTATTCTTTTAGACTCAGACATTGATTTGCTTATTAAGTATTTGGTGCGCAAAGTTACGAAATATTGTTTATCGTACGTAATAAATAAGGTGTGAATTATTAATAAAAAAGCGCTGACTCACAATTGAATGAGTCAGCGCCATTTTTACTTTTATTTTATTTGCAACAATCTATTACCAAATTGACACCCGCTTATCTACCGGCAAGTACATCGGATCTTTTTCAGTAATATTGAAAGCTTCATACCATGCACCGATTTGAGGCAGTGCTCCATCTACACGCCATTTACCCAACGAATGCGGATCGGTCTTCGTACGCTTCAGGATTTCTTCAGGACGGATGTTTCCGGCCCACACATTGGCATAAGACAAGAAGAAGCGCTGTTCGGGTGTAAATCCGTTTTCAATTTTCAACGGAGCCGCAGCCGTCGCTTTTTTGAATGCCTGATATGATACCTGAAGTCCACCGTGATCGGCAATATTTTCGCCTAAAGTAAACTCTCCATTGGCATGAACACCGGGAGCTACTTCAATACTGTCGAAGAAGTTAGCCATCACCGCCGCACGAGCCTCAAAGTTCTTGGCATCTTCTGCCGTCCACCAATCTTTCAAGTTACCATCCTTATCATACTGACGACCCTGATCATCAAATCCATGGGTCATTTCATGTCCGATAACTACACCAATCGCTCCATAATTGAAGGCATCATCCGCATTCATATCAAAGAAAGGATATTGAAGTATACCGGCCGGGAAACAGATCTCATTCGTCGTTGGATTGTAATATGCATTTACTGTCTGCGGAGTCATATACCACTCGTCCTTATCGACCGGTTTACCATATTTGCCGATCATCTCGTTGTAACTCCACTGGTTGGCACGCTCAATGTTGGCCCAATATGAATCATCCTTTATTTCCAGAGAAGAGTAGTCTTTCCACTTATCCGGATACCCGATCTTGACATGGAAAGTCGCCAGTTTTTCAAGTGCTTTTTCTTTGGTCTCTTCACCCATCCAGCTCAGCCCCTTGATGCGCTCTCCCAAAGATTCCTGCAAATTCTTGACCAGCGCTACCATACGCTCCTTAGCCGCAGCAGGGAAATACTTCTCTACATACATCTGTCCGACAGCCTCGCCCAATGAACCATCAACAGTGCTGACAGCACGCTTCCAACGAGGTTGCATCTCTTTCTTACCCGACATGGTGCGGCCATAAAAATCAAAATCCTGGGCTATAAAGTCGTCACTCAGATAGTTGGCAGCCGAATTGATCAGATTCCACTGCAAGTACAAAATCTGGTCCTCGAGTGATACCGTATCGATGATGGCATTCACCTCCTTCAATGCATCAGGCTGACCAATATTAACTTCTTTCAGGTTATTCAGTCCGGCAGTTGAGAAAAATACATCCCATGCAAAAGAAGGATACTCTTTTTGCAATTCTTCCAAAGTCTTCTTATTATAGTTGGCATGCGGATCACGCAATTCTACTTGCGAACGTGCCGACCGGGCCAGGCGAGTCTCGATATTCATCACTGCTTTCACAGCTTTCCGGGCAGTAGCTTCATCATATCCGGCCAGTTGGAACATCTTACTTACATGCTGCTGGTATTTATCACGAATTTCTTTCGTCTGCGCATCATCCTCCAAATAATAATCCCGTTCGCCCATGCCCAGACCACCTTGCATGGTATGCACCATATTTTCATTGCTATTCATGTCATCAGCACTGACATACAGAATGAAGTACGGATACATCCCTCTCTTCTGCATTTCTACAATCAACGGATAGATTTCAGCTTTATCTTTGATGGCACCTATTTTCTCCAGTTCGGGTTTAATGGGGGCAGCGCCTTCCTTATTCAGTTTTACGCTGTCCATAGCTATATTATAAAGTTCACCGACTTTCTGTGCAATGCTGCCGGCTTCATGTTTTTCGGCAGCCAGCCCTTCAATCAGTCCACGCAACTGCTGACGGTTGTTTTCGGCGAGCATATCGAATGAACCGAAACGTGAATACTCATCTGTCAGAGGATGGTTTTTCATCCATCCGCCACAAGCATACTGATAAAAACTGGTGCCCGGCAGGGCAGTTGTGTCAAGGTTGGCAAGGTCAATGCCGGACGTAAGTACGGCCTCTTTCTTACTGTTGCATCCTGTTGCCATACAACAGATTGCAAGAATTGGTAAATACTTAATTACTTTCATACACTTAATAAACTATTATTTTTCATTCATCTCTTCCAACTCCATCGAAACGCGCTCCCACTCTTCCACCGTATGGTCAAGTTGCTGTTTCAGTTTTTGGTGTTGTTCATATAGCGACATGTCCGAAGCACCATCGGGCGTAGCCATCTTTTCTTCAAGAATAGCAATAGCCGACTCTGTCTGTTCGATAGCAGCTTCACAGTCTGCTACCAGGCGCTCCAGTTTTTTTATTTTTTTATTGAGTTCTTTTTGAGCCTCGTATGATAACTTATTCTCGGATATTCCTTCTTCGGCTCCTTCCTCTTTCTTACCGTTTGCGGGCGAGGCGGATGACGGATTCGCCTTCTGAAGTTCATTCAGGTTCTCTATTTTCTTCTTTTGAAGAAAATCATAGATACCTCCCAAATGCTCTTTCACCACGCCACCACCAAACTCATATACTTTAGTCGCAAGTCCATCCAAAAAATCACGGTCATGACTAACTATAATCACCGTTCCGTCAAACTCTCGGATAGCCTCTTTCAGCACATCCTTCGAACGCATATCCAAATGATTGGTAGGCTCGTCGAGAATCAGGAAGTTGACAGGTTCCAAAAGCAACTTTATCATTGCCAGACGTGTACGCTCACCTCCCGAAAGCACTTTCACCTTCTTATCCGATGCCTCTCCACCAAACATAAAGGCTCCCAGAATATCACGTATTTTCAGACGGATATCTCCCACTGCCACCCGGTCGATAGTATCGAAAACCGTTAGATTCTCATCCAACATCTGTGCCTGGTTCTGGGCAAAATATCCAATCTGCACATTGTGCCCCAGTGTAAGTTTACCCTCATAATCAATCTCACTCATGATACACTTCACAAGGGTAGACTTACCTTCACCGTTCTTTCCTACAAAGGCCACTTTTTCACCACGATTAATGGTCAGGTTGACATCATGGAAAACAACGTGTGCCCCATAGGCCTTTTTCACGTCTTCGCAGATCACCGGGTAGTTTCCGCTACGGCTGGAACAGACAAACTTTAATCTCAATGCGGAGTTATCCACTTCGTCAACCTCAATCCGTTCTATCTTTTCCAGTTGCTTCATGCGGCTCTGCACCTGCACAGCCTTCGTTGCTTTGTAACGGAAGCGCTCGATAAACGCCTCTGTATCCTCAATCTGTTTCTGCTGATTCTCATAAGCACGCAACTGCTGCTCACGACGCTCCTGACGCAAAACGATATACTCATCATATTTCACTTTATAATCGTATATCTGCCCACAAGTAATTTCGATGGTACGAGTGGTTACATTGTTTAAAAAGGCCCGGTCATGGCTGACCAGCACCACTGCATTGGCACGGGTAGAGAGGAAAGTCTCCAGCCATTGGATACTCTCGATGTCCAAATGGTTGGTCGGCTCGTCAAGAAGCAGCACATCCGGTTTCCTGAGCAGAAGTTTGGCCAGTTCGATTCTCATACGCCATCCTCCGGAAAACTCACTGGTCGGACGATTAAAATCTTCCCGGCTGAATCCCAATCCTATCAGCGTACGCTCTATCTCCGCATGAAAGTTAGTGCCTCCCATCATCAGGAAGCGGTCATTCTCATGCGTGAAACGGTCTATTAGTTTATGATACTCTTCCGAATCATAATCGGTTCGGTCAGCCAATTCCTGATTCATGCGTTCCAGGTCGGCCTGTAATTCAAAAATATGTTCAAATGCCAATTCCGCCTCTTCCATCACGGTATGGTTATCGGCAAGAATCATCACCTGTGGCAAATAGCCGATCGTTACATCACGCGGAATAGCTATAACACCTCGTGTAGGACTTTGCAATCCGGCCAAGATCTTCAACATAGTTGATTTCCCGGCACCGTTTTTACCCACCAGGGCTATTCGATCTTTTTTATTAATGACATAACTAACGTCCTCAAACAATGGTGTGGCGTTAAATTCTACTGTTAATCCTTCTACTGAAATCACTTCTTTCTATAAATAAGGGAATTGAGGCAGCAAAGATACTCATTTATACAGACTGCGAAAAAAGAAACGGAATAAATATACACCCCCTCTAAAACTGAAAGCCAAACAGACATACACTACAAAACACGATGAAATGATCTACCTCACAATGATCATTCATGTAGCAGTATGAGACAGAACAGAAAGACAACACCCGATTACTCTAAATATACTGATAAAAAGACTTATTATTCATTACCTAAAGTCCGAGTCAAATTTATCAACTTTCCATCTGGTGTGATTCCCTGAACAACAAGAGTCAGTCGACCCTGTTTCGGATTACCGAACTCCAAATGAGAAGCCGCTTTATCAAGCAGAAGATCCGGTGACCAGTATAATGTTCTGAAACTATTCCCACCGTTATTTATTGCACCATAAACAACCGGATAAGAAGGCGAATAAGACTCACGCTTCACCTGATATCCTATGGGACGAATTATCCTAAAATTGGATGCTTTCTTACCAACAGTGCCTAAACCTGATTTTGTACTAATCAAAATAGCGCCATTCGATGCTTTAGATCCGATATATGCCATCTGAGCGGCATCTTTTACCAACTCGATGGATTCAACTATGGATACAGGGATACCGACAAGTTCGGAATAAGAAGTTTCCAGCCCATCTACCATTAACAGAGCCGGAGGAGGAGTGGAACTTCTTCCTGCACGCAACCGTGTTATATAAAAGAAATCTCCTGAGTTCGAATCGACTGCCCACCCTACTCCGGGAGTATTAATCAACAAATCTTTAGTAGATGAATAAGGCGAAAGAGTCATTTCGTCCACATGATAAGTCTTATTCCAATCGGAGTGAGCCATTAAAGATTCGATTGCATACCGTTTCTTTTTCTCAATCTTTTTAGTGGAAACAACAACTTCGTCTAAATATTGCTCCATGGAAAAAGGGGCGGTAGAAGATCGTTGAAACACATTCGCACTTGTCGGAAAATCACCCTTGTCGGATTGTTCGGGAACAACCGGTTCATCCATCTCTGCACGAAACCAATCCGCATAAACGGGAAGAGAAGAATGTACAGAAGGAACGGAATCCCGATCGACCAACAGCGCCACATCTGTACCTCCCTTTTTCTTACGCGCCTGAAGAAGGAAATGCGTACCCCGGGGAAAGGAAAGACTGTCGAAACGGAAACAGCCCGAAGCATCACTCGTCGTCTGACACATAATCTTTTTATCGAAAGAGAATAAAGTGACAACCGCATCAGCGATACACTTCTTTTCCGAATATTCGGAAACCACCTTGCCACTGACACACTGACTACGCTCCACCGGAAAGGAACCGTAATCCGGAACAAGGCTGTATTTCACCCAACCCTGAGTCAGCATCAGCAAGTCCAACAGATACGAGGTACGGGAGTCATCACCGGAAAAATAGAAAGAGGGAGCCTCAACATAGCCCTGAAGGTCAGAACTCAGAAGAAAAGAAGAAAGGATATTTACCGTGGTATCCTGAAGAGCATAGCGGTCGTCGGTGACCGAGACAGAAAGGGTACCGCCCAACGGCTCACCCGAGGAATCACGAAGCCCCAAGCTGACATCCCAAAACGAACGTCCCTTCTCTTCTTTCAAGCGAGCCGAGAAATCAACGTCGGCACGCACGGAAGGACTCTGATTGAAAGCGGTACGACCACTTATAGGAACGCCCGAACCATCCAACAAAACAAAACGGAGTACACCCGGAGGCAGCGGAGAGCGGGGAAGCCGCAAAGGCCTGGAACCGGAGAAAGCCGCATGCAAAAGAATACTATCCCGATATTCCACACGAAGGGAATGACCCGGAGACGGGGAAACACCTGAATTCAAACGCACCAGAAAGTCATCCTTACGGACATCGACACGGAGGCTGACGGCAGAAGGATCCGCCGGAGGTAATGGAAAGCGAAGCTCCATCCCCTCACGATTACGGCACACCGCCGTATAGCTGTCACCCGAAACAGGTTCAAGATTGAAGAAGCCCATCCCCCGATGGACGGAACGCAACGTGGTGACGGTATCTCCACGCTGATTGACCACAAAGCCCTGCACATCTGTTCCCAAACCATCGGGACTCAAAGCCTTGAAAGCGACACGGCTGACACAACCCGAAGGGAGACGTCCCCCTTCCGGAAAGAAAGAGACATGGTAGGAAGCCGCCATACGAGTCACGCTCTCCTTGCGGTAATCCTGAAAGGGACGCCCGCCGACAATGATCTGACGATAGAAGTAACGGGGAGCGGGCAAAGAAGAAAGATGACGGGTATAGAAACGAAGCGTATAATTGCCCGAACGAAGTGTATCGCCCAAAGAGAGGTAACCGGAAAAGACACCGTGATCATCCTTGACCATCTCACGGGAGATGACCTGACTGTCAGCCAGCAGTTCGGCATAAACGTAGCGGCTGTAAGCCGTTGCCTCGTGGCGGGTATCCATCAGGTAAGCACGGAAACGGACCGTATCACCACGCTCATAATTGGCACGATCCGTATGGACATAAAGTTTCTCGTGAGGACAGATATGATCAGACTGGGCTTCCGACCGAATAAAAGAGAAAAGGAGTATTATCAGGCAAAGGAGTTTCTTCATATATAATCAGAG
>SKET01001409.1_pt1 | contig 16440 bp, 14 predicted proteins | sample 4841461 | NCBI WGS metagenome assembly SKET01 (sample SAMN11008802, study PRJNA524170) | human gut metagenome | biome: Human fecal sample; material: Feces; isolation source: fecal sample from pouch patient p5 | host: Homo sapiens | place: Israel: Tel-Aviv | collected 2014-02-13
AATTTGTTTCTAACGACTTGGATAAAGCCAAGGGTGAACTTAACCAATATTTCTCAGATAGCCTTCAATACAGCTATAATGAAACTGATCATATCAAACCAACTGGTGATGAAATTCCAAAAGTTTTTGGTTGGGTCCAAACTGCTAACCGTGAACGCGGTAGCTACACTGTTGATAACATTATCGTCGCTAAAGATAAAGCAGAGTTTAACGTCAGCATGTCAACTATCAGTATGAAAGCTGCAGACGATGCCTACGGTGCTAATCACCCAAATCTCACAGATGACCTTAAAAACTACCTACAAAGCAATGGTGCCAACGCTGGAAATGTCGACCAACTAACAAGACAATACTACATGGAAACTTACCTACCAAATTCAATCAAAGAAGTAAGCCCATCAGCACCAAAGACAGAAGGAACTAATATCTTTGATAATTACTCAGTCGAGCTTACTAAAAAAGACGACAAGTGGGCCTTCCCAGATAAAGATAGCTATGTCGGAAAATGGGAGTACTATCCTCTCTTCTACGCTTACACAGGTCAGCAAGGAACACTCACAAAAAACTATTAGACATTAAAAAAATCAGCCATCTGGCTGATTTTTTTACTAATTACGTCTAGCAAAGAGTCGCAAGATATTCAAGAATAAGTTAATGAAATCCAAGTAAAGACTAAGTGCCATAGAAACTGCCCATCCATCTGTGACTTGACCATTGGCACCGTAGTAAACCTTTTTAATCAACTGGTTATCGTAGGCAATTAAACCAGAGAAAATGAGAATTGATACAATACTAATCACAAAACTCATCATGCTACTTGCAAAGAAAATATTAATCAAGCTAGCCACAATAATCCCAATCAAGGCTGCCATAAGGAACTTGGCCATGCCTGATAAATCTCGCTTAATGGTAACTCCGATAAGTGCCATGATAAAGAAAACAATGGCAGTGCTAAGGAAAGCTTGGAAAACAATGGCTTGCGTATATTGTACGCTGATAAAGCTAAGTGTAAATCCATTCAGAGCAGAATAAACCAAAAATAAAGGTAGGGCTGCAGGTGTATTTCTTCGTGCAGCACCGCTAGCCAAAAAGACCAAACCAAACTCTAAAAAGAGGGCTGCCATGTAAACCCAAGAATAATTCATGAGAATATTGACAAAAACATGCGAGAGAGGGAAAAGCATCAGATAAGAAATGACTGCTGAAAGTCCTACTCCCATACCGACAAGGCCATAAATCTTTCCGAAAAAGCGGCTTAAGCCCGCATCACTAGTCGTATAAATTGCATTTGATTCCATAGTTATCTCCTAAAAATAATGAATTATTGGTGGTGGCTTTGTAGGGTCTTACGACGGAAAAACTTACGATTTTTTATTCGGTTTCGTAAGGGTGTCGCCGCTTCTTTAACCGCCCAATACTTATCCACCATCGTAACAATATAAGATTCCTTATACTTCGGCGGTGCAATCGTTGCTCCCCACATATGCTTGAGGATAATATCCTCTTCTTTTTTGTTTAGATTAACAAGCTTTCTGGCATTACGAACAGCAATACGTGGGTGTACCCAAGCATGACTCTTATTAAATTTAGTCACTCGCCAATCATAATAGAAAAAATCATGTAAGAGACCGCCTCGAGCAGTACTCTTGGCATCCCAGCCAAATTTTTTAGCAATCTTATAGCTGGTGTAACTAACATTAACCGAGTGTTCTAAACGTGTCGAATGATGGTGCTGTACAACCCCATCCAATTTTTGAAAACGTGGGTGTGAAATCAAATGTCCCACAACTTCCATGAATTCTTTATCATCTTCTGGTCGTTTCATAATAATACCTCATTAATGTTTCTAATGCTTCTTAATTATACCACTAGTCCTTAAAATTACTTTAAAAGTCAGTTGTTTTCTCCTAAAATCATCCTTGAGACCTAGAGACTAAACATGAGAATTCCTGCTGCAACAGCAACATTCAGACTCTCCGCCTGACCTGGCATGCTAATATGTACGAGTTGGTCAGCAGACTTAGCCATATCCTGACTAATTCCTTGCCCCTCATTTCCCATCACTAAAGCGAAATTGCCATCTGTCTTAACTGCTTTATAGTCAACAGAGACATCGGAAAGTGTCGTTGCCAAGACGGGTACCCCTTGCTTTTTGCAAGCCTCAACCATGTCAAGAATAGGTCCACGATAGATTGGAAGATGGAAATGACTTCCCTGCATAGAACGCAAGGTCTTCTGATTATAAATATCAGCTGATCTGTCTGACAAAAAGACTCCATCATAACCTGCGGCATCTGCTGTGCGAATCATTGTTCCTACATTGCCAGGATCCTGAACATCCTCCAAGAGAAGGTACTTCCCTGAGAGAGGTTCTGGCAAGGCTTGAGATTGTTTAGCAACTTCTGCCACAATCCCTTGGGGGGTCTGAGTTTCACAGAGCTCCTTGAGCACCTCCGGACTAACCAACTTAACCTTAGCCATATTAGCCACACGATCAGCCATTTCCTCAAGCACGAAAACTTGAAGAATATCGGCACCACTTGCCTTTGCTTCCTCAAAAAGATGCCATCCTTCTAAAAGATAACTAGTTTTACGGTGCTTGCGCTGCAATAATTTTCTAGCAGACTTAATGCTAGCATTTTGCTTTGATTGAATGATTTCCATACACTCATTATAGCAGAAATTCCTTGATAAATCTTGGACTTGACCGACTTTATAGCAAGGATTATACTAAAGGAAAGAGCTTTCAAAAGGAGGTCATGGACCATGCAAAAAGTACGATTATTAGTCTCAGGAAGAGTCCAAGGTGTTGGTTTTCGTTATTCAACCTATGCTCTAGCACTAGATATTGGAGAAATATACGGTCGGGTTTGGAATAATGACGACGGAACTGTTGAAATCCTAGCTCAGTCAGATAATCCTGCTAAGTTAGCTAAATTTATTCAAGAAGTTCGAAAAGGACCTTCAAAATGGTCTAAAGTAACCTATGTCGATGTGACCATGGCAAACTTCTCAAATTACAGCGATTTTCGGATGGCTAATTAAGAGGAAGCCACCGTTTTTAGCTTGTTCTCTTTCTTAAAAAAAGGTAAAATAGACAAGTATAACTAAAAAACAAAAGGAATGATATTGTGAATAAAAATCAAAAACGTCTAGCCCTGATGGGGCTTGCTGCCAGCATGCTACTCTTCCTATCAGGATGTGTGAGCCTTGATAAGTCTGGTAATCCTACTGGTTGGGTCTGGAACCTCCTTGGTCGCCCTATGAGCCACGTCATCACCTATTTCGCAGATAATCTTGGTCTCGGCTTTGGTCTTGGTATTATCTTTGTTACCATCATTGTTCGTTTGATTATCTTGCCACTTGGTCTTCACCAATCTCGTAGCGCAGCCTACCAATCAGCAAAACGTGAATACCTTGCGCCTATCTTGGAACCAATCAACGAACGTTTGCGTAACGCTGAAACTCAAGAAGAAAAAATGGCTGCCCAGTCTGAACTCATGCAAGCTCAGCGTGAAAACGGTCTAAGCTTGATGGGTGGTGTCGGCTGTCTTCCTCTATTAATTCAGTTCCCATTCTTCTCAGCACTCTACTACGCAGCACGTTACACTCCTGGTGTACTTCAAGATAACTTCCTCTGGTTTAACCTTGGTCATCGTGACTTCCCATTGATTATCATCATCGCAGCTCTTTACTACTTCCAATCTTGGTTGTCTATTCAACAAGTTCCTGAAGAGCAACGTAAACAAATGGCAGCGACGATGTACAGTATGCCGATCATGATGATTTTCTTTGGTATTAGCTCACCTGCAGCCGTAATCCTCTACTGGTTCGTTGGTGGTATCTTCTCTATTATCCAACAGTTGATTACCAACTACATCATCAAACCTCGCTTGAAAGAAAAAGTGGCTGAAGAGTTCAAAAAGAACCCTCCAAAAGCACCTCGTACAACACCAATCAAGCGTAAAGATGTTACACCAAAAAATACTCAAGCAATTGCAAGTAAACCAAAGAAAAACCGTAATGCCGGTAAGCAAAATCGTAAATAAGCTACAAAGCACTCTTGGTATTTACCAAGAGTGCTTTTCTTATAGACTAATTCAGACTAGCCTAACTCCTAATAGCGCCGGCAACCAAAAAGGGAGTGAGACAGAACAACTGTTTTGTCTCACTCCCACTAGTTTCAAATATTGGACACCTTAATGCCAACAGTCACTTAGGCTGTTTTTTCTACACTAAGGATTTCTACAGAGTAGCTACCTGCTGGTGATTCGATAGCGACTTTGTCGCCAACTTTCTTACCAATCAAGGCTTGAGCAATTGGGCTTTCATTTGAAATTTTACCTGAGAAGATATCAGCACCGGCTGCACCAACGATATGATAAGTATCTTTGTCGTTTGTACCAACTTCTTGAACAACAACAGTTTTACCAATTGCAACCTCGTCATTAGCAACAGCATCACTATCAACGATTTCTGCATAACGAATTTTTGTTTCAAGAATCTGAATTTGTCCTTCAACAAAGGCTTGCTCGTCTTTGGCTGCTTCATACTCAGAGTTTTCTGAAAGGTCACCATAAGAACGTGCAATCTTAATACGTTCTACAACTTCTGGACGACGGACGAGTTTGTACTCCTCCAATTCCGCTTCAAGTTGTTCTTTCTCTGCTTGTGTCATTACATATGTTTTTTCTGCCATTTTTTTCTCTTTTCTATTTTTTGAGCCGTTGGCTGCATCATCAAAATCACTATTCGTTTGCTTGGTTTTAATGAGCCAATCAGACTATTTATCTTTTAGTTTGCTATTGATGTAAGTTTCAACGTTATGCTGATGCTCTTCATAGCTTTCAGCAAAATAGACATTACCAGTGGTTACATCTGCCACAAAGTACATGTACTTGGTAGATGATGGATTGATAACCGCTTCAATCGCAGACAGACTAGGACTGTCCACAGGACCTGGCATCAACCCCTTATGAACATAATCATTATAAGGGGAGTCAATGTTTGTGTCAATAGTTGCATCTTCTTTCAAGGTCGTTTCCTGACCAAGTTTTCCAAGAGCATAAAGAACTGCGATATTACTTTGTAGAGCCATGTCTGAGTTTAGACGATTATAGAAGACGCTCGCAATGTTTTTACGGTCGTCATCTGTAGCCCCTTCTTTTTCAACAAGAGAAGCTAGGGTCAAAATCTCATTAACATTATGTCCACTAGATGAAATCGTTGCATAGTAAGGTGATAGGTAGGTATCCATCGTTGACAACATTTCCTCTGCCAAAGACTCCACCGTCGTATCATCATGAATGTTATAAGTCGCTGGGAACAGATAACCCTCTAGGACATACTTAGCATCCGTAGAATTTGGAAGGTTTGCCAACAAGGTTGGGTACTTCGCTTTCATCTTTGTAATGAAAGCATCATCCTTCATCAATTTCAAGAAATCTTTCGCCTTAAGTCCAGTTGATGATTTTTTGCCTTTTTTAGCTGACGAATTAACTTCAACTGCCTTGGCAATTTGATCGATGGTATATCCTTCTTTGACCAAGACCGTACCAAGAGATGGCTCCTGAGGTTTATCACTACCTTTTTTCTGAAGTGCCTCAATAATTTCATCCATGGTCATGCTAGCCTGAAGGTTGTAATAACCACTTTTCAGATTTGAGATGTTCTTAAACTTGGTATAGTAATTAAAGACCTTACCAGACTTAATAACACCGGCTGATTCCAAGAGTTGTCCGATATAACTGCTACCTGAATTTTCAGGGATTTCAACACTAACAAACTTAGTTGAATTAACATCTTTTGCGCCAACAGCATCACTAACATAGCGATAACCAAAGAATGTAGCTACTGACAAGATAAGTAGCAAGAAGATAATAATGTTTCTTGCAATTTTACCAGCACGACGGTTATTTTTATTGCGTTTGTGATTTCGGTTAGAACGTGAAATCGGCTCTTCGTCGACAATGTCAGCCTGTTTACCATCTTTTGGCGAAGACTTTTTCTTCTTCACTTTCTTGCCTTTCTTTTTCTTAGGTTTTCCAGAGGGTTCTAGAGAAATACTCTCATCATCCTCATTACCATCAGCTACTAGCTCTGATTGAACCTTTTCTTGCGACGCTTGGTCACTTGTTGCATGATGTTCCTGCAAGAATGCTTCGTTTTGACGTTCTGAGGTCAATTTGGCCTCCAATTCTTTAGGGTCTGTATAAATAGCTTCGTTAGACTTAGCTTCAATGAGCTCCTTAGCCACATCTGCAGGAATATACTCCTCTTCAGATGCTTCGTTAAGACTAGTCTCCCAAACTGGACGTTTAAAACGGCGTTTCGACGTTTCAGTCTCCTGAGGAATATTTACCTTTTTCTCCTCCTCAATTGGCTCTTTAGGAATAGACGCTAGGTTTGAATGAGCATCAGATACTAAAGACTCCGCTTGAGAATCTGAAAACAAGCTAAGACTATCTTGTTGAGAATCTCGGGCTGTCTCAGAAGTCATAGATTTAGCAAAGGCACTGTGTGAAACAGAATGTGAACTAAAATCTTGGTTACTTACTTTATTAGACACTGAATCACTACGAGTTGTAGCGCTCTCAGCTGACGTTGAAAGTGGTGTCTCGGGCATAGTTGCACTTTTATTATGCTCCTCCTCACGAAGAGAACGGAGCCGTGTCGCTTCTTGTAAGTCTCGGAGAATCTGATCTTTGAAGCTTAGGTTATCTTCAGAAGCTTCCGAGTGTTCATTAAACTTGTCCGTCAAGGCATACCTCCTCTATAGTAACAAACGCCATTATATCTTAAAAAGTCAGTTAATGCAAATCAATTGGTCCTTTGTCACAGTAACGTAACACTGAAATCAATGGGTTTCTGGGTTCTCCCAGACCATATTATACCAAGAGCTTCCACCGTGATTTGATTCTGATTCTCCCTCATCAGTGAAACCATTCATCTCATAGTAGGCAATCAAGTAATCATGACAAGTCAAGCTAATACCTTGACGTTTTTGAGCAATAGCCAGATCTTTAAGCGCTGCAATCAAGGCTGTTCCAATACCTTGCCCTTTAAAATCTTTGGAGATAGACAAACTAGTCACTGCAATAAAGCCTCCTTGACTAGCATTAGGAGCCACTTTATGGAACAGGTCATCTGTGAGATAACGTTCCGCAATTACAGGTCCTTCGATGTAACCTGCTACAACGCCATCAATTTCAGCAATTAGAAAGGTATCACAAATCGTCTCTAAACGCTCTGCAATAGCCTCTGGAGTTGCAGCCTCTTCAGGCGAAAAATTTTCTTGTTCGATACGAACAACATCAGCCCAATCATCCTCTCGGGCATGTCGAATAAGCATATCAAATTCCTTTCTATTAAGAGAAAGAGCTGAGCGAAATCGCTACAGCCCTTAATATATTACATGTGTGTTTGCAAGCTTGCTAGAAGCTCTTCAAACGAGCGTTCGTAAAGTTGGATGTCCCCAGCTCCCATAAAGACATAAACAGCATTGTCATGGTCAAGGAGAGGTGAGACATTTTCAACTGTAACCACTTTGGCAGGTTTATTGATCTTAGCAGCAAGATCTTCAACCTTAACATCACCATGGTCAACCTCACGTGCTGAACCGTAAATTTGTGCCAAATAAACAGCATCTGCTTCGTTCAAAGCTTCAGCAAATTCATCAAGAAGGGCAATGGTACGTGTGAAGGTATGTGGTTGGAAAATAGCAACAATCTCTTTAGATGGGTACTTTTGACGTGCTGCATCAAGCGTTGCAATAATTTCAGTTGGATGGTGGGCAAAGTCATCGATGACAACAGTACCACTGATAATTTTCTCTGTGAAACGGCGTTTAACACCTGAGAAAGTTTTAAGGTGTTCCGCAACCAAGTCCATGTCAAAACCGGCTACATAGAGGTTCCCAATAACCGCAGTTGCATTCAAAATATTGTGACGACCATAGGCTGGCACATAGAATTCTCCAAGGATTTGTCCATCGTGTTTCACCTTAAAATTAGACCCTGTCGTTGTACGCACAATATCTGTTGCCATAAAGTCATCATTTTCTTCAAAACCGTAGTAATAGATTGGCGCATTGGCTATAATCTTACGAAGGTGTGGATCCTCACCGTAAACAAAGAGTCCTTTTTGCACTTGCTTAGCATAATCATCAAAGGCAGAGAACACATCATCGATACTTGTAAAGTAATCAGGATGGTCAAAGTCAATGTTAGTGATGATTGAGTATGCTGGGTGGTATGGCATGAAATGACGTTCATATTCATCAGACTCAAAGACAAAGTATTGTGCATTAGCAGAACCTCGTCCAGTTCCGTCACCGATAAGGTATGACGTGTCGGTGATATTTTTCATAACATGTGACAAGAGACCTGTTGTAGAAGTCTTACCATGTGCACCTGCCACACCAAAGCTAGTGAATTGATCCATGAAGTGACCCAAGAACTCGTGGTAACGCTTAAAGCTGTAGCCATTTTTAATTGCATAAGCAACTTCAACGTTGTTATCTTCACGAAAGGCATTTCCAGCAATCAATTCAACATCTTCTGTGATGTTTTTTTCATCGAAAGGAAGGATAGGAATACCTGCTTGCTCAAGACCACGTTGAGTGAAGTAATATTTTTCCACATCTGAACCTTGAACCTTGTGTCCCATTTGGTGGAGCATCAAAGCCAAAGCTGACATACCAGATCCTTTAATTCCAATAAAATGATAAGTTTTTGACATAGTTTCTCCTTACAATCGCACTGCGATTAGTTTGCGTCTTCTAAATGCGTCAAATTTAATTCTTGAGCAACTCGGTGTTCACGGTAAGTTTGACGTTCTGGGTAATTATAAACCTGGCTACGTTTCAAGAAGTCATAGCTATTTTTCTTGACGTTCTTACGAGATGGGTTACTAGGCTGTTGATAGGTTGGAGCCACTTCTGCCAAGATGTAAGAATCTTGTTGCAGACGATTTGCCAAGTGATGGATCTTTGAGTGCTTCCCATTAGGCGCTAAAGTTCGCTTGATAGCACTTACAGGAGCTCCCAAGATAGAGGCTGTCACTGGTCCTTTATCCGTTGTTACAGCAGCTGGCTCAACAGTGGCCTCAAAGCTTGGTTTAGCTTCTACCTTAGGCTTAGCAGTCAGTTGGCGGCTATTAGTATGTTTGGTTTGTTGAACTTCTTGGCGGAGGAATTTTTGTCGTTTCTCACGTACATCACGCTTAGCCTTTTCACGGGCTTCCTCAGCATAAGTCATGCCAGCCTCTTGTGTCTCCACTCGTTTTGGAGCCTGCTTACGATTGCTAGGCTTAGCTGACAAGAAATCATAGTTCGGCAACAAATCATTGTAGTCCTTATCTTGGTAAGGGCCACGGATATTTGTGATTAAATCTTCATTTTCGTATAGGCGCATAGAGACCGGTTCTTGCAAGCAAGGTTCCCCGTCTGGGATCAGCGGAAATTGTCGTCTTTGGCGATGCATAAAAGACTTCCTTTCATTTTCGAGATGATGCGTATCTTAATATAAATAATCGGGAATGGGAAGATACGTCTTGCAATATTCTATTATAGCCTAATTCAAAAGATTTGCCTAGTAGCATTTTTACCTCTTAGTATTCCAATATCAAATATAACAAATTAAGATATTGCAATACCAAGAATTTCTTTAATATCCTCAACGGTCATGCTGGCACGGCTTTCATTGCCATCCAAGACGGTTGTTACCAGGTTTTTCTTGCCTTCTTGAAGCTCAAGAATTTTCTCTTCGATAGTCCCTCTTGTAATCAAACGGTAAACTTCGACATTTTGTTCCTGACCTATACGGTGAGCACGACTAATAGCCTGCATTTCTACCGCTGGATTCCACCAAAGGTCAATCAGAATAACCGTATCAGCACCAGTTAGATTCAGTCCCACTCCTCCTGCTTTCAGAGAAATCAAAAAGGCATCTCGACTTCCTTGATTGAAGGCTCTGGTCATCTCCTGACGACTATCAGATGGCGTTGACCCTGTTAGCTTATATGAGGAAATTCCTAATTCTTGTAAGAGCCCCTCTGTAATATCTAACATCCCACGAAATTGTGAAAAGATAAGGACACGATGGTCTGATTCCTTAATTTGGCTAAGCAACTCTCTAAGGCTATCTAATTTTCCGCTATCTCCCGCATAGTCCATAAAGAGAGCTGGGGTATCACAGATTTGTCGTAAGCGGGTAATTCCTGACAAGATTTCCACCTTACGACGGTTGATTTCCTGATCACTTGCCGAAATTAATCCTTGTTGCATCTGTTGCAATTGTGCTAAATAGATAGCCTTTTGAGCATCTGACAATTCACTTTGATGAGTGATTTCAATCAAATCTGGGAGATCAGGAAGGACCTCCTCTTTTTTACGTCTTAGAATAAAGGGGGAAATATACCTAGCCACTTCCTTAGGTGTTAACTTAAGAAACGTTTTCTTAGCTGGTAAAAGTCCTGGTAGAATAATCTGGAAAATAGACCAAATCTCCAACAAATGATTTTCAATAGGCGTTCCAGATAGTGCTAAGCAATGTGGAACAGAAAAATCACGTAGATATTGGGCAATCTTTGTCTGTGTATTCTTCATGACCTGAGCCTCATCGAGAATGAGATAGTCATATTTACCAGCCTTGTAAGCATCAAAATCCTGACGGAAGGAAGCATAGCTTGTAATAATAATCTGGTGGTCTTCGGCAATGATGTCATCACGTTTTGGCTTGAGTCCATAAGAAACCGCTACATCTAACTGAGGGGCAAACTTTTTAAACTCATCCTGCCAATTGTAAATCAGGCTTGATGGTGACAAAACCAAAACTCGTTGTCCTTCTTCTAAATGTGCAGAGAGATAGGCAATAGTTTGCAAAGTTTTCCCCAATCCCATATCATCGGCCAAGATACCGCCAAAACCATAGTGATGCAACATCGATAGCCACTGAACACCTTTTTCCTGGTAGGGACGAAGGCCAGCTTCTACCTTATAGGTTGGCAAATCAAAGGTCTCTGGCTTACTCAAATGTTGCGTTAAGAGTTGGAAATCTTTTGAAAAACGAACAGAATCACTTTCTGAAAGAGCATCCATCAATTGATAGGCAGTTAATTGATTGAGTTCTAGGTGACCTTTTCCTGAGTAACGAGCTCTCAGAGTTTTGAGACTCTCACTAATACGATGCGTCGCTTCGTCAAAAACAATCAACTGACCACTACGATTGATAAAATAGGGCGAGCTTTCCATCAAGGCTGCTAAAGCATGATCCACATCTTCGTCGTCAAGACTTGAAAAATCAAAGGAAATATCTAATAAATTTCCCTGACGCTCTACCTGAACCTGTGGACTCTGCTCAACCCGTAAGTCACGTAACACCTGTCCAATCAGAGCCGTTCCTGCATTTTCAAAATCTGGTAGAGTATTTGTAAAGAAATCATAGAGCTCTTGACTGCTACTTAATCGTTTAGATGACTGAAAATCAGGGGTGAATCCATGCTTAGACATCAAACGAAAAACAGCCTGCTCATGACGATAGTTACTGGTAAATCCTAAATGACTCAACTCTTGGCGATCATGTACCAAGAAACCATCAAAATCAAAGGATAATGTAAGAATAATCTCACTGTCACCTTTCAGATCAAAGCGAAATCTCGGTGTGAAATCCTTGATATTAAAAGCTTTTGGTGCCTTAACCGGCCCCATAGTCCTAAAATCAAAAAGACTAGCAGCCAAGATGGCTTGTTCATCGAGATTAAAGCTGACGTGCTTATTCAAATCACTTCCGATTGGAAGAGAGCGTAAGCCAACCAAAAGTTTTTGTTGTTTTCGATTCAGACGATAAAAAACACCTTGATAAAAGAGAATACGATTATTAAAAAACGCCTGACTATTCTTCTCAGCGACAGTCAATTCAATCATCTTGGGCTCGACACAAATATCAAACGAGAAGAGCTGAGCATCAGCAGTCAAATCCTCGACCAAAAGTTGGCGATATTCGGCTCCTTCCCATTCAAACCTAAAGCCATCCAAATCTTGCATCCGTCTCAAACCTTCTTCAAAAAAACCGTAAGGGAGACAAAGGTGACGTGCATTATTCGGTAAAATAAAATCTAAATTAGTCTTGGCTTCATCTGGAATCATCCGTCCTAAGAAGTCTAAAAATGCCTGTGAAGCCTGGTCAAATTGAATAAGTGATAGGGGTTCATAGTAGTTCTTACCTATCTGATAATAACCCTCAGCCTCTACAAGTTTGAGAAAGGCAGGAATATCTCGAATAACATAAGAACGTTCATCTGGTAAGCGACGTAAACGTATACTCCACCAAATCTCTGAACCAAAAGTAGATTCCTCTCCCTCTACCGTCAAGCTATATCTAACGGTATCATCTTCATTCAGGGAAAGCCCTTCTAAAAATAAACCACCAAAAGAGTGACCTCGCTCTTGGCCTTGAGAGGACTCTTGTTCCTCTTCCAGTTCTGCCAAGAGACGCTGGCCTTCTTTATCATTTTTTAGATAATACTCAACCGCTGCCAAATGGGGACAATAGCCTTTTTGAGCGAAATAATCACAGTCACACGTGATTTCAGAATCATTGAGTGCATAAATTAAATGATGTTGGTCAACTGTTGTATCCAACTGAGTTTCTGAGACCTGATGAATGGTAATGAGATCCTTTTCAAAAAGTTCAATACCCTCATTACGGACTCTACCCGGCATCAATTTTGCCATAGTATTCACCCCTATCTTATCCCTCTATTATAGCACAAAATCCTTATAAACTAGGCCTTCACCAAGATAAAACAAAAAACACTCCCTAGGGAGTGTCGCCGATTATTATTAATAATCAAGTTTATCTGAGTGACCTGAACCATTACCAACATAGTAACCTGTCTTACAGTTGATACTGAAGAGGTAAGTTCCATCTGGAAGGTACAAGTTGTAGTAACCATTACCATTGATGATGTTAACTGGTTCAAGGATGAAGTTATCTCCTGAGAAGTAACCACGTGAGTGTGATGTTTCAATAATCTTATCAAGAACACCATCAGCCCAAGTCCAAGCTGGGTTACTTGTATCTGCTACTACATTTGCATTATAAGGCACACGTGAGCGGTCACGTTGAAGGATTGATGGGTTATAATTTGTGATTCCGCGTGTTACAACTGTTGAAGCTGCAGCTGAGCCACCAGTAGTTCCTCCAGTCGCACCAGTTGAACCAGTTGCACCTGTGAGTTAGCTGATCCATTTTGCGCTCCAGAAGTATTTGATGCGGCCGCACCACCACCAGTAGAAGCTGCTCCAGACGTGTTATCACCTGAAGGTGCAGCAGGACTAGCAGTATTGGCGCTATCAGCAGCTGTCGCTGCAGATGTTGCGCTCGCAGCTTTAGCTTTTTCTTCAAGCTGAGTCTTACCACCCTTAATCGCTTCTTGGATAGTGCTATCAAGACTCGCATTTCCAGTTGTTGTTACACTTTCTGGAAGATTATTAAAGTTGGCATCTGATTTAACAGCGATAGAGGCATTATAGCTACCATCTACAAGAGCATCTGACTCAAACTGACTGTTAATCTTTTGTACAGCTTCAATTTGTTTCTTCAAGTTATCATATTTTTTCTTAGCTGCATCATAATACTTGGTTTTCTCCAATTTCTTGAGCAGTTTTTCCAAATCTGATAGCTTACCAAATTGATCATTAGCGAGTTTTGTTTGCTCGTCATCTGTGAAGAAATTCTTATACATTTCTTCGAAGGCCTTATTATCAGCAGCTGCCGTGTCCTTGCTTGATGATGACGTCACTGCTGAAGAAGCTGTGCTTGTTGTTTTTGCCGATTGGCTATGTGTTCCTTTATAAAGAGCATAGCTACCACCGATAATAGCTAAAGCAAGAACTGCTAGAGCACCGATAACAACACCTTTACGGCGGTAAACTGGAATGTCACCATCAAAGGCACTCTTATGCGATGGTGAAATAGACTCTGAAGAGATTCTGTCTTCTGCAGATGGGCGATTAACTGCCATAGACACTTTTGGTGTTGTCTTTTCTTCGTCAGCTTTTGCTCCAGTTACCCCTGCCACTGTTGAGGCAATAGCCGCCAAATCGATAGTGTCTGAGATAGCAACATCATCCAACAATGGTTTTGAAGCTTGCGGCTCAGTATCGTCAATATTGGCAACAACAGGATTTTGTGGTTCTGGATCATCGATGTTAGCAATCAAAGGATTGTTATCATCAATATTATCTACCAATGCATCGTTATAGGCTGGCTGATTAGTTGAAGTAGCTGAATCATCAAGTGCATCACCAAGGTCAAATTTTTCTGTTTCTGACGTGATGAAACGATCAGCATTCGTTGACGTAATGATAACTTCAGAACTTTGACTTTCTGGTTCTGCAATAACCTCAGGTTCAACAGGAGCATTCGGCAACTGCTTGTCAATATGAGATTGAGTTTCATCAGCCTTGTTATCTGTAGCACCAAAACCAAATGTGACCGGCGTTACTTCTTCAGTAGCTACTGTTGAGTTGATTGACTCATTAGCCATTGATTGACCAATCAAACCTGAATCCGCAAACTCCTGACGTTGCTTTTGAATAAAAGCATCCAAAGGTGATGTGTCGCCATCAGCTTCAATTTTCTTTGAAAATTTTTGTGAGGCAACTTCTTCGCGGTGTTGCTTGATATACTTATCCAAAATGCTATCTGTTTCTGTTACACCAGCATTAATCTCAGCTTCTTTGCGGACAGCCTCACCGACTGTCATTTCCTTGGCATCTTGGAAATCTAGCTCTTGGCTACCTTCATAGCCATTTTGTGTTTTATCTTCTGACACGTTTAATTTACCTTTCTAGCCTCAGAACGGCGAACACGTTCACCAAAATATTGATACAAATCAACACGGAGTGTACCGTTATAAAGCTTACGTTTTTTATCGGCTTTCATACCGTATTTGCTTTCAAATTGTTCATCGCTGGTCAAGATAAACTTGCTCCAAGTTTTAAGTGGCGCAAAAGTTTGACCCATTTCATTATACAAGATATCCACAGCCTTGTCATCCAACAAACGCTCACCATAAGGAGGGTTTGAAATTATGACACCATTGATTTTATCTGTTTTCAGGTCCTGTAAACGCATTTGTTTCAATTTAATAACATCTTCAAGACCTGCCTCACGAGCATTGGCTTTTGCAATCTCAACCATACGGCCATCAATATCACAACCCATAATATCTAATTCAATATCATAATTCGCCTTGCTATCTGCTTCATCACGTACCAACTGTACTAAATCTTTATCCACCCAATTCCATGCTTCAAAGGCAAAATCACGATTAAATCCTGGCGCAATATTCATACCAATCATTGCAGCCTCAATACAGAAGGTCCCTGAACCACAAGTTGGGTCAATCAAAGGTTTGTCAGGATACCAGTTACTAAGTTCAAGAATAGCAGCCGCCATATTTTCTTTAATCGGTGCCCCACCTTTATCAGTACGGTAGCCACGCTTAAAGAGACTAGCACCTGTGGTATCAATCAAAACTGTAGCCTTATCCTTTAAAATAGAAACTTCAATCTTAAATTCCGCTCCTGTTTCTTGAAGAGGCACTCCTTCTGGACGGTGGAAATACTTCTGCAATTTCTTCACGACAGCTTTTTTTGAAATTGCCTGAACAGATGGCTCATTATGAAGCTTTGATTTAACACATTTAGCCTTAGCAATTGGGAACTTTGCACCTAGCGGAAGATAATTTTCCCAGTCTAAAGCAAAAACTCCCTGAAAGAGTTCCTCAAAGGTACGTGCTGGAAATTCGCCCACCACAATCTTAATGCGATCTGCTGCCCTCAACCAAAGATTGGTTTCAGCAATTGCACGAACACCGCCTTGGAAACGCACCTTACCATTTTCAACCTGAGTGTCATAACCTAACTCACGCAATTCACGTCCAACCACAGCTTCAAGACCTGCTGCAGCAGTTGCTACTAATGTAAATGTTTCTTTCATTGTCATCCTTTTATCTCATTGTTAAGAGTACAAACTTTTTTAACTGATGGCTTATTTTTCCACTCTTTTCTTTAGATATAGTTGTAAAAGAGAGAATTCTTGCTAAAAGAAGGCTGAGACATGTGTCCCAGCCTCACCTATATGCAATTTTCTATAAGCCATGTTTTGTTCCAGAAGTGACTAGGTACCACTTCCTTCGATAATCATCTGTCTACTGCAAAGCAGTCAGGATGGTCCGTTCGTTTCCAGCCATCCCATGCCCCTACCAAAGTTTGGGTTGCTAGCTTGAGGGGTTTACCGCGTTCCACTTTTTAGGTTTCCCTAAAAACTCCGTCACTGTGGCACTTTCAGAGCTACTAAAACCTATCCGAAGACTTAGCCAGTTCACTCGCCGTAACTTGAAAACAAGTCCCTAGGCTTATTAATTCACCTA
>SKET01001424.1_pt1 | contig 16336 bp, 16 predicted proteins | sample 4841461 | NCBI WGS metagenome assembly SKET01 (sample SAMN11008802, study PRJNA524170) | human gut metagenome | biome: Human fecal sample; material: Feces; isolation source: fecal sample from pouch patient p5 | host: Homo sapiens | place: Israel: Tel-Aviv | collected 2014-02-13
TTTTATAGCAGTAAGCTAAAAATGGATAATTAAAGATTTTTAGCAAAACAATATTTTTGCAATCGACAGGCAAATACTGTGACTAAGTTTGGTTTTATCAAAGAAATTTATAAGAAGTTATTATATGATGTTCTTGAAATTAACATGAAATAGGGCTATATTCATACATATAGATTGGGGGTATTCAATGAAACGAACAAAATTAGATGATCGAGTATTACCCGAATATACTCGAGGTGAAGAAATTTTTAATATGGTTACTCATATTGTAGGTGGAGTTTTTGGAATTGCCGTATTAGTACTTTGTATTGTTTTTGGAGTATTGCGCCATAACAATTATGGTATAGCTTCAGGAATTATTTATGGAATATCAATGATCTTGCTATATACAATGAGTAGTATTTATCATGGGCTTTCCCCAAATACTAAGAGTAAAAAAGTGTTTCAAATTATGGATCATTGTTCAATTTTTGTATTGATTGCTGGTACTTATACACCTATTGTGTTGTGTTCGATAAGACCAGTAGATTCATTTTGGGCTTGGATGATCTTTGCTGTTGTTTGGGGCTGTACGGTTCTAGGAATCATTTTAAATGCAATTGATATTGAAAGTAATGAAAAGTTTTCAATGATTTGTTATTTAGCGATGGGCTGGTGTATTATCTTTAAATTCAATCTATTGCCGGAAGCTATTGGATATAATGGAATTTGGTTACTTGTGGCTGGTGGTGTAGCTTATACGATTGGTACCGTTTTTTATGGTTTGCAAAATAAGTATCGCTATATGCATAGTATTTGGCATTTATGGATCTTATTAGGAAGTGTGTTACATTTCTTATGTATAATTTTATATGTTATTTAAAAGGTATCATTTTAAAAATGATGCTTTTTTTACGATAATATAGAGAAAATGGGGCTAAAGAGTATCATAATAGTGTGGTATTAATAATTCAATGAGGAGATGATAGGTATAAATCTATTTTATCCATCAATTATTAAGTTTGCTCGTTTTAAAATGCAACCAAAAAGTAATGATATTTTTACTATTCTCGAAAATGTCCACTAAGTAGTTGATATTCCTTATCAAGATGACAGGAATCATAATCATTTACTAGATATTTATTATCCTTAATCCACGACTAAGCCATTGTCTATGATCATTGATGTTCACGGTGATGCCTGGATTTATGGTGATAAAGGAGTAAATAAAAATTTGCAGTTATGCTAGCTGCTAAAAATTTTACTGTTGTGAATATAAATTATACTCTAATACCACAAGCCTCGTTGAAGCAGTAAGTTCAGGAAATTATTATGACTTTAAAGTTTGTTGCTAAAACAAAGAATAAATATTTTTGGAATATTGATCAAATTATTTTTACTGAGTGATTCAGCTGGTGGGCATTTAGCAGGATTGGTTTATGTAATCATAAAACAGCCTGAGCTCTGTAAAGTATATAATGTTCAGCCACCAGAAATTATGATTAGAGAGTTTTGTTACATGGTGGAGATGATTTAATAAGTTTTGACTAACAGTAAAAATTTTGTTTATCAGTAGGTTAGTGTTATGGTTCAGGGAGTTAACAATGAAGATTCAGACATATATCGAAAAGCTTGCCTTATTGATGTAATTGATAGTTACCGCCACTTTCAACACGTATTATTAGTAGTGAGATAACTTACATTTTTAGTCAATAAAGGCTAAAAATGTATTGAAGGCTTATAACTGGTATGTTTGAACCGTGTGTTGCTCTAAGGAAAACATTTAGGACATGTTTTTGAAGTTCTGTATCCTGAATATCTTGAAACTCAGTCAACGATTGAACGAATTAAATATTTTATTAATAACTAATTATAATGAAGGTTTTTAAGTAGTTATTGGCCTTGCATTTTAGTTTAGAAAATGAACAGCGATGATATAGGTGGTTTATCTTTTTTTCTTATTAAAAATGAGCTAAACTATTATTAACTATAAATAGGAGGGGAAAGTGATGAAAAAAGAAGTTGGATTATTACATTTGGCTGTTATGTTATTTGGCTTAGCCGGAGTAATTGGAAAATTTGTCACACTACCAGCTATTTTGATTACCTTTGGACGAGTATCTTTTTCTTCAATTTTTCTATTAATAATAATTTTAATAAAAAAAGAGAAAGTTAGATTGAGTAATAAAAAAGATTATATTCTAATCATCGCTGCTGGTATTGTTATGGCACTTCACTGGTTCACTTTTTTACAAGCAATTCAATTATCAACTGTTGCAATTGGAACAATTACTTTTTCAACTTTTCCACTTTTTGTGACTTTTTTAGAACCGCTAGTATATCATGAAGAGCTTAGAATAAAAAATATAATGATTGCGCTAACAATGTTTGCTGGGGTAATAATTACAATTCCAGAGTTCTCACTTAACAATCAAATAACACTGGGAATCTTTATTGGATTAATCGGATCTTTAAGTTATGCGGTGTTATGCTTGATGAATCGCTATTTTGCAGGTAAATATACAGGGAGAACGATTTGCTTATATGAACAAGGAATTGCTGCGATTATATTATTACCGTCATTGCTGATAGTTAAAGCTTCAATAACAAAACTTGATTTATTTGCGCTTATTTTTCTAGGAGTTATATGTACGGCTGTTGCTCATAGCATTTATGTCAGTAGTTTAAAGAAAGTAAAGGTGCAAACTGCAGGGATAATATCGGGAATGGAGAGTGTGTATAGCATTATTTTTGCGATATTTTTGTTACATGAGATTCCTGGAGTAAAGGAACTGCTTGGAGGAGTGATTATTTTGGGGGTGGCTTTTTATGCCACTGTTACTAATAATAAAAAGTTTTAGTTCTAATTTGAAATGAACTTCCATTATTTGGACACCCAATGATGTGTACCCTCTTTACTGGACAAATCAGTAAGGAGGGTACACATTACAAGTAATGGAGGTTCATTTTATTATGGCAAAGATTCTTTTATTTCCATTTTTGATATAACTGTTCAACAAGTTTAATTGTTTCAATAGTTTTTTCTTTATTCATGATAGGACTTTCTAATCGACCATTATTAATACATTGATGAATATGTTCAATTTCATAAACAAATTCACTTTGATAAGGAAAATCATAATGACTATGACTGCCATCATCGAGATAAAGATCTAACTGATTAGATTTCCAATAATTAGGAACAACGATATAACCTAGTTCTCCATAAAAAACAGCTTCATTTTTTAATGCCACATTCATAGCGATTGTTGAAGAAGCAAGAATACTATTATTTATCTTCAATTGGAAATTACATATTTCATCTGCTCCAGTAGAGCACTTGATACATGTACCATCAATTGTTAAATTTGGATGATCAAAAAGATATTGGAGATATTCAATTGTATAAGTAGCACTTCCATAAAGAGCACCACCACCTAATGATAGATCATACATCCAGTTATCGTAAGTAAAGCGACCTGGAAACCCAGCCTTAAATTCTAAGTATTTAATTTTTCCGATTATCTCACTATTGATTAATTCTTTAACTTTACTTGTTGTGGGAAGATAGAGAGCCTTTTGTGCTTCCATTAAAAAACAATTATTTTTTTAGCTAATGTGAATAATTCTTTAGCTTCTAAGACAGTTAAAGCAAAAGGTTTTTCTACAATAACATGTTTATGGTGTTTTAGAGCTTTTTTGCAGTTTTCATAGTGTTGACTGTTAACTGTAGGAATATAAACAATATCAATATTATTTGCACAAAGCAATTCACCATAACTGCCATAATAATTTTCAATGTTTAATCGTTTTGCTGCTTTTTTGGCAGTTTCTAAATTTCTTGATGCAATTGCTTGAACATAGCTATCTTGGCTTTCTCTAATCCCTGCAATAAAACGATCAATGATTGAAGCAGTGCTTAATATACCGTATCTGAACATAATAAACCAATTATAGTATAGGATTTTTTAGACAAAAGGACAAATTTGTTTATATTATTTTATTTTTTGAAGACTATAATATAAGTATAGAAGGTGATAGAGATGTTAAGATTTAATGATGATTTTGATTTTCGAAGTGAATTTGTTGGAAAGTGGAATAAAAAGATTCACTCATTAAGAGTAGCAGGAATTATTGTTGCTATTTTAATGATTATTTGTGCTATTCTATGCATGATTTATCCAGTAAAATCAGTTACTATAATTGGTACGATTGCAACCGGGTTAATTCTTATTTTAGGAATTTATCAGATCATTGATTATATAGCGGCACCACCATTATTTCGTGGTCCAGGTGGCCTTGTAAGCGCTATTTGTAATTTATTAATTGGTCTTTTGTTGATATGTTCACCAATTGAAATGACAATTAATACATTTGCTTTTATTTTTGGATTTATTTTAATGGTTTATGGGCTTAATAAGTTGAGTTTTGCTCATCAATTAAGCTTTTTTGGAATTGAAAGTTATGGTTGGGTTATATTTACGGGTATAATCAATGTTTTAGCAGCTTTAGCATTTATTATTGCGCCATTGATGTCAACCGTCGTATTAAATTATATTGTAGCTGCTTATTTACTTGTTGGTGGTATTGCTTTATTGGTCGAAGTAATTGCCATGCATGATTTAAAATTATAATTTTTAGATATTTAAAAAGCATTTCGGTAATCGGATTATAAATTATCGAGATGTTTTTTGTTTGCTTGTTTTTAAGAAGGTGCTAAAATTAAATAAAGAAATGATAATGGAAGCTGCTGTTTTATGTTTTAGTGAAAGGAGTGATGATGAGTGTTTGATTTTTTTAAAAAGAAAAAAGATCCAGTCGAAGAGTCAGGAAAACTAGAAATGAATAAAGAAATGTTTTTAAGTACGATGAAGGTGATTACAGACTATACTCAAAGAGATGTTATTAAAATTGAATTAAGTAATGATGAGTGTAGTATTTTTGATAGTAAATTTGGGGGATTACCATACTTAGGAGTAGATGACGAAGTACCATTAAGTACAGATAATAAACAATTACGATTGCTGGGGCAAATTAATTTTGCTGATTTACCGATGAATAGTTATCAATTAGAAGCAGGGTTATTGCAATTTTGGGCTATGGATAATGATCTTTATGGTTTAGATTTTGAGAATATGATATCGCAAGCAGAAAGTCGGGTTATTTATTATTCAAGTATTGATAAAACTGTATCTGAAAGTCAGATACTTAATAAATATCATCCTGAAGGTGAGGGTTATTTTCCAATAGTTGATAACTTTAAGCTGCATTTTATTGGTGGCGAAGAAGGAATAAGTATTGGTGATTATCATTTTGATGGTTTATTTACACAAGAATGGAATAACTTATACCCAAATAATTTAATTTCATCATATTATGATTTACCGGATGAAATTTTGTATGAGGATGAATTTAATGAATTTAGCGGTTTTGGGCATAAAATGTTTGGATATCCTGCATTTACTCAAGAAGACCCCCGCAGTAGTGAAAAGTACGATGATTATATTTTATTACTACAAATTGATAGTGTAGGTATTGGTGATAAAGAGATTATGTGGGGGGATAGTGGTATTTGTAATTTCTTTATAACAAAAAAAGACTTAGAGAATAAGAATTTCTCAAAAGTCTTGTATAATTGGGATTGTTATTAAAATCGATGTTCTATTGCTTCTAAGACAGCTGTTAAATCACGAATATAAGCAGCTTGCTGTTTTTTTAAATATCTTTTGACAAAGGGTTTCATGAAGAATTTTTTAGGTGTGATATTTTCTGTAAAATCAATTGAAGTAATACCATTGTGAGATGAAAATAATCCTATCCAGTGACCTTTCATATTACTGTTTTCCATACTGAATTCATAACGCTGGTAGGGTCTAAAACAGGTAATCGTAAAAGTTGTTGGATAACCATTTTTAGTGTATTCGATAAATTGCTCTTGTGATTTGATAATTTCCAGTTTTGAAAGATCACTGCGCCAAGTATAATTATCTAGGGAAGTAACAATATTCCAAATAGTTTTTATATCGTTAGGAAAAGAGGCCTTAATATTTGTAATTACCATAACATAACTCCTTATTTTTTTATAATTGGTAACCAGTATTCGTAAATGGCATCATTTGGATCGGCTTTTAGATAAACTTCTATATCTGGGATATTAGCATATTCATATCCGGAAGTAGGCAACCACTCTGTAATAACACGACGCTGAAGCTCTTGAAGAGTTCTATTTGTTCCGTGACCAGAAAAGATGGCCCAGGTAGCGCTGCCGATATGATATTCTTCAAAATTTTGATTATGATTAGTTGAACTAACAGCAATGAAATAACGCCAGTCTTCGTGTTGATGAATATTGACTCCTAATAATCCTAGCGGAGTCTGATTATTAAGTCGATAAAGTTGGTTAAGGGTTCCATCATTTAATGCTTTGTCCCATTGCTTAGGGATTTGGACAAAGTTTTCTAGTAATTCTTTACTTAAAAGAGAGCTGATTCCTAGGATTTTAAAGCTATCCTTTTTTTCAATTCTAAAACTTAATTCATCAAGACCTTGAATTGAAAAGGTGAATTTTAGAGCTGGGAATGACTTGATTTGAACATTTTTCTTTCTAACAAGTGAGGGTGCAATTCCATGAACTGCTTGGAAAGCACGGTTGAATGCGGTTGGTGATTCATATCCATATTTTAAAGCTATATCAATGATTTTGTCTTCTCCTGTTTGTAAATCAACTGCAGCTAAAGAAATACGTCGTTTGCGAATATATTCTGATAATGAGATATTAGTCATGTAAAGGAAAGTTTTTTGAAAGTGATAACTAGGGCAGCCAGCTATTTTAGCGAGCTGCTCATAATCAATTTTTTCTGTTAAATGATTTTCGATATATTCAATTGTTGTATTTAGCCGTTCAATCCATTCCATTTATGTTACCCTCTTTATTATAACTTCTTATTAATGATCAATCCTCGCTTTTTATATAAATAAAAAGCGAGATTACACTTTTTATTTTATCTTGACTTAGAGCTAACCACAAGATTTATTCAGGATTTAAATGATTTAGAGTATCTTAATAAGATAGTAAACTATCATTTTAAAGTGAAGCAGTATCGTTAATCGCTTTATTTAACTTTTATGCTATAATATAAACATATCTTGGGAATAAATATTGATAGGAGGTAAGATATGAGCGATATATTTATTAAAAATATTCCCCATGAACAAATAACTACATTAGCATCGCAAGTGGAAGTTCAAGCGGGACAAGTAGTTAGTAAGACACTAGCACAAAATGATGCTTTAAGTATTACTATTTTTTCTTTTGATAAAGGTGAAGAAATTGGAACGCATGGCTCTAGCGGAGATGCGATGGTAACCGTGCTAGAGGGTGTTGGAAAGTTTACAGTTGATGGTCAAGAATATGTCTTAAAGCGTGGTGAAACATTAGTTATGCCGGCTAATAAACCGCATTCTGTATATGGTCAAGAAGCATTTAAAATGTTATTGGTTGTGGTTTTTCCACAAATAAAATAGTAAAAATAGGAGACTGATCGGGTGAAGAAGACTCTATATTTAATGCGTCACGGGCAAACGCTATTTAATGCTCGTAAAAAAATTCAAGGGTGGTGTGATGCCCCTTTGACAGAGTTAGGAATTAAACAAGCTAAGATAGCAGGAAAATATTTTAAAGACAATAACATCGTTTTTGATCATGCTTATAGTTCAACTTCTGAGCGGGCGTGTGATACTTTAGAGTTAGTCTGTGATTTACCTTATCACCGAGTCAAAGGACTAAAGGAATGGAATTTTGGAATATATGAAGGTGAAAGTGAAGATTTAAATCCGCCGCTGCCATATGGTGATTTTTTTGTCAATTATGGCGGTGAAGGAGAATTACAGATGCGCCAAAGAATTGCTGATACATTATTAGAAATTATGCAGAAGGAAGATCATAAAGTTGTGCTTGCAGTTTCTCATGGTGGGGCATGTCGTGGTTTTATGAGATATTGGCAGGAAACTAGTCAAGTTGACCAAAAAGGCGGCTTGAAGAATTGTTGTATTTTAAAATTTGAATTTGAAGATAATGAGTTCAGATTATTAGAAATTATTAATCATAATTTTGATGAAACGAAAGGTTAAAACCTTTCGTTTTTTACTTGACTTAAAGTTTACTCAAGGGAGTATAATAAAAATAGGAAATGTCGAATTGTAGGAGGATGAAAATGGAAACAGTAAGATTGGGGAGAACAAATATTGTTGTTAATCGAAATGGTTTTGGGGCTTTACCTGTTCAACGAGTGAATATGGAAGAAGCAAAAGTTATTTTAAAGAAAGCATATGATAATGGAATTACTTTTTTTGATTCTGCTCGGGCTTATAGTGATAGTGAAGAAAAGATTGGTGAGGCTCTTAGTGAGGTACGCCAAAAAATTTATATTTCAACAAAAACGATGGCAACGACAGTAACGGATTTTTGGAAGGATTTAGAAACAAGTTTATCGTTATTAAAGACAGATTACATTGATATTTATCAATTTCATAATCCGTCGTTTTGTCCTAAGCCAGGGGATGGATCAGGTTTATATGAAGCTATGCTAGAGGCTAAGAAACAAGGAAAAATTAGATATATTGGTTTAACCAATCATCGTTTACATGTAGCAAGAGAAGCTGTTGAGTGTGGTTTATATGATACTTTACAATTTCCTTTTAGTTATTTGGCTTCAAAAAAGGAAGAGGAACTAGTTGATTTATGTAAAGAAAAAGATGTTGGTTTTATTTGTATGAAGGCTTTGTCAGGTGGTTTAATAGACCGTTCTGATGCGGCATATGCGTATTTAGCGCAGTTTGATAATACATTGCCGATTTGGGGAATTCAAAAAGAATCAGAGTTAGATGAATTTATTGAGTATAATGATAATCCACCAATTATGAGTGAAGAAATCAAAGCGATAATTGCTCATGATCAAAAAGAGTTATCTGGTGAATTTTGTCGGGGTTGCGGATATTGTATGCCATGTCCAATGGGAATAGAAATTAATCAGTGTGCTCGAATGTCTTTGATGTTACGACGAGCTCCTAGTGCAGGCTGGTTGTCAGAACATTGGCAAGAAGAAATGAAAAAAATAGAAAATTGTATTAATTGTGGCAAATGTATGTCGCATTGTCCGTATGGATTAAATACACCTGAATTGTTGAAAAAAAATTATGAAGATTATAAAACATTTTTTAAATAATTAGATATACGATTCCTAGTTAAAACTAGGAATTTTTTAACCAATATTAGAACTATCTTATGTTATAATGAAATCAAAGTGCTTAAAGAAAGGAGAAATTAATGCGTGAGATAGATCGTTTAGTCGAAGAAATCCGTCATTTACAGTTTGATGATATCGAGAAAATGTATCAAAAATGTTTGCAGTTAAAAGAAATAGCACTAGAACAAAAAGATGATTACATATTATGTTTAGCTAGTAATTACATAATCGATTACTATTATTCTTGTAAATCGCAACAAGAAACAGTTAAATTAGCGAATGAGATGTTGGCTCTAAATGAAGAAAAAGGGTATCCAGATTTATTGATGCAGGCTTACAACCTATATGCTATTGCAGTATGTAATAATGATTATTCTCTTGCTACTGGTTTTTATCTCAAAGGATTGAAGTTAGCTGAGCAGTTAAATGACTATATAATGAAAGCAAAATTTAACTGTAATTTAGGAGATGTTTTTGTTAATTTAGGTCAATTTGATTTAGCGTTACCTTATTTTTTAGAATCGCTTGAACAGATCAAAAAGATTTCTCCTAAACTGCCGGAATATAAAATAAAACGTTTTGTGTTATGTTATCTTATTATAATTTATTGTGAAAAAAGAAGATTGGATCAAGCAATTGCTCTAATGGAAGAAAATAAGGATTTATTTAATGATACTTCATTTGATCCGATTGATCGGTTATGGCAAGCATTAAAAGCATTAATTTGCTATGGGCATGGTGATGTAGCAAAAGCTTTAGAGTTTATTGATAATATATTAGGGAATGAGATTCATGGTTTTCGTGCAAATGAAGCAATTTATTTTATTCATCATATTTTATTGTATATTACTTTTGCAATCAAGGATAAGGAGCGGACAAAATGTCTTTATCTTTTATTAAAGGAGAATGATTTTGGTAAAACTGGAATGCGTTATCAAATTGAAATGTTAGAAATGAAGATAAAGTATTGTATTGTTTTTGAAGAAAAAGAACAGTTGCCTAAATTATATGAACAATATTATTATTTGATGCATGAAAATCAAAAAGAAAGTATTGATTTTTGTTTAAATAGTGTTTTATATAAAATTGAACTATTTAAAGCAATGGAAGAAAAAAAAGATATCGTTAAGGAGTCTAGACTAGATGATTTAACTAAGATTTATAACCGACGATATTTTCATTATAAATATAGTGAGTTTAAAAATAAAAGTCGACTATTAGGAATTATTATTTTTGATTTGGATCATTTTAAAGAATACAATGATAGTTTAGGTCATTTAACTGGTGATCAAATATTAAAGGATTTTGCTGATAGTTTACAACAAGATGATGATAGAATAATTTCTTGTCGTTTTGGCGGTGATGAATTTATTTGTATTTGTGTAGATTGTAATGAGCAAATGATAATTAGTTTTATTGAACAAGTTTATAGTAAATTTGAGTTATATGGGTATGATAAAATCACTATTTCATCTGGATATTATAATTCTTTTAGTAATTGTTTATCTAAAGAGGAATTAATTAATAATGCAGATTATTATTTATATTATGTTAAAGAGAATGGAAAGAATGGATACTATGGCTTTTCAATTGAGTGATTGTTTAGACTCGACAGTTAGTAATTTTAATGTATAATATAGTTGAATTAGGAAGATGATAATCTTCCTTTAATATTGCAAGTTGAGGTAGAAAATGAGTATATTAAGTGTGGAAAATGTCAGTCATGATTTTGGTGGAAGAACTATTTTAGAAAATGCAAGTTTTAGATTATTAAATGGCGAACATATTGGTTTAGTAGGTGCTAATGGTGAGGGGAAATCTACTTTTTTAAATATTATTACTGGTAAGATTGCTCCGGATTCAGGAAAGATTGAATGGTGTAAAAGAATTTCAACAGGTTATTTAGACCAACACACAGCTTTACACCCAGGAAAAACTATATATGAAACATTACAAGATGCTTTTAAATATTATTATGATCTAGAAGCTGAGATGTTATCGATGTATGAACAAATGGCTGATTGTGATGATGAAACGATGAATCAGTTGATGGAAGAAGTTGGTGAAATTCAAGAAATTTTAGATCATGGCGGGTTTTATACAATTGATGTTAAAATCAAAGAAGTTGCAGGTGGTCTAGGGTTGAATGATATTGGTTTAGATAAACCGGTTGATGCGCTATCTGGTGGGCAACGTTCAAAAGTTTTACTAACTAAATTATTATTAGAGAATCCAATGATTTTAATTCTTGATGAACCAACTAACTATTTAGATGAGCAGCATATCAATTGGTTAATCAATTTTTTAAAGAATTATGATAATGCTTTTATTTTAGTCAGTCATGATGTTAGTTTTTTAAATCAAGTTATTAATATTATTTATCATTTAGAAGATGGTGTATTGACTCGTTATAAAGGTGATTATGACTACTATTTACAACAAGTTGAATTGAAAAAACGTCAGTTAGCTGCTGATTATCAAAAGCAGCAAAAAGAAATTGCTGATCTTGAAGATTTTATCGCACGTAATAAAGCACGGGTAGCTACTCGTAATATGGCTAGTTCACGACAAAAGAAATTAGATAAGATGAATCTTATTTCTAAACCAAAGGAAAAAATAAAACCGACTTTTTCTTTTATAGAAGCTAGAACACCAGGTAAAGTATTATTTGATTGTAAGGATTTAGTGATTGGATATGATAGTCCTTTAACGAAAGAAATGAATCTTGTTTTTGAAAGAAATAAGAAAGTTGCTATTAAAGGTGTCAATGGTTTGGGAAAGACAACTCTACTAAAGACGCTGATTGGGATGCAAAAACCTTATAGTGGAACAGTAGAAAAAGATCCATTTGTTGAAATTGGTTTTTTTAAACAAGAAGAATCTGCAGTTTCCCAAACTGCATTAGACTATTTGTGGGAGGAATTTCCAGATCGAAACAATGGTGAGATTAGAGCTATGTTAGCTAAGTGTGGTTTAACAACTGATCATATTGAATCTTTAATGAAAGTTTTATCGGGTGGAGAAAATGCCAAAGTTAGATTATGTAAGATTATGAATCGTGAAGCTAATGTTTTGGTGTTAGATGAACCGACAAATCATTTGGACGTTGATGCTAAAGATTCTTTACAAAGCGCAATCAAGGCTTTTAAAGGAGCTGTTATTTTAGTTAGTCATGAACCGGAATTTTATTTACCAATTGTTGATGAAGTAATTAATTTAGAAGAATGCTCAACTAAGATTATTTAGAAATGTTCTTTATTTAGAACATTTTTTGTTTTAAATATTTTCACATTTTAAGGGTTGTTGACATATATTATAGTGGTGAAATATATGATAACTATTAGTGTGTGTATGATCGTAAAAGATGAGGAAATGGTATTAGAGAGAGCTTTAAAATCGGTTGAAAGGATTGCAGATGAAATAATCATTGTGGATACCGGATCGACTGATCGAACTAAAAAGATAGCATTGAAATATACTGATAAAGTATATGATTTTGTATGGTGTGATGATTTTGCTAAAGCAAGGAATTATTCATTTTCAAAGGCAACTATGGATTACTGCATGTGGTTAGACGCGGATGATATTATTTCAGATAGCGATCAAGAAGGTTTGATTAATCTTAAAAAAACTTTATCAAAAGATACTTCTGTAGTTATGATGAAATATAATGCAGAATTTGATCAGAATAATAAGCCGACATTTACGTATTATCGTGAAAGATTATTAAGAAGAAAGGATAATTTTTATTGGGAAGGATTTATACATGAAGTAATAAGTCCTAGAGGTAAGGTGCTTTATAGTGATCTTGCAATTACACATAGTAAGGTGAAAAATAGTGATGTTAATCGTAATTTAAGAATATTTAGAGAAAAATTGAATGAAGGGGTAATGTTTAGTCCACGAGAAATTTTCTATTATGCTCGGGAGCTGTTTTATCATCAATTGTATCAAGAAGCAGTAGCTGAATTTAAAAGATTTTTAAATACCAAGAAGGGATGGAAAGAAAATAACATTTCTGCCTGTCAATTTTTAGGCTATTGTTTTTACAATCTTGGTGATATGCAAGAAGCAATAACCTGGCTTTTAAATAGTCTTTGCTATGATTTGCCAAGAGCAGAGATATGCTGTGATTTAGGTAAGTATTTCTTTGAATTGAAGCAGTATGAGCAATCTATCTATTGGAGTGCAGTAGCATTATCGTGTGAGCGTGATGATACATCTGGAGCATTTATATCTCCAGATTGTTATGATTATATTCCCTATATGCAATTATGTTTATGTTATGATAAGCTAAGTAATTATAAAACAGCAAAATATTACAATGAATTGGCAGGAAAATGTAAACCAAATGATCCATCATATTTGCATAATAAATTGTATTTTAATCGTATTGAAAATGATGAATAGAAGTAAAAAAAGATTTAAAAGGGACTAATCCTTAATAAAGGAGTAAGTCCTTTTATTATAATATGATAAACTATTATTTTTTATAAGGCGTTAAGGGTATACGATTTACATATGTATCTAGTAACTTTTTTATTTAGATAATTACTTTAGAAGTTTAATGAAAAAATTAGTCTTTTATTTTTTATGAGATTATTGACACAGTAGTTATTAAAATATTTGCGTATATTATATTAGATCACATAAAGGAGGTGATAAGATGAAAGACTGTAATTATAATGGTTGTATATGGTGTCCATGTTGCCGATGCAGGCCACCAATTATTATTAGATGTCCAACCGGACCGACCGGAGCAACAGGAGCGACAGGGCCAACCGGAGTAACAGGAGCGACAGGACCAACCGGAGTAACAGGAGCGACAGGACCAACCGGACTGACTGGAGCAACGGGAGAAGACGGAGCAACAGGACCAACCGGACCGACTGGAGCAACGGGAGAAGACGGAGCAACAGGAGCGACAGGACCAACTGGACCGACCGGACCGAATGGACCTACTGGCAGGTGAGTCCGTTCTGGGGCACGTTGCCCTTGACCAGGTAGTCCTCGACGGCCCTCACGACGCACTGGTCGGCACCGCGACGGTACGCGGTGTGGTTCCAGCCCTCGACGGTGATGAGGACGCCGGAGTCGAGCTGTTCGGCCAGGCGCTGCGCCATCGGGTAGGGAGTGGCGGGGTCGTGCGTGGTGCCGATGACGAGGATGGGGGCGGCACCGGTCGCGTGAATGGGCTGACGGTCGGCGTGCTCGGTCGGCCAGGCGGACAGGCCGGCGGAGGGGTAGCCGACGTAGCGGCCCAGGATCGGCAGTTCGCTCTTGAGAGTCTCCACCTGTGCGGCCCACTGCTCGATGTTTCCTTCGGGCGAGTAGTCCAGGTTGTTGATCGCGTTGATCGCGTCCGTGGAGTTGTCCGCGTAGGTGCCGTCGGGGTTGCGCGAGTTCATGAGGTCAGCGATCGCGAGCATCGCGGTGCCGTCGTTTCGGCGCGTGGCGTACGAATAGGCGTTGGTGAGCTCGGGCCACCACTGGGTGTTGTACATGGCCCCGGTCAGCGCGGTGACGGCCAGATTTTCGGTGAGCGGGCGCGCCGGGTCGTTCGTGCGCATCGGGCCTTCCTCGAGGGAGTCGAGGAAGGAACGCACGGTCTCGATGCCCTCCTGGAGGTTGCGTCCCATCGGGCAGGTGGACTGGGTGGCGCAGTCGGAGATCCAGTGCTGGAGCGAGGCGTCGAGGCCTCGCATCTGCAGGGCCGAGACCTCGTTGACGCTGAGGGTGGGGTCGAGGGCGCCATCAAGCACGAAGCGGCCGACGCGCTGAGGGAAGAGCCCGGCGTAGGTGGCCCCCAGGAAGGTGCCGTAGGAGTATCCGAGGAGGTTGAGCGTGTCCTGGCCGAGGACGGCGCGCACCATGTCGAAGTCGCGGGCAGCGCTCACGGTGTCGATGTGCTCATACAGGCTGCCAGAGTGTTCGCGGCACCCCGCGGCGACCTCTAGGGCATCCTCATGGGCCGAGGCGACCGCGGACTGCGGGGACTCGTCGCCGGTGTCGACGTCCTTGTCTTCGCCGGCGTTGCGCTCGTCGCGCTCGGCATCGGTCGTGCAGAACACGGGGGTCGAGTCGCCGACGCCACGCGGGTCGAGGGCCACGATGTCGTAGGCGTTGACCACGGCCTCGCCGATTCCCTGCGTCGCGTAGTACGGCAGGGAGGAGACGACGGCGCCACCGGGGCCGCCCGGGTTGATGAACAGTGCGGGAGCGTCTTTCACACCGGAGCGGTGGATCGCGAGCGCCAGCGTGATCTGGTCTCCGTCCGGGTTCTTCCAGTCCAGCGGCGCCTTCAGGAAGGCGCACTGGTACTCGCTGGCGTCCGAGGAGTTCACGCCCTGGAAGGTGTCGAAGGTGCCGTCGGCGCACGCGCCCCACTCGATCGCCTGGTCGTAGTAGGCCTGCACGGACCCTGCGGACACGGGGATCGGCGCGGACGTGGCCGAGGCCGTCGTCGAGGGGGCCGGTCCCCTGCGTTGGGTCCCGTAGTAGCCGACGACGGTCAGGACGATCGCGACGACGGCGAGGATTGCGACGGCGCCGGCCGCAATGGAGCGTGTCTTCATGGCCCCGATTGTAACGGAGAAACGCCGGGTCAGTTTTCAGGCTTGGGGGCGCAGCGAAATCGCCATGTCTTCCAGGACCAGCAGGGGGTTGCCGTTCGACACGAGGCGCTTGCGCGCGGTCTCGATGTGGTCGACGCGCGCGAGGGTCTGGCGAGGCGTGGAATCCTGCGCGATCTCGTGCACGAGGTCGGACAGGTCCGTGTTGATGAGCTCGCCGTCCCCGCCCACTTGGACCATGAGGACGTCGCGGTAGATTGCGAGCAGGTCGATGAGGGCGCGGTCGATCGCGTCGGTGAGGGCACGCTTGGAGCGGCGCTTCTGGTCTTCCTCGAGCTGGCGGATCATCGTGCGCGAGGCCTTGGTGGCGCTCTCGCCCTCGTCCATGCCGAGCTGGCGCATCAGTTCGGCCTTTTCGCGGGCGTTTCGTTCGCTGACCTGCGCGTCGGCTTGGGCTTTCGCGGTCTCGAGGAGGCGGTCGGCGGCCATGACTGCCTCGCCGACGCTGCGCACGGAGGCGGGCGCGGTGATGATGGCGCG
>SKET01001486.1_pt1 | contig 15912 bp, 13 predicted proteins | sample 4841461 | NCBI WGS metagenome assembly SKET01 (sample SAMN11008802, study PRJNA524170) | human gut metagenome | biome: Human fecal sample; material: Feces; isolation source: fecal sample from pouch patient p5 | host: Homo sapiens | place: Israel: Tel-Aviv | collected 2014-02-13
TATTGGCGCATTGATGAACAAAGATGATTTCAAATAAGGAGGAAGATTAAAATGATGTTAGTTGACAACTTAATTTTAACAGTGAAAGATGAAGATGGTGTAATCATGAACAGACATTTCAATGCGGTATATGTAAATATTGATTCATCTACAATTACAATTAGTAACAAGAAGAAAACGATTGCTGTTTATAAGTTAGATGATATCTTGTACATGCAAACACAAGGCCATCCACGTCATTTCAAATGTTTCAGATGAGACACACATTGGAGAGTTTCATAGAATTTATATTTTGCACTTGTGTATTAACAATAGACGTGATATACTATATTATATTCAAACGAGAGAGGAAGTAAGGAATGAAAAACATTGCAGAGTTTAAAGGAGCAGAACAATTAGCATCTAAATTATTAGAAATATTCTCAGCATTAGCTGGGAATGGAAAAAGTTTTGATCCAATGATTGAAGGAGTTCACCAAGTTGTAGTGATTAAAGCTGAGGAACGACTAAGCGCTAAAGGTAAAGAAATGAAAGAGATTAAAGTACGTAGCACAAATGATGGACGTGACGCTACTTTTTATATTATGAAGTTTCGTAAACAAGATTGGAAAACTTGGGAAAATATAGAAGTTGGGCAGCAGTTAATGATTACTCTAAAATACAACAATGGTTTTCCAAATGTAACTATTAATCAAAAAGGAGCAGTAATTGACATATTACCTGAGAAACCAAATGAGGCACTAACAAAACAAACCATCTATATTTATGATATTGAAGTATTTAAAAAAGACAATTTATTTGTTTTCAGAGATTACTTCACTAAAGAATGGACAGTTATTCATAATGATTTGGACGCGTTACGCAAGTTCTATCTAGCGAATAGAGATTCATTGTTTGTAGGCTATAACTCACACTCATATGATTCCAATGTCATGCGTGCATATTTACAGGGTAAAAATCCGTTTCATGTGTCAAAAGCGATCATTGAAAGTGATGATAGAGCATTAGCATATAAAATGTTTGATACTAAGAAAACACCACTGTTTGGAATGGATTTGTATCAAGACAATAGAGGCTTCAGCTTGAAAGAACATAGTGCGTTCATGGGAATAAACATTAAAGAAACTGAGGTTGATTTTGATTTAGATAGAGAGTTAACAGAAGAAGAGCAAGTATTGAATGAACTTTACTGTAAAAACGACGTATTAGCTACGGAAAAACGTTTTGAGCAAAATATAGGTATGCTAGTAGCTAAGGCTGCCATTGCATTATACTTTGGTTTAGATAAAATGGCACTCTCAATGACAAACGCAAACCTGACTGCTGAATTATTAGGGGCTGAAAAAACACCTGATAGAGGTGACGAGTTAGACAAGTATGAACTACCAGAAGGGTTTGAAATTGAGTCAGAGACCATTTGTCAGGCGTTTATGACAGATGAATTTGAAGCTAATGACAAAGGGCATGCTAGTATTTCATTAGATGTACCACGTAGAGACGTAACAGAGGTTTTAGGAGTGGGTGGCATTCATGGTGCTAAGGAATCCTTTATCCATGTAGGAAACTTTCACGCACGTGACGTTGGTTCATTGTATCCAAACACAATGGTATTGTTTGACTACTTATCAAGAAACATTCCAGAAGATAAGCGACATATCTATCAAATGTTATTAGATGAACGTATGGAAGCTAAGTATTCTAATAAAGAATTTACTGAAATTAACGGCGTTCAGATTCCAACTAAATTATTGATTAATGGTTATAAACTACCTCTAAATACTAAATATGGTGCAATGGGGGCTGAGTTTAATAAACTGTATGATCCACGTATGAGGTTATTAGTATGTATTACTGGACAGATGGCAATGTGGGATTTACTAGAAAAGATTGAAAACCATGCTACTATTATTCAATCAAACACCGATGCACACTATTATATTCCATTCAGTGAAGAAGATGAAAAAGCCATTGATGAGATTGCAAATGATTGGATGAAACGGACAGGGTACACTTTAGATGATGATCCATTTAAAGCTATTTTCCAGAAGGATGTTAATAATTACTTGGCTGTAACAACTGACGGTCAAGTGAAGTTTAAAGGAGCAATTGGTTTAACTAATGGTTTGAAAGTATCTAAAGCAATTGTGTCAAATGCTTTTATTAACTACGTGGTTGCTGGCAAAGATTATAAAGAGTTTATTAATGAATGTGACGAACTACGTCAGTTCCAAATGATTACTAAAACCGGTTATACTTTTGATGATACTGTTGTACGTGATAGTAAAGGTAATGAAATGAAAGCCCAAAAAGTGAATCGTACATTTGCAATAAAAGACCCTAATAAAGCTGTTGAAATATTCAAGGTGAAACGTGGAGCTATTATTGAAGAGGAAGGTACAACTATTGTTGGTGATGATTCTTACACTAAAGGATTACCTAATGCTCCTGAATATTATGCCATTGACAATGAGGCAATTGGTGAAGGATGGATAACTCTTGATGACATTGATAAAGACTACTATATAAACCATGTGGAAGATTTACTTGTAATGTGGTTTGGCGCAAATTGGAAAGAGCGTATTGAACAGGCTCATAGCCAAATAGATGAGTTTCCAGAAGTTAAAAATTATATTGACTAAACACTTGACACCCCAATTAGGGGGTGTTATACTTAATTCATAAAGTAAAAGGAGGAACATAAAATGATCAAAATTTATACTAAAAACAATTGTGTTCAGTGCAAACAAAGCAAGTTATGGCTACAAAATCATGGGTTAAATTATAAGGAAATGAATGTAGAGGAGGACTTAGATGCCTATAATTATTTAATGGCTAACAACCTTAGAACGCTACCTGTAGTATTTCATAATGATGAACTAATATCAGTTGGATTCCAGCCACAAAACTTGAAAAAATTGCTATAAACAAAAAAAGACACTCTTAATTGAGTGTCTTTTTATTATAAACTCAAATAGATTGAGTCAATTCGTACGTCATTCACAGCACCTTCACCGTTAGATTTATTAGCTCTACGTAAGATGACATCTACTTTTTTACCTTTGAACTGAGCTTTCTTAACTGTTACATCAAACCCAAGTTCTTGTCCACCTTGATAACCATATGCTTTCTTCACGTCTGGGCGTTTAATGCCTGCAGATCGAACACGAGTTAACTCTTTGTTTGTACCATGTTGCATGAATATAACATAAGCATAGGTTCCAATAGGCCCTTGTGGTTTATCAGGAACTAACCAACCAGCCACACGAATCTGGTCTTTACCATAGCCATTGAAGTAATCAAGTTTACCCCATGCATTACCTTGATGTTTAGGTTTTGTAGCAGCAACGGCTTTATCATGTTGGCTAGGTGTTGTTGGTCTTACACTAGCGCTACTTGGAGGTGTTTGTCCACTTGTAGATGGTGCTTTACCATCTGGCTTCAAACTAGGGTTATTGTAATACTTGAGAACGTTTTTAATCACATAATCCTTCATTGCATTAGTTACATTAGCTGGCTGTGCTTGTGTTGAGTTGAAACCAGTGTGAATAATTAATGAACGTTTAGGGCATTGCGTGGCTGAAAACTCATGATGTAAGCGTACCGTATTGCGATTGACGGGTAAACCATAGTATTTTAAATCTTGTGCAATTTGCCAGAAAGTATTTTCTTCTGCTTGCAAGAAGTCTTTTAGAGGTGTTTGATCGTTACCACACACTTCATAACCAATATAGTTTGTATTACCATCACTGTTTGCCGTATGCCAAGCAGCATTATAGGTATCTTCAGTACGCCAAATTGTAGTCTTATCAATGTAGTAATGAGCAAATCCAGCAGCTAACTGAGTATTGTTCATTGCAGCTAAACGATTAGCTTCTTGTTTAGCTGTTGAGTTACCCCATGTATTGTGGAATACTACACCCTTCACCGCACCTGGTCTACGCCCAGCCACACCACGTGTGACTGTTTTATTAATAATCTCTACCATTTTATCACTCTCTTTCTTATTTCTTTGGTTCTGTATAGTTTAATGCTTTTTCACTATCTGTAATACCTTTAGTTGTTGGGTCTGGAATCATGTTTAATGCATTAATTACAGTTAATCCTAAAACATAAGGATTACTTACTGCTCTGACTAATACATCCAATAATGTATCAAAGGATGTAATATCCTCAAACTTCAAACCAAAGTACGCTAGGATAGGTACTGCTAATGCGCCAATAAAACGCAAGATAAATGTTAGGTTGTCTTTGCTAAAACGAACTTTCCAGTTGATTTTTTTCATTCTACATCACTCCTATTTCATAAATAAGGATAAACCAATACTAACTAATGCTCCAATAACTGTGCCAACAGTTGTGCGTGTTAGCCATATATAGCTGTTTTTGAGGTCAGCTAATGCCTCTCTATTCTGCATGGACATGCTGTAAGCCTTATCTGCTTTTTCAGATTGACGTTCTAAGCGACTTCCATACTCTTTTAAGTCAGCTTTAATCTCAGGTATATCATCTAACTTTACCTCAATTCTTGCTAACTGTTCTTTTAATGAAACAAACTCCTTATCATTTAAGTTCATAGCAAACACTCCTATTCATTTATCACCTCGTTTCCTAGGTCTGTAATCATTATACCATCTATATAAGCGAAATAGTGTGTCTCTCACGAACATTCTAAGGCGTTTAAATTTTGATAGTTGGGTAGTTATGCGTTTAACAGCAAATAAAAAGTCCTCATAATGAGGACTTTAAACTAAGTCATAGGACAGAGAGGTTAATACGGCGTACGTGGTATTGCTTTGAGCTACACCTAGTGAGAACCACCCTGTTGGTGTTACAGCCCATTGTCCTCCATAGGTTGTCCCACTTGATACACCTACTGGAGCATATGCGAACGCGGTTGTCTGTGGCCTAATATTTTCTGGTAAGTAATGTGGCCCACCACTATTAGACTGACTGAAAGGTAAGTACGTATTTCCAGGGCTCATTGTACCACTCTTCAATTTAACTTGTCCTTTAAACTTAACCGTTCTTGACCCATCTAAGTTATAAATGATTCTATATTGAGGAGGGTTGTTTTCAGCTGTTTGCCATAAACTACCCATTTGTAAATTTATCCAGGGTGTCTTAGTTAATGCTTTTGCATTTAGTACACCGTTGTAACTACCTGAAGCGTCAGTAAGTGACAATGTCATTAAGCCACCACTAACACTTGTGGTAGATTCTGATGTTTGTTTACCTGTTTCATCATATAATCGTTGCCTTAGATTAACTGTTCCTTGGTGAATATCTGCTTCTGTAGTTGCGAACGTATACAGTCTTTCACCAGCACTGTTTGTTAAATAATAGGTTGATCCAGCTTGCAGAATGCCATCCTTAATACCTAACTTACCATCTGTAACTTGGTTAACACCACTAGTAACATTTGCATACTCATTCAGAAACTCAGCACCACTGATTTTACCACCGTCTATTGTACTACCTGTAAGGTGTGAAGCTTGAATCGTTTTACCAATGATGGTTTCAGCAATTACAGAACTTTCAAACGGTATTTCAACCCACTTACCACCTTTAGCTTCATAAACGCCAGTTACTTTACCAGAAACCACTTTATACCAGATGTCACCTTCATTGAAGTCTGTTGGCTCTGTTTCACCAGTGAACAGTTGTCCATCTGCACCATCTTCGCCTTGTCTAGCTACAGTGTAGGACTCAGCTTTTTTACCATCAGTATAATTCAATGTGACACGTGTCCAGAGGTATTGACCTCCGCTTATAGAAGGGATAGTGCTAGTCCATCCAGTAGAGGGTGGTGTTGTTGAGTTAGTTGACTTATTATACTCAATTATTGTAGTAGAAATTCCTACACCGTTAGGACCTTTTGTACGTTGCCAGTCATATTTACTAGGGTCTGTTGAATCTATCATTTCAAAATCTGTATAGTAACCAGTGTACGCCCTGTTGGTTGGATCAGTTGTACTAAAATCTACCCTACCATCTGAACTATTAGAATAGGCAATGTGTACGTAACTGGTTTTTCCATCATCACCCTTTTCACCCTTCATACCTACCTCTTCTGGGTCATAATTTGGAAGTAGGTATTCTGATTTAATTACTGCCATGCTTTCATCCTCCTTAATAGTTTAATGCTACCTCATATTTAAATTGCGACTCGTTACCAGATTTAACTGAGATGGCTCTACCAGTAGCTGTAAATATATTGTCTAATGATCCATCTGACTTGTACCTAGACCATGTGAAATCAGTTTCATTGAAAATGTTTGTTACATCTTTTCCAGCCCACTTTACTTTGGCACTAAGTGTGATTGTGGTGTTTCCATCTTGTGTTTTACCTCCAATAAACAACGGTGAAGAGGCTTCAATAAATATCTCATAAGGTATCTTAGAATTAATGTCATTTTTCAAATCATTTGCTAACTCTTGTAAACGATCAGATAAACCACTCTCTAATCTAACAAAGTCAGATAACTCACACACCACTTGTTCTGTTTCATAATTAACTGTTAGTTTTTGTACTCTACTAGATAAAAATAGATTTTCATTTTCATCTATAACATCTACAGTGTCACCTACTGTTAATTGGGATGGAATATTAGCAATATCTACAATATAGTTAACCACAGGCACACTATATTTTTTTAGCCAGTTAACAGCTGTGTTAACCAAGTCTTTCTGGCTTGTGGTTGTCCAACTCTTATGCTGTAAAAAATAGTGGGAGTTTGTGTTTGTTCTGCTCCATTGTTTTACGTTCTGTGTGTCATTTATTCTCCCAGTGGTTTTATCCAGTCTAAACCGCCCTTCAGGGTCTATCCAAGTATACCCCTTTAAATTGATTGGCTCATCTTTACCTTCTGGAGTTCCTCCAGTTGGATAAATAGAGTTTACTAACTGATAAATATCTTCTTCTGTTTCTATAGAATTAATGTCTTTGTTTACATATAATTTTTTACGTTCGTCAACTCCACGTTTTTTATAGATGTCTATTTTACGCTTAGCCAACTGGTTTCCAACAAATTCAAATGAAAACTCTAGTTCTGCATTATCAAACTGTGTGGCTACTGATTGAATACGCTCTAGCGCAGTCATATTACTATCCCATTCTAGTGTACGTGTCAAGTTAGGTATTTCATTTTTACCAATAACGAAACCAGAATCATAGGTAAATTTCTCAATATACCACGCAATATTATGATTCCCTTGTGATGGAAACGGTGGCAAGTCCTCATTTAATAAGTCCATTCCAGCGTCTTCACATTCTAGTGTGCGTATTTGAGTCAGTGGGTTATGTGTTACTTTGAGTATTGTCATCCAAACAAATTTTTGATTCAAATCTTGATATAATACATAGTTACCAACTGCTACATCTTTTTTAATTTTCGCAGTGTTGTCTTTTGTAAATGCTAACTGTAGGATCATTCTACGTGAAGCTGTTTCTAGTGTACTTACATCACTTGCGCTTAATACAGGGTATTCTACATTAGCCGTTGTTGAAGCAATTGTTTTTAATTCAAAAGTGCGATCCGTTACATAAAAATCAGTCATTTACTCACCTCCGCATATTTAAAACTATAACCCCTAGTTGATCTACGTAATCCTCTGCACACTCGTGAAATATGTGCTGGTGGTATATTTAACTCTTGTGACGCTCTAAGCATACTATCATAAATAACACCGTTTGAACATTCTACAGCTTTGTATTTAGACTTAGACACTCGTTCGTTGCGTGTTCCATAATTACAATTTTCTTTACGAGTTACCCATTCTAGATTTTCTAATGTATTATTTGTCTTATCTTCATCCATATGATTAACCTGAGGTTTATTGTCATGGTTTGGTATGAATGCTTGTGCTACTAGACGGTGAACAGGTATATTATCAAACCTACCATGCTTGTGCAACTTAACTCGTAGATAACCTCTAGCATTTTGGGGTATTAATAGATTACCAGACCGCATACTTTTAACATTGTCTAACGTACTTATTTGATATAAACCTACATAACCTTCAATATCTTTCCATTCCTCAGTAATCATTCGTTACTCACTCCTTTCTTATTCATTATAACATAAAGAGAGAGACTTTTGCAAGTCTCTCTCATGTTTTATAGATAGTTTTGTGTAATCTCTGCTGTTACTTCTGCCATGTTTGCCCACTCTGAAACGATTGGCTGAATGATGGTTTCGCCTGTTTCAATCTCAAATTTTTCCCATTGATTGCCTACCACGTTTAGTTGATTGTTCACAACGCCATTAACAAAAAACTCTCTAGTTGCTGTATCAATCTCAACGAGGTCACCATCTTGGAAATAGTTCTTCAAGTCTTGATAGTAGGGTGTTCCTTCCCAACGCGCTTGCATGTCAGTCATTCTCATAATAACACCGTATTTATTTGAGAATCTCATAAACCAGAAACCAGCTTTTGTGAACTTACTTGTATCTGGCTCTGGAAGTGTCCAAACAAATTTGTATTCTTTGTCAATTGTCGCTTGTGACCATCCGCCAGGTGCTTGATTCAATGACTTGATTTGAACAACACGCCATACCAGTCTGTTTCCTCTACGATCCATGTTCATTTCATAGAACGATTTATTAAACACTTTTCTATCTAATTTCATCTGATGAAGCTTATTGTTTTTATACCATGCTTCAAAAACTAACTCATTTGAGGCTGTTGTACTATCTCTGATGATAGCAGTCATGATTGGATTACCAACTTCGTCAAAGGTACTAAACTCTAATCGTCCACGCTGTCCTTTATTGTAGTTATCAAATCCAAATCTAAAATGTGTTGTAATTGGTAATGTTCTATCAGTGTTTGATGGAGCTGCAATATCTCCCACTACTGTTGGGCCATGCCACACATTAATGTCTCCAACCCCTGTATATACTGGTTGAACTGCATCTGGATCGTCCTTCATGTTTAGTGTACCTTGTATGCGATTTGGTATTGCTGGGTTACTATTCATATTTGGATATACTGATTTGAACCCAGTGTTTACTTTTAATGCTGGATTCAAAGCCTTACCCCAGAATGTTTCATTCATTGCTGGCTCTACTCTGGATGACGTTGTTCCGTCTACATCTTCTGGGTTACCAAACTGTAAGATAGCTCCATTTTGATTCAATAGAGCAACTAGCCCATTTTCTCCTTTCATTCTGAATGAAAAGCGTGGCTTCGTTCTGTACGTCCCATTGTTTTCAATCTTAACTAAGTCACCCACAGAGTCTCCGCTTGCTACATATTCAACAGCGTTGATATATGAAGGACTATATCCCCAATGATAATCTTTTGGATTATTTGATGGTGCTGGTGCGATTCCTTCATATTTGTAGTATGGAATATTTGGAGTTCTTGTGTTGCCTTTTTCAATTTTTAACCATTTTATGGTACATGAACCTAATTCTGAATACCGTTGATAAATACGAATTTGCTTAGTACCGCTAGTTTGAGTATCTTTATTATAAGTAAATGTTACTTTCCACTGGTCAGTTAAACCTTCAACTGGTGTCATATCTCCAAATTTTGTGTTTCCAACATCCGCAATAAACACAGAAAAGTCTTGATTTGCTGGCTTAGTACCTTCTAAAGTTACAGTGTAAGTTTCTCCTTTTACTAAATAACTAGACAACTCTTGTTGTGTTATAAGTTGATTAGATGTTGTGACTGGTAAATTAGTATTGGGAGCAATATTCTTACCCAAAGATGTTTTACCTATCCAGTAAGGGTCATCAAGTAAGTTAGGCTGATATGGAGTGGCTGTAGAACCTTCTTCAATCTTTATAGTGTAACGGATGTTTAATTTTCCCTTGAAATTGCCATTAGATAAGTTAGCCTGTAGCCACACAGAGTTATAATTAGTTATTGCTGGTGGTATAATATGATTACCTTCCATTGTTGTAAGTCTATACCAGATACCAGCTTGTGGGTTGATTACGTCACCAATTAATGCACCTTGTGCTCCTTCATTCCCAGCCTTATTAATTCGGTAACTCATTCTGATACGTCCTTCCAATGATACATCAGTACTAACTTCTGCGGTTAATGTGTAACTTTTATTTGGCTCTAACAGTGAGAGTTTGTGACCATTACCAGCATATACATTCATGTCACCACTATGTTTACTAAAATCAAAGCTTACATATTCTCCGTTAACATCTTTTTTAGTGATACCTTCTCCCATCAGATCCCAATCTTCAAAAGAAAGTTTTCGCATTAGATTCGGATTCCCGCTATAATCATAGTCACCAAAGTCTAAACTATTACTATACGCCTTTGCTCCCACACTTGGAGCGATCACTGTATCACCAATTGGTGGTAGAAAACTAACCATTGGTTTACTCCATTTAATAAGGTTACTTCCTCTAAAACCATACTGTAGGTTAATAGCGTTTGTTTTTTCGTTTTCAATCTTAACGACTGAGCCATATTCAGTGAACTCATTAGTCACTTTTTTAGGGATATAAACAATGTGTCTTTTAAGTATTGTTCCCTTCACTGTATCCCACTCTTCTAATATCACTTGTCCAGCGTAGTCTTTGTTATTCTCTTCATCAATTGATACTACTTGGGCGTACACACTGAAGTTAACTTCATCTCCCACTTTCAATTCATCAGCATGAATCGTTGTGGCTGGATTCCAGTTTAGCCATCGTTCATCGGTTTTATCATCACGTTCAAAAGTCAAAGGTACTCCATTGGTGAAATCACCTTGAACTACATTAGAGTTATTAAACTTCTCATCTAGCTTCTGTACCCAAGGCTTCATATATTTATTGATAGCATTATACTCACTGTCAAGCATGACATTTGTTGTAGTTGAGTAGGTGTTAGAAAAACCAATTGACTCAACAGCATGAGCTAACCCATCTGGTACATCAAAAGTCAATGTAAGTGGTGTGTATTTCAAATCTGTTGCGTCATACTCTTCAGCTCCTGTGAAGATAGCATTGAAGTATCTATCTGGAAAAATGTCAAACACTAACTTCTGAGGTTCGTCACTATTAACTAATGCTTTCAACTCATCTATCACTTGTGGTACTGTTTTACCTGTATTGTCTTTGATGATGAAGCCATCAATGCTTAACGTGTAATCTCCTAATCTGGTATTTCTAAAATGTTTTCCGTCTGTGTTGCCTACCTGGAAAAACTCATTTTCTTTTGATAAAAACGGTATGTTTAATTTTGCAATTTGAAATAAATGTTTTGTATCTTTTCCGCCAATCGTAAATGATCGTAGAAAATCATAATTTTGCGCCATGTTTATCTCTCCTCAGTCTTTAATATAGTACAATTATAACACAAAAAAGGGACTTATACAAGCCCCTTTTTTGCTAAACTAACCCTAAATCGCGATTAGCATTTAATTGATTCCTTACTTGAATCTTTTGTAGTTTGCTGTTTAGCTTCTCACCATCTAGTACTACATTAGTGTCTTTAGCTAAAATAGCCATCAATAGGTCATTCTGCTGTTGTAACAATAGAAGCATTTGCGCCATATCAGAGTTCGTACTTGACGTCGTTCCAGATACTGGTGCTGACTGGTTGCGGTTAAGCTTCTCATTTGCATATGCTAATAGTTGCATAGCTCTTGAACGTTTTAAACCAGAGCCAGTTAGTGGGATAACTACTTCTTCCTTGTTACCTTCTCCAACCCTTGCAATGTGTTCTTTCGTGATGATTCCACCGTTTGCGTAACCAACTCCACGATAGGCATTTGTTAGTGAGCCATATCTTGATAGTGCGTATCTGATTGAAGCTAAGATGTTAGATAGTGGATCATAAATATTGCTATTGAATCCTGGCATTGCATACTGTCTGAATGTTGGGTCAATCACTTGGAGTAATCCTTTAGACGGTGTTCCATTTTTAGCGTTAATATCCCAGTTGTTAATGGCATTAGGATTACCATTTGACTCTGTACGCATTTGATTTAGTAATGCGTTTAAGTTTGCAGTACTATATTGGCCAGTCATTTTCAATGCTCTAATTGCTACATTGCGCCATCTTTCTACCCCACTGCCTCCCACGCTATCACCTGAAATTTGAGTGTTTTGTGGGTCTTTCACACCGTTTAAATGTACGTGATCATAGTGGTCTCCATCTGGCCATGGTCTCCAATCATTATGAATCCCTGTACCTGATTGTCCTGAACGGTCACGAACTTTACCATTAGTGATAACGTACCCAATCTTAGAGGCAAATTTATCAAACGCATAGTTTGCTGCTTCTGTGTAGCGTGGTGAGCCACCTGTGACTCCTGGTAGCGCAATATCAATGGCGTTACGCTTACCATGTGAATATGGGTCACCTGGCCTATAACCACTAGTTGCCACAAAGCCTGGGAATTTCTTCATTACAGATTTTGCTACATCTGCTAAATATTTATAGACGCCATTTGTTCCTATGGAAGTATCTAAGTTACCAGATGAGAACAGGCCAGTAATCTTATCAGTCAGGGCGCTTGTTGCTTTAGATAGAATACCTTTACCTACCTCTAATGGATATTTTGTCAAGCCACCTAATACATCTAAGCCACCCAGTACTTTTCTAGCTAATGCGCCAGGGTCTGAAATGAAGTCCCACACGTCACCTACTACATTTTTAAGTGTGTTTCCTACATTACCAGCAACATTTTTCACACTGTCCCACATGTTACCAAAGAAGTTAGTCCCTTTTTTGTAACGATATTTTGGTGCTTTTGAACCTTGAAGTTGAGCGGTTTCTTCTGCGGTCAAGACATGAGTTCCTTTTGGTGCATTCAATACTACATTACGTCCTTTAGGTATGAATGCTCTGCCATCTGGTGTAATGACTGTTTCTGCTCCACGTCCGTCATTGACCATCATTGGACCATTAATTGGGTGTCCACCTGCTGGTGTTCCTTTTGCGTATTGTGGCACTTTCCATTCTTTGAGTTTGTCAGCACCCAGTTTTTCTAGCACCCATGAAGCTCCATGGATGATTGCGTTAACTGGTTTACCTATCGCTTTAAGCGCTGCATTGAAGACAGATTTAAATGCATTTGTAATTGCATTTTTACCATTTAATACTGCTCTAGCTATGTTGTTAGGTAAGTCTTTCATCCAGTTCACAACAGTAGTAATACCCCCACTAAATGAATTTTTGATTCCTGTCCATGTTTCTGTGACTGCACGTGATACGTTGGTTTTTATTTCTCCAAACTTGTTCCACACGTTCACCGCCCAGCCAGAAATTTTACCCCAAAGCCATGACATCACTGTCCACCAATCTTTAAAACCTTGAATAAGTCTATCTATGATTGGTTTAACAATGTTCCATACTGTCTGAAATGCTTTATTTACGATATTTCTAAACGTTTCTGATTTTGTATAAGCTACTACCAAAGCACCTGCTAGTGCGCCTAATGCTACACCAATCGCAATAAAAGGGGCTGTCACTGTTGCACCAGTAATTGCCAGCAACATACTTGCTACGTTCAATGCTTTTACCGCTAATGTAACTCCACCTATGATACCTACGAGCCATGTCAGTGGTTCTCTGTTATCTGCAATCCATTTGGCAAAGTCTCCTAATTTACCCATGAAATCTGCCATTTTTGGAATTGCTTCTTCTATTTTGGTACTTAATGTATTGATAAAACCAGTAATATTTTCTACACCTATTTTTTCTATAATACCTTGAATAGCATTGACAACTGTTGATTTCAATCTATCCCATGATCCACCTAGTGTATCTGTTGATTTCGCTGCTTCAATAGCTCCAGGGTTCATACCTAACTGTGTAATAGCTTGGTTGAACTCATCTGATGATATTTCTCCTTTTTCCATTGCATCACGAAAGTTACCAGTGTATGCTCCATTTTTTAACATTGCTTCTTGTAACAGTCCTGAAGCCCCTGGGATTGCGTCTGCTAATTGATTCCAGTTTTCAGTTGTTAATTTACCAGCTCCTGCTGTTTGCGTTAACATCATGGCTACAGATTTAAAGGTTTCCTCTGATCCACCTGCTACCGCATTCAAGTTACCTGCTGCCTCTGTCAGCTCTATATAATTTGGAATACCATTTGAAGCTAATTGGGCTGAGGTATTTAGAATATCTTCTAGTCCATACACAGTAACATCTGCGTATTCTTTCATCTGCTTAGTAGCTTTGTCTATTTCTTCTCCACCAAATCCTGCAAAATCCATACTTTTCTTAAACTTGGAAACAGAGTCTGTTGCAGTAATTGCTTCACGTGTCATGTCACCTATGAAACCAGTTACTCTGGATATGGCGTTGCTTGCTAAATTCCCAAGCGTTGTCCCAATAGCATGCCCAACTACTGAGAAGCCTTTCATTGATCTTTCAGCTTTATCTACTCCAGATGATAACGAGTCCAACTGTGCGTCTACTATTTTTGACTGTCTGCCAAATTCTTGAAGTTTGTTTTCTGCCTTTTCCACCTGAGGTGAAGCTTGTCCAAACTCTTTAGTCATTAAATCTACGGCTTTTTTCTGAGCTACAATGGCCTTTTCAGTTAGTTCAGCCTGTGTTTCTAATCCACGCTGTTTAGCATTAAATGCACCTGCTTTATCTCCAACACTATTGAATGATTTAATTTCGTCATTCATAGCTTTTTCATTATCTTTTAAAGCTTGGGTGTATTTATCTACACCAGACTCTGCTAAAATGTATGCTTGTTTGGTAGCAGTTAACTCTTTTGAGTACTTATTATACTTTGTACTAGCGTCATTGATTTGTTTTGTTACATTTGATACTTGCCTAGACTCTTTTCCATAAGTGGCAATGTAGTCTTCTCTACGTTGTTCAAGTAATTGCACTTTTTTTGCTTGAAGTTCTGTGGTAGTTGTCAAGTCTCTTTGCTTCTGTGCAAGATCACTCATGCTATTAGAGCCTTTGTCCATTGTAGAAATGTTTGTTTTCATTGCTGATTCTGTCTGTTTAATTGCTCTATTTAACTTATCTAATGTATTTAAAGACTCATCTAAACCATCAAATCCAACCCCGAATTTCATATTTCCTATAGGTCTATCTTGTGCCATCAAGTTCACTCCTTTTGGTTGCTTTCTTAATCTATTATAACATAAAAAGAGACACTCTAGCGGTGTGCTAAAGTGTCTCACCTTTTACTTTTGCCATATCTTGTGGACTCATAAATGTACCAAAGAAATCTATTGGGTCTTGTAGTTTTTCTTTTTTAGGTTTATTGTCTTTTGTAAATAACTCCATTAGTAAATTATAGTCAGCGTTGTTAATTTCTGATAGAGACCACGCTCCAGACTCACTGGATAGAAGGTCAGTGTACAGCTTGTCCATTGCTTCTATGTGTTCCTCCCAGCTTATTTCTGAGAGGTCTTTTTCACCTTTTTTGATGGGGCTGCTTCTCCACCACCAATAGCGTCAAATACGCCACCAAGTACTTCTTCTAGCTTATCTGCTTCAACACCATTAATAATGTTGTCAAAGTTTACTTCTGGATTGTCAAATACATCAGCTACTAACGTAATCATTGTGTCAATTTGTTCTAAGGCTGACATTTCTTCCTCTCCAGATTGTACCTTTTCCATACGTGCTTGGAATTTCATCATTTCACGCATGGCACGCACCTTGACTGATTTTTGTGTAAACTCTTTTGTTTTACCATCAATTTCTAATTTCAATTTAATCATTTTAGTTCCTCCAATTAGTTTTATTTCTTTACTATTTCATTATAACATATATTCACTTACTTGTGCAAATAAAAAACCTAGTCTTAATTGACTAGGTCTAGTGATTACTATGATACGTTGTTAACTTTGTTGATGAATTTTTCTAGTGTTAACGTAGTACCATCTTCCACACCACTCATATAAGCGATGCCTCGTGAGTCCGTTACAAATGAACCTTCAATTGTTTCTGTGTTTGGTTCTGTTCCAC
>SKET01001503.1_pt1 | contig 15841 bp, 18 predicted proteins | sample 4841461 | NCBI WGS metagenome assembly SKET01 (sample SAMN11008802, study PRJNA524170) | human gut metagenome | biome: Human fecal sample; material: Feces; isolation source: fecal sample from pouch patient p5 | host: Homo sapiens | place: Israel: Tel-Aviv | collected 2014-02-13
ATAGTGATGATTCATGCTTGGTTCCCGTTCTAAGCGGCTTGAGGACTTGAGTTTGGTCCAGCGCGAGAGGTTGGCCTACATCGATTTTCGGCTCTATTTCTTCGGTGAGATCGGACGCCCTGATCTGATTGAGCGCTTCGGTGTGGCTCCGGCAGGGGCGACACGCGATTTGGCTTTGTACCGGGAAATTGCGCCGCATAACATCACCTTCGATGGTAGCAACAAGATTTATCGCATCGGGCAGGAGTTCTCACCGTTGTTCGAGCACGCATCGCTGCGCGTTCTGTCGGCGCTGTCTCTCGGTTTTGGCGATGGCGTGAACGGCTCAATGCAGGCGCTGCTACCATGCGAATCCCCGCAGCCCTAAGCATTCCCAAGATGGATGTGTTAGCCACGATTTGCCGAGGCATCCACGCTAAGCGACCCGTCGCCATCCGCTACTACTCGATGAGCAGCGGCGAGTCCGAGCGGGTAATTGTGCCCTTTGCTTTGGTTGATACCGGCATGCGCTGGCACGTCCCTTTGATCGCAAGAGTAGAGAGTTTCGGGATTTCGTCGTCACCCGCATCGAAGCACCAACATTGCTCGACGAGGAGCCACAAGCCAACGAACGACAGGATAACGACATCCAGTGGACGCGCATCGTCGAGCTGGATTTCGTGCCGTACCCGAGCGTTGAGCGGCCCGATATTATCAAGATGGACTATCGTCGATGCCACGCTGATCCACGCGCCCAGTTCATCCAAGAACCAGGACGGCAAGCGCGACCCGGAAATGCACCAGACCAAGAAGGGGAACCAGTATTACTTTGGCATGAAGGCGCACATCGGCGTTGATGATGAATCGGGGCTGGTACACAGCGTGGTGGGCACGGCAGCCACCGTGGCGGATGTCACCCAGGTCGACAAGCTGCTGCACGGCGACGAGAACGTCGTCTGCGCCGATGCCGGCTACACCGGCGTCGAAAAGCGCTCCGAGCATGCCGACCGAGAAGTGATCTGGCAGGTCGCAGCACGCCGCAGCACCTACAAGATGCTCGATAAACGCAGCGCCCTGTACAAAGCCAAGCGCAAGATCGAGAAGGCCAAGGCGCAAGTGCGAGCGAAGGTAGAGCCCCCGTTTCGCGTGATCAAGCGGCAGTTCGGCTACACCAAGGTACGTTTCCGAGGGCTGGTGAGGAACACTGCACAACTGGTGACGCTGTTTGCCCTGTCGAACCTATGGATGGCCCGCCGACATTTGCTGGCAAGCGCAGGAGAGGTGCGCCTGTAATGCGGAAAATGGCCGTCGCAAGGTGCTCGCGACGGCTGAAAGCACCGAAATGAGCGGGTGATCCGATCGTTTTTGATCGGTTCACCGCTTTCAAAATCAGCAGTGGCTGAAGTCAGCCGGAAATACAGGGCTACTTCAGACCATCCCTAGCTAGGGCTCGTAGTTCGGCGCAAGGCTGAAGTCGCTTGGCTGCTTCGCTGTGCAGATCCATGACCCACTTTCCATCAAACTCCCGGTTGTAGTTCCACAAGCATCTCGCGAGTCTTGCCGGCCCGCTCCACTAACAAGACCACAACATCTCCAACGTTCTTGTCGTCTAGCCGGGCCTGTAATGTGGTGACGTCGTCAACGGCGATACCGTCGATGCTGATAACGCGATCGCCGGGCACGATGCCGCCTGCGGTGACCTCGACGCCGACGAGCCCGGCCCTGTGCGCCGCCGAGCCCGGCGTCACGCGCAATACGAATACGCCCTTACTGCCGGTCAGCGCCTGCAGACGCGCGTTGATCTGCTCATCCACCTCGATGCCCAGCGCCGGACGGATGTACTTGCCGGTCTTTATGAGTTGCGGCACCACGCGCATGACGGTATCGACCGGCACCGCAAAGCCTATGCCGGCCGAGGCGCCAGACGGACTGTAGATGGCGGTATTGATGCCGATCAGCCGCCCAGCCGAATCGAGCAGCGGGCCACCGGAATTGCCGGGGTTGATGGCGGCGTCGGTCTGGATCAGGTGATCGATGGCCGGGCCGCCCGCTTCTCCCGGCAACGAGCGGTCGAGCGCGGAGACGATACCAGTGGTGAGCGTCCAGTCCAGGCCGAAGGGGTTGCCGATAGCAAACACCTTCTGACCCACCTTGAGGTCGGCACTGGTGCCGACCGGCACGGCCGGCGGGCGCTTGAAACCGACGCCGATCTTGAGCACGGCGATGTCGTGCGCGGGGCTCGTCCCCACCAGCGCGGCCTGGTAGTCGCGGCCGTCGGCCAGTTTGACGGTGGCTTCGGACGCGCCCTGGATGACGTGGAAGTTGGTGACGACGTGGCCGGCGTCGTCCCAGATGAAGCCCGAGCCAGTGCCGCGCGGCACGGAGAACACGTTGCGCGTCCAGACATCGCGTACTAATTGCGCGGTGGTGATGTAGACCACCGAGGCGCGCGATTTTTCGAACAGTTCGATGGTGGTTTTCTCGTCCGCCGCCAGATCGCCACGCGCCATCACGGTGCGTTCTGCTGCCTCGCGCGGACTGAACCATGCCTCGATGGCGGGCAGAAACTGCCACAGCAGCATGAGCGCGGCAATGCAGGCGGTGATGAAGAGCCCGCGCCGGACGAAGCGGTCCGGCGCGGGGCGTTGGTACGGGTCGAGATAGGCCATGAGACGTCTCCTGTTGATGGGCAATCAGCGCCACAGCCCGCTCGGGCGCCAGCGCGGTGGGCGCGTCGCCAAAGCGGATTCCGGCAAAAAATGGGGCGCGCGGAGTGGCAACGCTGATGCTGGCCCAGGCGCCAACGTCAGCAGGCGTGCGATGCGCTCTTGCGTTGCCGGACGCGTGCGCAAGCAGGAGGGCTCGGGATTGCCCCATCCCGGCCATAGCCAGGCACGCCAGGAGCGGCTGACCCGCTCGATTTTTGCCAGCACGGACGCCAGCCCCTGCGGGTCGCCAGTCAGTTCCGCCGCAAGGCGGTCAGCGTCGAACTCACGCACGCGAGACAAGCCGAGCTGTGCGAGCAGGGCCAGCTGGGGCGATGCGGCCAATAACAATAGACCAGGCCAATAGACCTCCGCCGCGCCAACCAGCTGCGCGGGCAGGCTGAGCAGGATCGCGATCTGTCCCATAAGGGCCAGTAGGCTCGTGAGGCGACTGTCGGAATCCGCCAGCCCCATGACACGCAGATCCTCATTAGCGATGTGCGCGACCTCGTGCACGAGCACACCCGCCAGCTCGCGTGGGCTCAGGCTGCGCAGCAGGCCATCGGTGAGGGCGATCGATGCCTCCTGCTTCGATCCGGTAGCGAAGGCGTTGACGACGGCACTGGGCACATAGTGCGGCACCGGCGTGGCGGGCAAACCGGCACGGGCGGGCAGCTCGCGCAATAGGGCCCACATCTTGTGGGCTTCTTGCGGGTGCAAGGCCCGTACGCGGTACAGGCGCAAGCTCAGCGCCGACGCGGCTACCGGTTCCAGCAGCAACGCACCTGCAATGGCAAACAGCGCGAGCCACAGGCAGCCTTCCCCAAACGGCAGTCTCCCTGCTGCGGCTGCGATCCCGACCAGGGTCAGGACCAACAGCCCGGTCTGCAGGCGGTTGAGCCAGCGGTGTTGCAAGAGCGCCGTGCGCGGATCACTAGGATGATGACGGGTCATGCTCAGAGGTCTCGGCGGCGCGGTCGCCGCGCTTGCGCAGCAGCCAGTAGGTCGCACCCAGAGCCAGCGTGGCGCTAGCCAGCGCGGCTATCTTTGCGGGGCTCGCGTTGGAGTCGAGGATCACGAACTTGCGGGAGAGTGCGATCAGCGCGATCAGGACCACCGTCTTGACCTGGATGATGCTGTCCCGACGCAGCGCCACGCGCACGATGGAATGCTTGAACTCCATCGCGATCAAGAGCGTCATGATCATGCCGAACACGCTCTGGAATACCTCGTGGTCCAGGGGATTGAAGGCATCTAGAACCAGCAGCGTGAAGACGATGGAGATGAGCTGGAACAGCGACACCACGATGATGACGGCGATCACCGCCGACAGCACGAGCGCGACGACCTGCTCGAAGCGCTCGTAAAAACTCATGATGGCCAATTGGTCACGTAAGACCTGAAATGGGTTAAGGCGTGTTGATTTCATGACGATGAACTCCCTGGAAAACGGCTGCTGTCGAGACGGCGGCGCATTGCGCTGATGTGTCCTTCAATCAGCTCGGTCGACATGCCAAGCGTCGACATCACCTGTTCCGCCAGCCCAATAGCTGCGGCAAAGGATTGCTGATACACGCGCACGTTGGGCATGGCGCGAAATGCATCGGCCGCGGTCGTACTTCTGCATGACACCCACAATGTCAGCGCCGGACGGTGCTCGGCAATCGCCTGGGCGATGCGCAACGCTTGCTGGGCATGGGCGAACGTCAGCACCACCAAGTGTGCATGCGTCAAGCCGGCAGCCAGCAAGGTATCGGGCCGACTGGCATCGGCATGGAACACCGGCGCGCCGGCGGCACGCGCGGCCTCGACCTTCTGCGCGTCCGCCTCCAGCAGCAGATGCGCCACGCCGGCGTGGCGAAGAATCTCGCTGACTGTCAGGCCAAGCTCGCCCGCGCCGCAAATGATGACATGGTCTCGATATCGCGTCGTCTGCGCGGCGATCTCGACTTCTTCAGCCTGGGGTGGCTGAATGACGCCGCCTGTGCGGCTCAAGAACCGGGCAAGTACATCGTGATGGCGGATCAGTAGCGGTGCCAGGGCCATGCTGAGCACCAGCGCGACCAGCATGGGTTGGACGACGGTCGCGGGGATCAGATGCTGCTGCAAGACCGTGCCCAACAACAGCAGGGCGAACTCGCCGCCGTGCCCCAACGCTATGCCCGTGCGCCAGGCATCGAGGGCGGACAGGCGCGTCGCCCGCAAGGCCAGCGTATTGAGCAGGATCTTGACCGGTACCAGCACCACCAGCCACGCCAGCACCGCCAGCGGTGCCGAAAGAATCTGTGCTGCGTCCAGTTGCAGGCCGATGGTCACGAAGAACACGCCCGACAACACATCGCGAAACGGCCTGAGGTGGCTTTCCATGTGGTGCCGGAAGTCGCTCTCGCCCAGCACCATCCCGGCGAGGAAGGCCCCCAGGGCGGCGGATACGCCGACCGCGTGCGCAGCGGCGGCGGCAGCCACCACCACGCACAAGGAGACGAGCACGAACGATTCCTCGTGGCCCCGCCGTGCCACCCAGCCCAGCAGGCCATGCAACAGACGGCGCGAGGCGAGGGCCGCTGCCGCGAACAGCAGCAGCACACCGAATACTTCGAGCAGCACATGCTCGATCTTCGGCGACTCGCCGCGCGCCCAGATCGCCAGCAAGGCCAGCAGGGGCACGCTGGCCAGGTCCTGAAAGACCAGCACGGCGATGGCACTGCGTCCGTGGCGGGTGGTGAGCTCACCTTGGTCGGCCAGTTGTCGGCTGACCAGCGCCGTGGACGACATGGCCGCCGCAGTGCCGAGCAGCGCGGCGCTCTGGCCGGGCTGCCCCAGCCACATCAATAGCAGGATCAGCGGCGGGGCCACGGCGATCATCTGCAGAGCGCCCGCCATCAGCACCGTCCTGCGGGCGAGCCAGAAGTCTCCGAGGGAGAATTCCAGTCCGACCATGAACAACAGCAGCGCCACGCCCAGCTCGGACAGAAAGCTCAGCGTCTCCCCCGGCGCGATCACGCCGATGACTGAGGGGCCCAGTACAACGCCGACAGAGAGATACCCCAGCAAGGCGGGCACTCTGAACGCCGCCGTCGCCATCGCCGCCAGGCTGCAAGCCGCCAGCAGGATTAGTGTAGTGCCGAGCAAGCCCTGCATCGGTCAGCGTCCCACTTGCGTCGACGTCCAGCGCACGATGTCCTGCGCGCCCATCACGCCGGCCTGACGGGCGATCTCCCGCCCACCCTGGAACAGGGCGAGCGTCGGGATGCTGCGGATACCGAACTGCGTGGCCAGGTGGGGCTCAGCCTCGGTATTCACCTTCGCCAGCCGGATCCTCGGTTCGAGCTGGTGCGCCGCTTGCTGGAACTGTGGCGCCATCATCTTGCACGGCCCGCACCATGGCGCCCAGAAATCGACCAGCAGCGGCAGATCGCTGCGCTCCACGTGGCGCGAGAACGTCGCCGTGGTCAACTCGATGGGCTCGCCCGTGAACAAGGGCTGCTGGCAGCGGCCACAGTTGGGATGTTCCGATAGCTTCGCAGTCGGTACGCGGTTGATGGACTGGCAGTGCGGGCAGACGAGGTGAAGATCATTCTTCATGGTTCGCCTCCTTGGACCACAGTGAGGCTGCCTCGCTTCGGGTCACAGACAATGCCAACCAATCAACGCCTTGGAGCCAATCGTTCCCGTTTTTGCTTACTCCGGCCTCTTCCAGATGAGCAGCGATGAATGCTTCGGCCTGCATGAGCCACCTTCGGACAGCATCTTCCTTACTAGGAATCAGCAGGATTTCAGAGACGCAGCTGGCATTCAGCCCGTCCACACGGATAAGCAGAAAAATGCGCCGCCACAAACGCGGCATGTCCTTCAGCAGGTCAAATGCAAAAGCGAACTCGCTCGTCCGATCAATCAGCTCCTCCTGTTCCGCGATCGTTGCGACATCGGGATGCTGACTGCCAGCGAAAATATCGGCCAGCTTGAGTGTGTCATCGTGCTGATAAAATTCGAAGATTTCCTCTTCCACCATGGCCTCGGCCACGTCTTGGGCATCCGGTTCGACCGGCGCGTCCAGAGAAACGAATTCGCCAAATTGCCGGCTGCTTGCCACTTCGTTATCCAGGACGGCGAACAGATGCTTCAAAAGACCGGTGTAAGCCTCTTTTTCCCCCGGCACGGATTGCCATTCCACCTTAGCTCGGACAATCGCTTCATCCACCACGTCGCGCAGCGTCGGATAATCGCGCGGTAAATCGCCGACGGCCCGCAGATAAGCCAGCTCACGCCTTGCGACAGCCTCAAGTTTCGACAGTAGAGGCATTCGGGTCACCTCGGCCTCATGGGCGGCTGATGCGGGTTTTGCGGCAATCCGCACCTTGAGCTCGCGCAAGCGCTCGCGTCGTGCTTTGCGCTTGATTTGATCCTGAGCATGCAGTCGGTCAAAATGCTTCTTGGCCTGACGGAACAACGACTGTGCGAGCATCTGCGCGAGGGGCGTCAGCTCGTCATGTGATGCAGTAACGCTGACAATCTTTTTGCCGGGCAGGTGCATATAGCCACTGGCCAGAAATTGCCGCTTGATCTTGTCGCGATCAAGGACGATTTGAAGTCGCGCTGAATCTTTAGTGTGTTTGTCGAGCAATGGCTTGAGGGCGTGCTCGATCACATTTCCCAAAGCTCTCTGCCAAGGTTCATGAAACTCTTTGTCGATAGCTCGATAGCTATATTGTATCTGCATGTATGACTCCTTCGATGTCATTTCTATGGAGGCATGAATCGAGGATGCTCATATCCATAGATTTTGGTTTGGCACGCTCTTACCCCAGGCGCGTTTTGCGAAGACGCCAACTCAAGAACAAAAGCGTGACGCCATAGACTGCCGCATGGAAACCCAACAGCCAGCCTGCGGCCACGAATGACTCGACCGGACGGGTAAAAAATATCCACAAGACGATAGCACCAAGGATAATCGAGAGCAGTCCACTGAGGGCAAGCCAGATTTCACCCTTGATTTCCCGACGCAGCCGAACGGCGGCGGATATCTCCAGCACACCGGTGAAAATCGCCCAGAAGCCCACGCTAGCCCATAAAAAAGAAGCCAAGACTATCGTGGCGACCCAAGGAGCAACCAGGACGACGACGCCCGTAAGTATGCCGACAATGCCGCTGAACAACAACCAGCCCCAGCGCTCTTTTTTCTGGATATGGCGCACCGCTGCAAACAAGTTGAACGCGCCATTGACCAAGGAAAATGCGCCGAACATGATGGTCATGGCCAACAGAGCCGATTGTGGCATCCAGAACGCGAGGGCTGCAAAAATCAATGCCAAGACACCGCGCAGCACAAAAAGCCACCAATTTTGGCTAAGCGAACACAGTGCTTTGGTGGGGTCATCCGCACTGGAATCGGTGATGGTGTCTGTATTCATGCTATATCTCCTAAAGATCTAATGGGGTGAAAAAGCAAACACTCCTGAGCCAAGAGAGGGGCGCGACGCGCCCCTCTTACGCCCTATCCAGCGGTTTCAGAACAACCTGGACAGCTTTGCCTTGATTTCATCGAGCCAGCCTTTTCCGCCGCCTCCCCCTCCCGTCTTTTCCTTGATTTTCTTGAGTTCAGCGTACAGGGGCTCAAAGTCCTTCCTTTTTCCATAGCCCAGCAGTTCTGCCATTTCCAACTGCTGCCGGGCTTCGTTCAACAATGTCTCCAGGCGCTCATTGGATGCTTCGCTGCGCTGACCATCTTCTACCAGAGGCTCGGCGCGCTTCAGGAGCAGCTTCGCACGCAGGACGGGCAGCGGAAGCACGCTGCGCTCCTCGACCAGCGTGCTGAGCGCTGACTGCAGCGCGGCTTTGGCTTCTTCGATCTTGCCCTGATCGATCAGCGGCACGACTGCCTTCACGGCTGCGGGATAGGACGCCAAAGGGATGTTGGTGACCGTGATCACGATTTCACTGGCCAGCAAAGCCAGCACGTGGCGAGCCTGTTGCACCTCGCCATGTTTGAGGGCATCCAGCGCCTCGTCGGTCATCGCCTCAATGGTTTCCGTGTTGGCGAACAAGTCGTGCACGATGGTGCGCACATCAACGCCGGCCAGGGCGAGCGTGGGTTCGCGCGCGACGATCAGCTCCAGCTTTCCCGTCACTTCGGCCAGCGTTGCCAATGCGCGTGCAGTGTCCTTGCCGTCAAGTGCGGCCAGCGCTGATTTGGTCAGCGACAAGGCCGAGACTGCCTCATCGAGGACTTGTTTACGTTTGTCTGCCGCCTGCGAGTCCGTTTCTTTCTGAACCTCAGGCTGTACCTCCGTGACGACTTCAGGCTTGGACTCTGGACTGACAGGAAGGCTGCTTACCGCGGCCTGTTCGTTTATTCCTTCGTTCGTCGCATTGGGATTCGGTGTTTGCTCATTCATGGTGATATGCCTCGTATGAGATAGTGAAAATAGGCGAATCTATTGGGGCTGAATGCGAACATCGCGAGACTGACCGACAGAGCAGTCAGCCCCTTCATCACCTCAAAACAGCTTTTGGATGCGCGTCTTCAACTCGTCGAACCATCCCTTGCCGCTTTTGCCACCAGCCGACTTTTGCTCAATGGACTTCACCTGATCGAAGATGGGTTTGAAGTCCGCCTTCTTGCCATAACCCAGGATCTGCGCCATCTCGATCTCCGTGCGCACGGACGACAGCAAGGTGCTGAGCTCCTCGTTCTGCTTGGCATCGCGCCTGTCGGTCTCGGCCAGCTTTTCAGCTTTTGCCATCGCGGCTTCGGCCCGTAGCACGGGCAGAGGAAAGGCGACCGAGGTCACCACCAGCGTGTTCAGTGCTCGGGCGAGTTCCGCTTTGGCGTTGTCGATCTTGCCGCTGTCGATGAGCCGTGCGGCCGACTTGATCGCTGCCGGGTACGTTGCCATCGGAAGGTTGTCGGTTTGGATTACGATTTCGCTGGCCAGATTGGCAACGATGGGCCGGGCCTTTTGCACCTCGCCATCACCCAACAACTCCCGAGACAACTTGACCGCTTTCTTTACCGATTCCACGTTGGCGTGGATATCGTGGGTGATGACGCGTACATCGACCGGCGCCAAAGCAAGTTTGGCGTCGCGTGCCAATACCAGTTCCAGCTTTCCGCTGGCCAGTTCCAGCGCAGCAAGCGCCTCCTTGGTCTTCTTTGCATCAAGGAGGGTCAAAGCCTCCTGGGTCTTGGTGAGCGCCGTGATGGCGTCTTGAGTGAGCTCGGCACGCTTTTTATCGGCTTCCCGGGCGGCCTTGTCATCTACCTGTGGCTGTGCCGCCTTGGATGCGGCAGAGGGTGCTGCAGCACCTGGGCTAGAACCTGCCGCCGATTGGGCCAGAGCCGGTCCGCTCAGTCCGACGACGACCGCCAGGACAAGTGCGGAGAAGGTGTATTGTGGCTGTTTGATATTCATGATCTTGGGCTCCTGATTGAAGTTAGTTGACTGAGATTTCAATCTGTTTCGGTTTGGCTTGCTCGGCCTTGACAAGCCGCACTTCCAGCACGCCGTCTTTCATGGAAGCCGTCACCTTGGTCGGATCAACGTTGTCAGGCAAGACAAAGCTGCGCACAAAGCGGCCATAGGCACGTTCGATGCGGTGGAACTTCTTGCCCTGCTCCTCTTTTTCCAGTTTGCGCTCGCCGCTGATGGTGAGCACACCGTTTTCCGCGCTGACGCGCACGGCATCCTTGGGGACCTCCGGCAGATCCAGCTTGAGGAGGAATGCGTTCTCATCCTCGCTGATGTCCGCCATTGGTGCCCAGTCCGCCGTGGTCATGGCTTCGTTGCCGGTACGGGCGCCCTGTCGCTGGGGTATTCGTCCGAACATCGTCGCCAGGCGGTTTTGCAATTCATCCAGTTCCCGGAAGGGGTCCCACGGAGTCAATGCAGACATATCGGTTCTCCTTGAACAATGCCGACGAATTGGATGACGCACTGAACAGAGCCGTCGGTTTACTCTGAATGGCACCTACTACTGTTTTCAGTTCCGAACAAGTCCTTGAGTCAATTGACGGATATCGCTTTCGTCGAGCGTTTCCCGCGCCAGCAGCTCGCGCGCACAGCGCTCCAGCACCGCGCGGTTGATGTCGAGAATCCGGTAGGCGCGCTCGAACACGCCCATCACGATGTCGCGGATAGCCTGATCGATGCGCGCCTGGGTCGATTCGGCCACCCGGCAACAGCCTTGGCCAGCAATGTCTTGCCGGTGCCCGGTGGGCCGACCAGCAACACGCCCTTGGGAATGCGCGCCCCGAGACGGCCATAGTCCTGCGGATTCTTCAGGAAATCGACGATCTCGACCAGCTCCGCCTTGGCCTCATCCCCCCCCGCGACATCGGCGAACGTCACACCGGTGTTCTTTTCCACGAACACCTTGGCGCGGCTCTTACCGATGTTGAGAAACCCGCCCATGCCCTGCTTCTCGGCGAAGCGGCGGAACAGGAAGAACCAGACGCCAAAGAAGGCTACCGCTGGCAGGATCCACGACAGCACATCGCGCAGCCAGGTGCTCTCCAACACGCGGGCATAGGGCACGTCGTACTTCGACAGGCGATCGGCAAGATCGGGTTCGACCCTCGTTGCCACGATCGTCGTCTTGCCCCGGCTGTCCGGCGACTTCAGGCGCCCGGTCACCGTACGATCCGACACCAGCACTTCGGCCACGCGCCCCTCGGCCAGCGCCTTCTCGAACTCGCTGTAGGGCACCGGCTCGACGGTTTTCGCCGTCTGCCAGTAGCTCTGCAAACTCAACAACAGCAGGAGGGCAACGATCCAGTAGCCGGTATTCCATTGATTCTTTTTTTCCATGGGCTGTGTTCCTCGAAAGTCGAGTTGCCAGAGGATCAGGTGAACAGACGGGCCGCACCGTCACGCAAACGGATGGCCAGCGAGCGGGAGGGCAGTGCCGCCGCTGATGAGCAGCCCCCACGGCGTGGTCGACCGCGGATCACGCTTGTAGACGACCGCGTGACCCGCGGCCACGAACGCCACCGCGATCGAGGCCAGGGAGGCTGCCCATGCCAGGCCCTTGGGGTCGGACACGGCAGCCTCGCCCGCCATCAAGATGCGTCGCTCGCCGACTTCTTCTTGCGCGAGCCTTTGCCAGCGTCGCCGTGCGGCGTCTCGGTCGCCTTCGCGGCATCCGGCTGCTCCGGCTCGGCCGGGGTCTGCAGTGGCTCTTTGCGTTCGAACACCACGCGTTCGGCCTTGTCGTCCCAGCGTGCGCTGGCGTGATCGCCCTTGCCGATGCCGCCACCGAGCATCTCGCGCGCCAGCGCAGTTTCCAGCTCGCTGCGGATCAGGCGCTTGAGTTCACGCGCACCGAACTCGGGTTTGTAGCCTTCTTCCGCGAAATGGTCGATCAGCGTCTGATCGAAAGTGAGCGTCACGCCCTGGCTGGCGGCGCTGCGCGCCACGCGATCGAGCTGCAGGCCGACGATGTGGCGGATCTCCTCCTTGCCCAGCGCATGGAAGACGATGATCTCGTCGATGCGGTTGAGGAACTCGGGCCGGAAGTGGCCGCGCAGCACGTCCATGACCTCGGCCTTGGTCTTTTCGTACTCCTCGCCGGCCGCCCCACGCGCCTTCAGCCGTCGCTGGATGATGTCCGAACCCAGGTTGGACGTGGCGATGATGATGGTGTTGGTGAAATCCACCACCCGGCCCTTGCCGTCGGTGAGGCGACCGTCGTCGAACACTTGCAGCAGGATGTTGTAGACGTCAGGGTGTGCCTTCTCGATCTCGTCGAGCAGCAGCACGCTGTAGGGCTTGCGCCGCACCTTCTCGGTGAGCTGACCGCCTTCGTCGTAACCGACATAGCCCGGAGGCGCGCCCACCAGCCGCGCCACGGTATGGCGTTCGCCATATTCCGACATGTCGATGCGCAACAGGGCGTGCTCATCGCCGTAGATCGATTCGGCCAATGCCTTGGCGAGCTCGGTCTTGCCCACCCCGGTCGGGCCCAGAAACAGGAAGGTAGCCACCGGTTTGCTGCCTTCGCGCAGGCCGGCGCGGGACAGCCGCACGGCATCGGCCACGGCACGGACCGCCTCGTCTTGTCCCACCAGGCGCTCGTGCAGCCGTTGTTCCAAGTGCAGCAGCTTTTCGCGCTCTTCCACCGTCAACTCGTTGACCGGGATGCCGGTCAGGCGCGAGACGATCTGCGCCACGTGTTCCGCCTTGACCTCTGCACTGCCGGAGGCCCGCTCCCGCTCCCAGTTCTCGACGAGCTTCTTGAGCTCGGCCTCCTTGGCTTCGATGCGCTTGCCGAGCTCGGCGGCCTGGTCGTACTGCTTGCGCGCGGCCACGTAATCCTGTTCACGCCGCAGCTGGTGCAGTTCGGACTCCAGCTCCTGCACGGCCACCGGCCGGGCCGTGGCCGACAGCTTCACGCGCGCGGCCGCCTGGTCGAGCAGGTCGATCGCCTTGTCCGGCAGGAAGCGCGCCGTGATGTAGCGGTCGGACAACTCGGCCGCCGCGATGATCGCGTCCTCGGAGATGCTGACCTTGTGGTGCGCCTCGAAGGTGTCGCGCAGGCCGCGCAGAATCATGATGGTCTGGGCCACCGTCGGCTCGGGCACCGTCACCGGCTGGAAGCGCCGCTCCAGTGCGGCATCCTTCTCGATGTATTTCTGGTACTCGTTCAGCGTCGTGGCGCCGATCAGGTTGAGTTCACCGCGCGCCATCATCGGTTTGAATACGTTGGCCACGTCCAGCCCGCCTTCGCCACCGCCCTGGCCGGCACCGACGATGGTGTGCACCTCGTCGATGAACAAAATCAGCTCGCCCTGGTGCTCGGTCACCTCCTTCAGCACCTTCTGCACGCGCTCCTCGAACTCGCCGCGATATTTGGCGCCGGCCACCATGGCGTTGATGTTGAGTTCCACCAGGCGCTTGTCGCGCAAGGTCTCGGGCACTTCACCCGCCACCATGCGCTGCGCCAGCCCTTCGACGATGGCGGTCTTGCCCACACCCGGCTCGCCGATCAGCACCGGGTTGTTCTTCTTGCGCCGGGCCAGCACCTCGATGGTGGTTTCGATCTCCTGCGCGCGGCCGATCACCGGGTCGAGCTTGCCGTCGCGCGCCATCTTGGTCAGGTCGCGCGAGTACTTGTCGAGTTCTGGCGTGTTGGTCGGCGTCTCAGCGCGTCCATCCTCGGCGCCCTTGCCGACCACCTTGCTGACCTGTTGGCGCAGCGCCTGCGGCGTCAGGCCGTAGCGGCGCAGCAGGTTGGCGGCCAGCCCTTCGCCTTCCTCGGCCAGACCAATCAGGAAATGCTCTGGACCGACATAAGAATGGCCGAGTTCATTGGAGGCCACGAAGGCGCGGCTGAGCGCATCCTTCACGCGCGGCGACACGCCGATCTCGCCCTCGAAGGGCTTGTCCCCGCGCTTGGCCTCAGACTCGATCTGCCGCTTGAGGTCATCGACCTTGATCTTGAACTGACCCAGGATGGTCTTGACCACGTCGCTGTCGGCCAGCGCCAGCAGCAGATGTTCGGTATCCACCTCGGAGCGGCCAAATTCGGCAGCGTGTTTGGCGGCCTCCTGCAACAAGGCTTCCGACTGTTCGCTGATGCGGCTGGCCAGCCCACTGCCGCGACGGCGCGGCGCACCCGAACCTGCGGCGGCGGGCTCGCCAAACGAGGCATCGACCACGTCATCGGTATCGGCGGCAACTGGCGTCGCGTCGTCGCCGATGCGGAAGAAGTCACTGCCGAGGAAGTCCTCGAACAGGCCGCTGCGCGAACCGAACAAGGCTTCCAGCGGCGAAACGGTGCGCTTTTGCTGGCGCACTAATTGCCGGTAATGGTCGTCGCACAACAGCATGGTGCTGTGACGACCGTTGAGATTGGCTTCCACCCGCACGGTGGCGGGTTGGCCGCAGACCTGGCATTGTTTTCTGGCCATGCTGATGCTCCTTAGAAGGTTGAAAAGGTTGAGGCGACGAGGCATCGCGAGCCGCGACACCTCGTCTCGGGACGGGTTTTTCTTGTGACGAACGAGCCGGCGACGTCAGCCGTTGATCGGGATCGAGCGTCCCTGCTTCGGCGCGCTGACCTCGCGCTTGTCGATCGTGACCGTGAGCACCCCGTTCTTGAACGATGCCTTGATCGAATCCTGGTTGGCGTCGTCAGGCAGGTTCAAGGCACGCTGAAAGCTGCCGTAGGAGCGCTCCACACGGTGGAAGCCACCTTCCTTCTTCTCCTGTTCCTGGCGCTTCTCGCCACGCACCATCAGCACGTCGTTGTCGAGGGTGATCTGGATGTCCTTCTCCTCGACACCGGGCACTTCCAGGGCAATCTTGTACTGCTTGTCGGTTTCCTGGATGTCCAGGGCCGGCTTCAGCATGCCCGACCAATCGGATGGCCACTGCGGCATGTTCAACGCCGGAAAACCGAAGCCCCGGAATGCGTCATCGAACAGCCGGTCGATTTCCCGATGCAGTTGCAGGATCGGGCTGACTGGCCCGCTCGCCGCTGGCAGGTCATTGCGCTGCACCGGCAGGGAAGAGACGGTCTGCTGCTCTTGCTGCTCGTTCTTGAACCAGTTCCAGGGAGCCAACTTCTTGAAATCGATGTCCATGTCATACCTCCAGAAAAATTGGAAAACGAGTTACTCAAGCCCTTTGCCTGCTGCGACGGGCAGTGCGCCCAGGCGACACGGGCTGCTCGGATGACTTCTGCTGTTCACGCTTGCGCATCACCTCCTTCTTTGCTCCGGCTCGGGTCTGATCATTGATGCACTGATCGATTTCACTTTGACGAAGCCGCCACGTCCCGCCCACCTTGAAAGCCGGAATTTCCCCGTGTGCGGCGAGCCGATAAAGCGTCCGCTTGCCGACTTTCAAGTACGCAGCCAATTCATCGAGCGTGAAAATCACCTGTAGGTGCGCTTTCATCTCACCCTCTCCAATCGCGTCGCTTTGCGGTTCCGGCCAAGGAAATCCTTGCAATACTTTGTAATATTAGACCTACTATGAATAACTTCAAGAGTCAATGTGCAGCGTTCTCCCGCCCCATTGATGCAGGTCAACTGCTCAGGCAATGGACAGCGCCGGGCTCGTCAGCCTGCGTGTGCCACAGGCGCCTCGATCAAACACCGATCCTCACGTTGTAGCCGAGTGCCCGCAGCCCCTTGCTCGTCTGCATGTTCGTTG
>SKET01001242.1_pt1 | contig 15826 bp, 9 predicted proteins | sample 4841461 | NCBI WGS metagenome assembly SKET01 (sample SAMN11008802, study PRJNA524170) | human gut metagenome | biome: Human fecal sample; material: Feces; isolation source: fecal sample from pouch patient p5 | host: Homo sapiens | place: Israel: Tel-Aviv | collected 2014-02-13
CTTTAATCTAGATTATTGATGTTTATAGTTTACATTAATTTACAAATATTGGCAAGTATTTTTTACAGTTTATTCCACATATTTTATTTATTATTAGTATACTGCACTTATTTCATATTTTCAATACTTCTTTTAGAAGCACTAATAACAGAAGAGCCATCCGGCGAGCATAAATTCTCTGGCGGATGGCTCCTATTCTTATTTATTTTTTCTCATATACATATCAAAGACTATTACAATCTACTGCTGAAACGCATTCAACAGATTAGGAATCATCTGTTTCTTACGTGACATAACTCCAGGAAGAATTGCAACTTTATCTTCTGGTGTTACACCAAATCCGCGTTCGATCACTCCCTCAGCTTCTGGTCCGCAGATCAGCAGATGTGTTGTTTCCTCTAAGATGTTTGTTAACATAAAGAATACGTAATCAAGTCCCTGTTCTTCTTTCACAGAATCCATATATTCAAGGATTGATGCTTTGATATCATCTAATTCTCCCTGATCCATGGATGTGATCTGTCCAACACCAAAATCAATTGTATCGGCATTGAATTTCTTATAATCCATGTAGAAGATCTCGTTTGGAGTCTTACCACTTAAATCACTTCCTGCACGGAACATTGCTTTAGCATGTTCTTCTACATCAATTCCCGCGATCTGTGCTAATTCTCTCGCGATCTGTTCGTCCACTGGTGTACAGGTTGGAGAACGGAACATTAATGTATCAGAAAGAATTGCAGAACACATTAATCCTGCCATCTCTTTTGTAATCTCGATTCCCTGTTCACGGTACATCTGAGCAACGATCGTTCCTGTACATCCAACCGGCTGATTTCTGAAGTAAACTGGTGATACAGTTTCCACACTTCCGATTCTGTGGTGGTCGATGATCTCCATGATCTCACATTCTTCTAATCCTTCGACTGCCTGTGATACTTCATTATGGTCAACTAAGATTACCTGTTTCTTGTTGAATTCTAAGATACGACGTCTGGAAATAAATCCTACAAATTCGCTATCTGCATTCAATACAGGGAAGTAACGGAAACGTTTCTTTGTCATCTCTTCTTTGACATCATCTACAAAATCTGTTTCATTGAAAGATACGATCGTATCTGTTGCCATGATATAAGATACTGGCATTGCCTGACAAATCAAACGGCTTGCTGTAAATGTATCATATGGTGTTGTGATGATTCTGCAGTTCTTTTCCTTTGCAAGTTCTAATACTTTATCAGTAACTTCTGTACCCATGCATACTACAACACACTGTACTCCTGTCTGGATCGCACCAATCTGTGCATCTTCACGGTTTGCAACGATCACTGTATCTTTGGCTGTTACAAATTCTTCCATTGTATCAACACTTGCGGCAGATACTGTTAACTTACCTTCTGTGATATATCCTTCGATATCTCCTGCCTGAAGTGTTCCATCTAATGTTTCTACAACATTTTTATATGGTGTTTTTGCTTTGGCAAGGATTTCATTGTCATAAACATCCATATCTGCTTTCAACACATCACTGATGGATACCAGACCGATCATTTTCTTTCCATCTAATACTGGAAGAGACACGATCTTCTCTGTCTGCATCATTTCACGTGCAGATTTCAGGGAATCTGTCGCTTTTGCACCTTTAACTAGATTTAAATTTACGTCTTTTAATCTTGGTCTTACATCACTAACATATTTTGGATCTTTAATTCCAAATGTATCCAATACATATCTTGTTTCACCGTTGATATTACCGGCACGATATGCTTCGTATCCATTTCCTTCCACCTGATTCTTTAAGTTTGCATATGCGATCGCAGAACAGATGGAATCTGTATCTGGATTGCGATGTCCAATGACATATACTTTTTTCATTGTTCCTCCTTCTTTCTTGGCAGCCGTATTATGAATGTCGTATATTCATTCTGGCTGTTTGCTTTGATAGTTCCATCATGAAGCTCTATGATTTCCTTCGCGATCGCAAGTCCAAGACCTGCCCCGCCAGTTTCAGAAGATCTTGCTTCATCTAATCTGTAAAATTTCTCAAACAGGTTATTTAATTGATGTTCCGGTATGGTCTTTCCCTGATTCCTGACTAAAATCTCTGCGTTATCTCCATCAATCATTCCATAAACTTCGATGAGAGAATTCGGATAACAATATGATACTGCATTCCTTAACAGATTCTCAAAAACCCTGGCAAGCCTATCCGGATCACCATAAATTAATATTTTATCATCTACCTCTATCTTCCACTCTAATCCTTTCTGCTTAAATACCGCAGCAAAAGAATCCATTACCTGTTCGAGCAGAACATAAAGATAAAATTCCTTTTTGTCCAAGGTAATATTCTGAAGATTATACCTTGTGATCTCAAAGAACTCATTGATCAGCTCCCCAAGACGTTTCGCTTTCTCAAGGGAAATTCCTGTATACTTAGCTCTTTGTTCTTCCGACATATCCGGCGATTCATTTAACAATGATAAATATGCAATGATCGACGTCAACGGTGTCTTCAGATCATGAGCAAGATAGACGATGATATCATTCTTTCTCTGCTCACTTTCTTCTGCGATCCGCCTCTGTTCTTTCAACGTTCCTTTGATCTCATTTAATTTATTCTCCAAAGGATTCAACTCCGGTGGGAGCAATATACGGTCTTTGGATTCATTTAAGATCATCTGAATTCCGCCTTCAACCTGTCTTAGGTATGTCGTGAATTTTGACATACCCAGATAAAAGCTTAACAAAAGCAACACAAAAAATCCAGCGCCAATGATCATTGTTTTATTTTGTACAAAAATCAACCGATATACACGGATTGCTTCCAGTTCATCCATCCCGATCCGTTCAAATATATAAACGATCGTTTTGGCAAATGGATCCTGAAATACACCATCTACAAATATATCAAGTACAAAGTATCCGATACATGCAACGATCAGACTGATCCCCAATGTCTGTAGTATGATCCTTATCTTTAAACTTCTGTATTTACTCCTCAACTTTGTATCCAACTCCCCAGACTGTCTTGATCAATTCTTTGTGTCCCATGACCTCTCCCAGTTTCTCACGGAGATGTCTGATATGTACCATAACTGTATTATTGTTGTTCTTAAAATACTTTTCTTTCCATACCTGCTCAAAAAGATTCTCTGAGCTTATAACCTTCCCGCGGTTCTGTGTCAGAATCCATAAAATTGAAAATTCTAGCGGTGTCAATGTAATTTCTTCTTCTCCATAAGTACACTGGTGTGTTGCACGATTTAAGATAAGACCTGCGATCTCCAGTGTATCTTCCTGATTCATACCGCTTCCATCGTTGTATCTTGTAAATCTTCGAAGCTGTGCCTTCACTCTTGCCATCAATTCCAACGGCTCAAATGGTTTCTCAATATAATCATCAGCTCCCAATGTCAATCCATTGATCTTATCCATGGAAGATACTTTCGCTGTCAGCATGATCACAGGGAAATTGTGTGTTAAACGGATCTGTTTTAAAATCTCAAATCCATCAATATCTGGCAGCATCACATCAAGGATCGCCAGATCAATATTCTCATGTTCTACACACGCCAAGGCATCCTTTCCATTGTAAAATTTATGTACATTATAATTTTCATTCTTTAAATATAATTCAATAAAGTCAGCAATCTCTTTCTCGTCATCTACTACTAATACAGTTGACTGTCTCATTCGCTTCCTCCTTACTCTTTACCACCCTGAATCACATGAAATCTTGCTTCTTGGCTTTCTTCTTCCACTTCTGTTCTCGTATGTCCCTTGAGACTATATAATGGTACAGTTTTATAAAGCGTACGGATCAATTCACAAAGGATCCTTTGATGTTCTTTATCTTCTTCATCCAGAAGATTCACATACGCAGATGTAATCTCTTCATAAGTCAATCCATTTTGAATCTTAACAACCAGTGATTTTACGATCATCATAACCTTATACTGATCATTCTCGATATTCTTCATCACAAAATCATATAATTCCGGGATTCCATCCCAGCCTCCAATTCCATTGCCTAGTGCCAGATTCTTATATTCATCTTCACTGTAACGTTTCCATGATAGATCTTCCCTAAGGCTCCACTGAATAAATACTTCGTTACGGTTTTCTACCTCACGGCTTGCCAGTAACAGTCTTGAATTCATCTGATTTCTTAATAAGATTCCTGACTGCCAGAATACAATACGGAGTAATATAAATTCTTCCAACTCATCATAAGTCAGCTCTGGGAACATCTCTTCCTGGATCATCTGGCAGCACTCATAAATATCTAAAATACCATATAAAAACAACATTCCAAAGAGAATATTCTCAAGTCTGGTACCCTCTTCTAACTCTTCCTGAACTCTGCGGCTTTTCAGAGAGAAGAAAAAATTATCCTTTGCTTCCATATTCAATAAGATCGTATCGTCTTCATATGAGAGAAATCCAAGAAAATGTAACTGCTCAATCTCTCTTGCGTACATCTCAGCAATCAGACTCTCACCTTCCATATCCCAGCATTGCAGCAAGAATTCGATTGCTTCCTGCTGTAATAACTTAGTGATCAATTGTGGCATATCATAAAATTTCTCTGCTATCTTCTCTGACAGAGATACCTCACTTTCATCCTCATGAAACGCAATATTGATTCGTTCCGATAAAACCATCAGGTTGACTCTTGGATTGGTCGCAAGTTCTTCTATATAAGTTCGTTTTGATTCTTCAATTCTTGCCATCGCCCGATCCCTCCTTTGTCTTAATCTTATAAAGTATATCTTATCGAGCTTCTTCCGTCCAGTGGAACAGGCATAAAGAGTCGTCTAAAATAATTCTTTAATTCGGTTTATATTCTCTTTTGTGACACGGTATCCCATATCATACGTTTGTTTTAATACATCAATGTCTTTCTCTAAACTATCGATCGTATACTCTGGTCTTAGGATCACTGCCTTTCCTTCCCTCTCTAACTGCTCACAATATCTAACTGTTTTATTATATCTTATATGACGATTTAACAGCAGTTCCGGTAAATGTGGATATTTTCTCTTGAGAAGTTTTGCCGCAGCTTTGTTGCTCTTGCTTAATTCTTTTCTATACCCTTCTGGCCTTGTCAGTACGATTAGATTCTTATCATTCCCATCTTCTATTGATCGTCTGATCGGAATCGGATCTGCAATTCCACCATCATAATAAGGCTTTCCATCTACTTTGATCGTTGGAAATGCAAACGGGATCGCACAAGTTGCTCGAAGCATCGTACACTTCTTATCCAGTTTCATTCCATCTTTGTATTCTGCTTTCCCTGTCCATGCATTTGTTACACCGACCTTGATCGTTCCCTTGTATTCATTGAATGTCTTCCAGTCAAATGGATACAGTTTGTTTGGGATCGTGTCATATACGAAATCCAGTCCAAAAAGACTTCTCTCTTTCAGTAGATTCCTCGCTCCCATGTATCTTTTATCATTCCTGTGGTTCATCAGGATCTTTAAATTTCTTTCCTTTTGTTTGGATATATAAGAAAAACCATCACAGATTCCCGCAGATACTCCGATCATATAAGGAAACATGATATCTTCATCCAACAGTGCGTCCATTACTCCTGCACTAAAGATCGGACGAAATGTTCCTCCTTCTAAAATAATACCAGGCATCTTTATGCCCTCCTCATCTTCTTATGTTTCGTAAACTTGTCCTATGTTGTGTCATGTGAGTTCTATAGACACTTGTTCTTTATTATATCACGTTTCGATTCTCCATTGTTACATTTTGTCAAAGATTTTCTTAAGAGATTTCGAAATTTTTGTGAATAAAAAAGATATCGCTTCCTTTCATTTATTTCAAATTAGTTTGTAACGTATGGATCAATTCCTCAATAACAATTGGTTTGGATAAAAATCCATCCATACCACATTCCAGTGCTTTCTTTCTATCTTCATCAAAAGCATTGGCAGTCATAGCAAGGATCGTAATTTCTGCCAGTGCTGGATCATCCAATGCACGGATCTGCTTTGCAGCCTCATATCCATTCATTACAGGCATCTGAATATCCATAAGTATAAGCTCATAATCGCCTGGTGCTGAATTCCTGATTTTCTCCACTGCCTCTGCTCCATTTTCTGCTGTATGAACCTGGAATCCATATTCATTAAGAATTGCAATCGCAATCTCACTGTTTAATTCATTATCTTCTACAAGCAGAATACTTCTGCCTCTGAAATCTGAACTTACTGCCGGAAGAATATCATCATTCGTCCTATCCTGCTTCTGACCGATCGCAGTCATCAAAGTATCTCTGATGTCTGACATGAATATAGGTTTCGCACAAAATGCATTGACTCCTGCTGCTCTTGCTTCCGCTTCGATCTCTGACCAGTCGTAAGCAGTCAGGATAATGATCGGTGTATCATCACCAAGACTACGGATCTGTCGGGTAACTTCAATACCATTCATATCTGGCAAACGCCAATCGATGATATAGGCATGGAATGCATCACCCAGTTCTATAGACTGCCTTGCACGAAGAACCGCCTCCTTACCAGAAAGTGTCCATTCCGAACGCATTCCAACCTTTGCAAGCATCTTTGTCACGCTGTCACAGGTATTAAAATCATCGTCTATCACCAGTGCCTTAAGACCTTCCAACGCTGGGATCTTCTCTACACGATGCTGCTTAGACTGGATCCGCAACGGCAGTCGTACAATAAATTCCGTACCTTTGCCCTGTTCTGTCTGAATCCCAATATTTCCGCCCATCATATCCACAATATTCTTGGTAATGGCCATACCCAGTCCTGTACCCTGAGTCCTGCTGACTGTGGAACTTCTCTCACGCTCAAAAGGAGAAAAAAGTTTCTGTACAAATTCCTCACTCATACCGATTCCGTTATCCTTTACCCTGATCTCATATAGCTGACGCTCTCGCTGTGTTCCCGGATATTGTTTCAACCGGACAGAAATTGTTCCGCCTGCAGGAGTAAACTTGATCGCATTGGACAAAAGATTCAGCAGTATCTGGTTTAGCCGTGTCTTATCGCAATACACATCCTCATTCATAACATCCATGGCATCCATATAAAGTTCCAGCTGCTTCGCATGAATCTGTCCACTGATGATCGTCTTCAGATCATGAAGTACATCCGACAAACTAACCTCTGTTTCTTCCAGATGGATCTTGCCACTCTCAATACGACTCATATCCAGTATATCATTGATAAGTGATAACAGATGATTGCTGGACGAAAGGATCTTGCCAAGATAATCTCTGACCCTTTTCTTGTTATTAATGTTGCTCACAGCCAATGTCGTAAACCCAATGATAGCGTTCATTGGTGTCCGGATATCGTGAGACATGTTGGAAAGGAAAGTACTCTTTGCCTGATTGGCATTCTCCGCAGCATGGACTGCATCAGAAAGTGCCTGATTCATTTTCTTGTCAGCAGTACGATCCGACATAACCAGTATATATTTCTTATTCCCATTTACCTCACTACCCATTGCAACACTATGAAACCAGCGTCGTTCTCCTGTTTTCTGATGAACACACTCAAAATCCCATTCCTGCTGTTCATGAACCTGAATCTCCTTTAGATAATCCTTCTTCGAATCTTTCATATCCTCAGAATGCAGTTCTCCTAAAACAGAAATATCTTTCCGAATCTGTTCTACGGTAATCCCCAACAGTTTTTCTACATTCGGACTGACATAATCTGCCTGATACGTTTTTGCATCCAACATTAAGAATACATCATCTACATTCATTGACAACTTTTGAAACATCTCATCCCTGTACAAGATCTCTGTGTCTTTTTTCTTCAGTCTTACACTGTTTTTTCGTAAAATAAATCCAATAAGGACTGCTGTAATACAAAGCACGACTGCACCCACAAGAAGCATCGTACTAAGTTGCAAAGTGTTCATACTGGCATTGACGATATCTGCCTGGACAAGTCCCAGAAATACCCAGTCCTGAATGCCTGATTTTTCATAAACAAGATAATAATCCTTTTCATCCAGATTTAGTAACATCGCACCTGTATGTCCCTCTTTAAATTTCTTCGAAATTTCAAGGATCTCTTTTTCGGAGATATCTGTATGTTCTCTCAAAATGCCAAAAAAGTTATACACGTTTCCCCATGACTCTAAAGAATGATCGATCACAACACGACCATCTGGATGAAGAACATAACTCTTTGCTTTTCCATTAAACGCAGAGATATCGAGTACATTTACTATATCAGCGTTTTCATAGGCAATAGCAATTGCATCATATTTAAATCCCTGATAACTTCCATGAGCCTTCGGGCTGGCAAAAACAAGCATCTGGGATTTTCCGGGAACTGCTGCATTGGTTATGATATCATTACCTTTTTGAATCTCATCTTCAATATTTTCCTGTAATCCAAGATACCCTGTTTCACCTGTTGTCATCTTATAGTTACCGTCAGCTGATAGAAAATAAAAATATAAAAATCCCGCATCTTTCTGCGCTTTATCTATATAATCACGAATTTTGCTTTCACTTGGAGCATCTTGCAGATACTTACTCCACATATGAAGATACGTCAGATTCTTATTTGAGAGTTCCCTTAACATATTATCCGACTGATGGAAAACTTCTGTTAGATGAGAAACACTTTCCTCATATACAGTTTTCGATACAAATCCAAAATATTGAGAAACAGCCAAAACGATTCCAAGAAAGAATGCAAGAAAAGCAATGACCTTGAGTCGTTTTCTCATGATAGGTTTCTCTTTGTTCATATTATGATTCTTAATATCCATTCTTCTCACCTCAGAGTCATATAGTCTTCAGGCTTCGCGAGAACGGCATCACCCTTCAAAACACATTTTGTCCAGGTATCTTTCACCTCTCCATCAAATACAATGTTTTTACCCGCTGGATACGATTCCATATGTTGTGGTGTCGTAAGACAGGTTACAGTAAAGGTATCCTTATCCTGAACTGATTTTCCATTCTTTGTAACTTTACTTAATGTATAACCATCATCCGTTTCCTTGATCTCTACAGAAATACCACTGACCACAGGCAGAGAACCTCTGTTAAATGGATTGAATCCTCCCTGATAACCTTCTACAAAATTTCTGACCGTCTTTTTCAGCTCCGCTCCGCTCATCTTCCGCTTGTAAGCTGAAAGACCATTTGGCATGATCATATTGCCAGCCATTTTTTCCGTATATCCTGCCTTCCGCACACTTCCTGTAAAGCTGTTTCCTGTTGCGATCAGCACATCCGTACCATAGACGCCACGCAAAGTATTTGCCATAACAGAATACGCTTCATTCCCCCCGCTGGTATGAAAATGATTGGAATAAGCTTTCTTTGAATCGAGCACGATCTTCTCAGAATCAGATTTCTTCTTCAGAAGCTTTGTATTAAATGACTGGTAAGCCTGTTTGGCATCGTATTTTCCTGAAATCATCTTAGAGACTACATCTTGGGATACGCTGAAAAAGTCATTGGATGCGATTCGGATATACATATGATTTTCTTCGATCACAGGTCTGACATCTTTGAGATATTCTGTAAGATGTGTATCTACATCCTGACTATAGCTTAATATATCCTGACCATCATAAACGATCCGGTTCTGTGCATCTTCTGACAGCATTACATTCAACACTTTCATTGCTTTCTGCTGGCGTGTTTCATCCTTTGTCAGGTTACGGTTCAATGCCACCTGAAAATATGGTGTCGTCATCAGCCATTTTTCGCCATTTTGTTGAAAGAATGGAAGAAATGTTGTATCAATGCCCTGATCCTGAAATATTTTTACACCAGAAGAGCTGCCAAAGTACATAGCAAGCGTACCACTTTTATACATCTCCATCACTTTATCATAATCCATATTCAGATCACCTTTGCTCAACCCTGTATCCTGAATGAATTGCTCCATGCGTTCAAAAGCCTCCGGCCAGACTTTACTGTCCAGACCTTCTCTCTTTGTATTATCTGGGTCACTATAGGCAGTCCGCCATTTACGTCCAGCCGCTGTAGACAGCTCTGATGCAGATAGTCCCTGCAGTGTTTCCATGCAAGTATAATCATAAAAATAATCTGCCGTAAACCCACGGATCCCCACTTTTTTGAATGCCTGACAGGCAGAAACAAAACTTTTGTAATCTGTTGGCAGAGGAATATGATACTTTTTGAAAAGGTCTTTGTTAACTACAAACCCATGCGCATCCGCACACACTGGAAGCCAGTTTACACTGCCATCCTGATTCATAAAATTGTTGAGGTATGTATTATAGACAGCACCTGCTTCATTGGTTGTGGAAAGATCCATCAGGCTGTCTTTCAGTGGGTTTGCATCATGCAGTGAAAAACGACAGCAGGTTATGATATCTGGCAATCCGCCATTTTCCTTAAGAAACCGATAGAAATCCACATCATTGTTGCCCACTACAAATTCAATATTAATATCTGGAAGCTGTTTCTGAATGTATGGGGCATATTTTTCATATAGATTTGTGCTCCATAAATATACAGTGATCGTATCTTTCTCTTCATTTTTCGCGCTCTTCCTATCACATCCTGACATAAGTGATATGACTGTCACCATCACCAAAAGTATAGAAAGAACTCTATTCCATTTTCTCTTTTTCATTATGAATCCTCCTCTTTATTTTCCACGAATTCACTGATCACTTTTACTAATAATTTTGCATCTATAGGTTTCGCGATATGTTCATTCATTCCCGATTCTTTTGACTTTAATCTATCCTCGGTGAACGCATTTGCCGTCATTGCTATGATCGGAACCGTTTTTGCATCATCTCTGTCCAGTGCACGGATCATCTTTGCTGCTTCATAACCATTCATAACTGGCATCATAATATCCATCAGGATGACATCAAATTCATCTGGTCTGCTTTTTTTGAATATCTCAACAGCTTCTTGGCCATTCCATGCTTTCGTCACAGATGCACCTTCATTCTGAATCACAAATTCTGCGATTTCCATATTCAGCTCATTATCTTCCACCAGAAGGATCTTCAGATCTTTTATAGATTTTTCTGATATAGCTTCCTGTTCTTCACGTTGATCAGCATCCTGATCTATTTTAAATGGAATCCTGATCACAAAGGTTGTGCCTTCTCCCTTCTTACTTTCAAACGTGATCGTTCCTCCCATTTTTTCGATCAGTTTTTTCGTGATCGGCATTCCAAGCCCTGTTCCGGAAAATTTTGTACGGCTTCCAGTATGCTCCTGTGCAAACGGTTCAAAAAGGCGTTTCTGGAAATCCTTTGTCATACCAATTCCTGTATCTCGGCAGATAAATTCAATCGTCACTCTTCCCTCCTGCTCCGATGTAAATTCCTGGCAGCTGATGTAGATATATCCGTTTTCTTTATTATATTTTACCGCATTTGACAAAATATTCATCATGATCCTTTTTACATATCCTGGACTTCCGATCAGATTCCAGTGTGTGATTTCTTCTTTCTCCCACACGATCCGAATATTTTGTTCTGCAGCTATCTGTTCGATCACAACAAAGATTTCCTTGGAAATATTGCTTAGATTAAATGGAATTTCTTCCAGAACTACTTCGTCCGATTCCAGCTTACTCATATCCAAAACTTCATTGATCAATTCCAGTAACAGATGAGATGTTTCTTTGATCTTTGCCCTGCATTCTGTCTGTTTTTCCATATCATCTGCATAATGCTCCGCCACATCGATCATACCGCATATTCCATTGATCGGTGTCCGGATATCATGGCTCATCCTCTGGAGAAACTCAGTTTTCGCCTCGTTCGCTGCCTCTGCTTTTTTTGCCGATTTCAGAAGTTCTGCTTTATATTTCTCATCTTTTTCCTGTTCCTGTTTCTGATGTGCCAGATTGGTTGTATATATCCAGAACCATGAAAAACTAAGAATGATAAGATAAAGGAATACAACACCTGTTACCCTGAGTGGCAGATTACTGAATACCTCTTTATCTGGTAAATACATGTAGATATAATAATCCCTTTGTTTCAGCATGATACCATAGCATCCAGTTCCTTTATTCTTCAGATGAAAGATATGCCGACTATCTGTATGCTTCTTCATTTTCTGAATAATCTCATTGTCTGCGACATCCTGTGCCAATAATTTCTCATCGTTACTGGCAATAATCTTCCCTTTGTCTGCAACAATGATCGTCCCGTCTTTCTCAGTATTGTACCCCTTTAAAAGACTCTGGATCGTTAAAGTATAATTTCTGATAAATCTCGGAGATGTGTAATAGTAAACTGCAACGATCCCTGGGGCATCTTTTCTGGCGCAGGCTGCGATATCGATACGTGATCCATCTCCTCTGGCAATCCGTTCTGAATAAGATCTTTCTTTATATCCTGTGTAATCCATAATGATATCTTTTTGCAGATAATCAATCATCTCATCCATCAAACCTTCATCCATACTGTATTCACAGACTTTCTTTCCTTCTTCATCCAATACAAGAATACCATCCACCCAGAGTGACTGCAGATTCTCTTTCAGAAACTTTCGGTCTAACTGCTTTCTATTCTTTACTTCCATATCAATATTTGTACTCATCTGTCTGGCACTTTCGATCGCACGAAGGAGACTTTTTGATTCTGAAGATTCATTATAATGAGTATAGGTTGAGCACTGTACTTTGACATAGTTTACAATCTCCACCATTCTTTTCTCAGCTTCGTTTTTTTCCGTATGAAAAAAACAAAAAATTGCAGTGACAAACATACAGATGCCAAGCAAACCAACAACTATCCAGAATGGTTTTGCTTTTTCTCTTCCATTAATATCCAAGATCATCCACCTCCAAATATTTCTCTGGATCATCCATATATTTTTTTATGATCTTCAGGGAGGTACCATCCTTGTGCATTTCTTCCAGCTTCTGATTCATCTGTTCGCAGATCCCTCTGTCATCATTCTTTGCAAAAGCAGCTCCTATCCCGACGACCATCAATGGTTCCTTCAGAATGCGGAAGCTTGTATCATAATCTTTCATATACTGGACGATGGATTCCTCATGCGCAGCCACAGCATCCACATACCCTTTCCCCAGAAATGTATAGATCAATTCCATGTGTCCAAGACTGATCAGATTGCCAAGTTTGGGAATTCTCTTATCCGTCCGCTTCAGAAAGATACCTTCTGGTTTGCTTGTAGACTGGACTGCAAGGTTCTTTCCTTTCAGATCACTCAGTTTATGAATGTCACTGTTCTCATTTACAGCAACCACCTGACGGCTTGCTATGTATGGTCCGGCCCAACGATAATCGTTAAGTCGTCCTTCCATTGAAAAACATCCCATGATACAATCAATTTTTCCACTTTCTACCAGCTCTTTTTTCTTTTCCCAATTGATCTGAACAATCTCCGTCTTATACCCCATCCTTCTAAATGCTTCCGTTGCCAGTTCAACATCTATACCTGTCGGGATACCATCCTCATTCAGGAAATTATAAGGCGGATAATTGTCACTTCCAATTTTTATAACAGGTTTTTTTGTTGTGTCAGACACTTTATCTGCCTTATCACATCCTGCCAAAGTTGCCATTAATATAGAAAATATCAATACAACAGTAAAAATTTTTCTTTTTTTCATCTTATAACCTCATTTTTATATCTCATCCTTATTGTTCAGTAATCTGCGCTTCACCCCCCCCCGAATTTTATGCTACTTATTGTTTTTTCCAATACCTTCATCTCAACTGGTTTGGAAATATGCGCATTCATACCGACGGTCAGGGAATGATGAATGTCATCTGAAAATGCATTAGCGGTCATTGCAATGATCGGGATCGTCTTTGCCTGTTCATGTGAACTCTTGCGGATCGCCTTTGTTGCCTCATAGCCATTCATAACTGGCATCTGCACATCCATCAGGATCATATCATAATCTCCAGGAGCAGATCGCTCAAATGTCTCGAGAATCCTTTCACCGTTTTCACAGACAGTACACTCAGCTCCCTTGATCTTTAACAGTTCCGTCAAGATCTCCGCATTCAGCTCATTATCCTCTGCACACAAGAACCTCATTCCTTTCATAATATCATCATATGTCTCACTTTCTTCTACCTGCAATGCTGACGAAACAGACTCTTCTGCAATTTTAAGATCCATAAAGACCTCAAAACAACTTCCCAGTCCCAGTTCACTATCGACATCAATAGTTCCTCCCATTGCTTCAATCAGATTCTTGGTGATCGCCATTCCAAGCCCTGTTCCCTGTATCTTATTTGTCAAGGAACTTTCCTCACGGGTAAAAGTATCAAAGATCTTGTCTTTGAAATCCTCAGACATACCTACACCATTATCAATAACTGCAAAATGATACTTTGCATACGCACTGGATTTCGTTTCACATTCTTCTACAAGAAACTGGATCTTTCCACCCTTCTGTGTATACTTTACTGCATTTGAAAGCAGATTGCTGAAAATCTGCATCAAATGAACATAATCGCTATTGACCCATTCATGCACGATGTTCTCATGATGAATCACCAAAGACTGATGCTTTTCCTCTGTCTGTGGACAGAACATCGTTTGAATCTCCTGCATAAACTCCAGAATAGAAAAATCAGAATAACTGAAAACAGTTTTTCCTGCTTCAATCTTGCTCATATCCAAAACGTCATTAATGATTCCCAAAAGATGCTGTGCAGAAACATCTATTTTATCAACATACTCGATCACCTTATCCTTATTCCCTGCATCATGTCTGATCAAGGATGTAATACCCATGATCGCATTCATCGGTGTACGGATATCATGAGACATACTAGCCAGGAAATCACTTTTGGACTGACTTGCATTGTTAGCGACTTCAAAAGCCTGCTCAGCCGCCCGTTTAGCTTGCGTGAGTTCTGTATTTATTGTTTCCAGTCTTGTATTATTTTCTCTTTCGATTTCAATTGCTTCGCTCTGGCTTTTTCTAAGAACTGTAACGATTCCTTTGATCATACAACCAGCAGCAACAACTGCAAACAAGATAATAAACCATATGATCAACTTCACAAGCCTTACCGTATTGGTCGCTACATATTTTGCAGGAACGAGAAAGATCAAGTTCCATGCCGCATGATCCATTTTCTTTAAAACATAAAAGTATTCCGTCCCATCGAGTATGGCATTAGAATAACTCACACCCTTTTCTTTTAATTCTTTTTCTGCTTTGTCAAATGAAGAATCATGTAGATATTGCATCTTCTTTAATACCGTGAACACATTATGTCCTTTGATCAGTTCCACCTTATTACTATTGAACAGTTTAAAACCATTATCATCAAGAATATAGACACTGTTATTATTTTCATAGGCATCACATCCAAAATATTCATTCAGTTCATGCATATCCTGATATAATCCATAATAATTGATAGTCTGTCCACTTTGAAGCCTGATCGGATGCTCTAATTTCTTTAAAAAAATCATACGGGATTCATTTGTCGTCATAAAATTCGATACATAGTTGATCTTTTTAGGACTATGTTCAAAATGATATGTATCCCTTACCATCCCCTGATTTCCTTCTTCTGTATAGTACTTTCCACTGTCATCAACAGCCAGCAATGTTATTTTTGAATCTGCAAATTCATACAAATCAGTTATTCTTTTCATATGCAGACTCAAATCCTCGGTAGTCCGTATATCAGCAGCTTCTATGATATTACATTGCACCTTGACATAATCCCATTTTGTTTCCATTACATCTTCCAAATTTAAAAACATCTGATGAGTAACTTCATCCATCTGATTTAACCGTTCTTCATAAATAATCTTTTGAATGTATGTCTGATATATGAAAATAAATGAAATGAC
>SKET01001508.1_pt1 | contig 15803 bp, 20 predicted proteins | sample 4841461 | NCBI WGS metagenome assembly SKET01 (sample SAMN11008802, study PRJNA524170) | human gut metagenome | biome: Human fecal sample; material: Feces; isolation source: fecal sample from pouch patient p5 | host: Homo sapiens | place: Israel: Tel-Aviv | collected 2014-02-13
CCGCAATTTTGAGAATAAAGTTACGGTAACTTTAGCGTTACGGGACAAAAAACGCTTTGACGGTGAAATTTTTGACCTGGACATCTCGCTGGACCGTGTTGAAGGTGCAGCGCTGGAGTTTTATGAGGCAGCAGCCAGAAGGAGCATCAGACAGGTCTTCCTGGATGTTGCTGCCGGGTTATGTGAAGGGGACGAGCTGTTGCCAGAAACGCGCCCCTGTTCAGAGGCGCGGTATACCATAAAAATTAACAGTTCTGATAACTCGATTACAGGTTGTTAGCTTTTTGCAGTTGGCTTTCCAGTATCTTTCATTGGTAGCATCCTGATAAATATCCATGAGCGCAAAAATCAAATACGGCCTGTCAGCTGCGGTTCTGGCGCTGATTGCTGCAGGCGCGTCTGCTCCTCAAATACTTGACCAGTTTCTTGATGAAAAAGAGGGTAACCACACTACGGCATACCGCGATGGTTCCGGCATATGGACCATCTGTCGTGGTGCCACAATGGTGGATGGTAAGCCCGTCATACCGGGAATGAAGCTGTCGAAGGAAAAATGCGACCAGGTTAACGCTATTGAACGTGATAAGGCGCTGGCATGGGTGGAGCGCAATATTAAAGTACCACTGACCGAACCACAGAAAGCGGGTATAGCGTCATTCTGTCCCTATAACATTGGCCCCGGTAAGTGTTTCCCGTCGACGTTTTATAAGCGGCTGAATGCCGGTGATCGTAAGGGCGCATGCGAGGCGATTCGCTGGTGGATAAAAGATGGTGGGCGCGATTGCCGCATACGTTCAAATAACTGCTATGGACAGGTTATTCGTCGTGACCAGGAAAGCGCATTAGCCTGTTGGGGGATAGATGAGTGAGCAGAGTCGCCGCGATTATTTATGCTCTGGTTATTTGCATCATCGTCTGCCTGTCGTGGGCGGTCAATCATTACCGTGATAACGCCATCGCCTACAAAGAACAGCGTGATAAAAAAGTCAGTGAGCTGAAGCAGGCGATCGCCACCATCGCTGACATGCAGCAGCGTCAGCGTGCTGCTGATGTACTCGATGCTAAATACACGAAGGAGTTGGCTGATGCGAAAGCTGAAAATGATGCTCTTCGGCGCAAGCTTGATAATGGTGGTCGGGTGCTCGTCAAAGGAAAATGCTCTGTGCCATCCTCAGCCGAAACCTCCAGCGCCTCCGGCATGGGCAATGATGCCACCGTCGAACTCTCTCCAGTTGCTGGACGAAACGTTCTCGGTATCCGGGACGGAATCATCAGAGACCAGACAGCACTGAGAACGCTTCAGGAATATATCAGGACGCAATGCCTTCGATGATAGCGATAATTTTACTCATCATCCTTCACATCTGGCTCTGTAGACAGGGTGGTGATCACTTCTGGAGTGAATCCAGATTAAATATCTCATTGCTGATGCTTGATATTGAGCATCTTGCGCGCGGTAAGGGGCTGCGTTGAGATAAGAGCCAGTCATTACAAACACCAGGATTTAGCCTCGCATTCGCGGGGCTTTTTTATATCTGAATTTCACAGCGCATCTCACGCGCATATTAACGAGAGCCTTTCAGTAAGCGAGCCTGAGAAATGCCGTTATAGGTGGCGACCTCTCTCGGGCGGCTTTTCTGTGAGACAGGCTCACTTTCTAAAAGGTAAAGACGCAATGAACTACCCAACCGTTGTTAACGATATAGATTTCAGAGACCTAATTTTTGTAGCAAACAACGATCCGGTTACAGATTCTTTTATGGTGGCAAAAGCATTTGGAAAGCTGCCGAAGAACGTAGTTCGTGACATTGAGCGAACCATAGAAGCTTGCCCTCCTGAGTTTGATACAAAGCTCAACTTTGAGCTTTGCTATAAAAACAATGAGTTACAGAATGGTAAGCCGCAAAAATTCTACCGTCTCCGCAAGGATGGGTTGATGCTTTTGGTTATGTCCTACACCAAAAAAGAAGCAATGCGTATCAAAATTGCTTACATCAACGCATTTAACTGGATGTACGCCATGCTTCAGGTTGGTCATCGTCAATTTGAAGAAGAGAGAAATGCCGTAATGCTGGAGTACATGAAAGAGAAGGATGTTGCCAGCATGTCAGGTCGCCTGCTTAATCGCTGGGGAAAAATTAAGAAGCCTCAGCTACTGGCGAGAATTGAACGCCTTGAACAGCACGGGCAAACCGTAATCCCCGGACTCACCAATTAACGGCAGTACAGCGAAACAACCCAAGCCAGTAAGTGGGGAAATAACACTGGCAGCCACTGAAAGATGAACCTCCTGCCTTATGGCAAAAAAGATTCTTTGTGGTGGCGGACTGATGGAAAGACATCGGTTATTGCAGAGGCCATTCAATGAGTGGTCTCGACAATGGCTTATACCCTACACGGGATAACTTAACTGATATCCCTTTTAACGGATAAACGGAGCCAACAATGGCAGAGATTAACCCCATGACTGAAGAACAGAAATTCCAGTTAGAGATTTACAAACTGGTCATGAACCAGAACGCAGCCGCGGAGGAAGCATTTCAATTCATTGGCACTGACGAACTGAAGCTTGAGCTATTCAAAATTCACTTCCAGTCAGGTGGCGCTAATTCAGATATCACGATCCGCACATTTGAAGCGGTGCGTAAATCGAAGGAAGCGTTAGACCTGTTCACCACCGGAGCATAAACATGGAACAACAAGAATTACCTCGCTGGCAGTGTCACAAGCAGGTATGGGCGTTAAAGATTCGACATATCGACCACAAACCAAACCCAGACCTTTCTGGCGTGTCGGGCGCATCAAGCTATGGGGCCACCATTCACCCGGAAGATGGCACATACGCGCCATTCGATGTAAGCCCTGAGTACGTTAACAAACATCAACCGGTCGCTGGCGGGTATTACGTTGTGTATGAGGATGGCTATGCATCCTTCTCTCCTGCTGACTCGTTTGAATCCGGGTACACGAAAATCTGACGGAGCCTCTGATGACTACAGTCGCATGGGATGGAAAGACACTGGCATCTGACACCCAGGCATCAACTGGCAGTGTCGTTTGCTCCCTTTCTGAACAGAAGATATACACCCCGCCAGAGTCAGGTTGGGAGATTTACGGAAGCAAAGTCCTTGCCTTCGGTTGCTCTGGTGACTGCGGCGCAGAGATGGAATTACAGGATCTGCTTAAGCACAACCTCACGTATGCCTCCGAGTTCCTGCCGACATTCTCCTTCACGGCTCTGGCTATCATCGGTGCTGGGCGAGCATACATCATCACCAAAGAGAAAGGCGAAACGCGGGCGAGCATATCGCTACAGGTTGAGCCATACGCAATAGGCAGTGGCGACCTGATCGCGCGCACTGCCATGCACTGTGGCAAAAATGCGAGAGAAGCGGTACAAGTCGCAATTGATCTTGACTGCTATTCCGGCGGCAGCGTTGATTCGTTCCCCGCTGGGAAGCAAACAGAAGGGAAATAATCAATATGGCAGCACCAAAGGGCAACCGATTTTGGGAGGCCCGCAGTAGTCATGGGCGAAATCCTAAATTCGAATCGCCTGAGGCGCTGTGGGCTGCTTGTTGTGAATACTTCGAGTGGGCTGATGATAACCCGCTATGGGAGGGTAAGGTATTTTCATATCAGGGAGAAATAATTAAGGCTAATGTCCCTAAGATGCGAGCCATGACTATTTCAGGATTGTGTACCTTCCTTGATATCACCAGGCAAACATGGGGAACCTTCCGGTCAATGGAAGGTTTTTCTGACGTCACATCACGAGCGGAAGACATCATCTACGACCAGAAATTCTCTGGCGCAGCCGCTGACCTTCTCAATGCTAACATCATCGCCCGTGATTTGGGCCTCAAAGAGCAGTCGCAAGTTGAAGACGTGACACCTGATAAGGGAGATCGCGATAAGCGACGCTCTCGTATCAAGGAGCTATTCAACCGTGGAACTGGACGCGATTCTTGATAGCCTGAGCGACGAAGAGCAAATCGAATTGCTCGAGCTACTCGAAGAAGAAGAGAACTACCGGAACACACACCTGCTATATGAATTTACGCCATACAGAAAACAGCGTGAGTTCATCGACGCCGGGCATGACTATCCAGAGCGATGTTTTATGGCTGGTAACCAGCTTGGTAAGTCATTTACTGGTGCTGCTGAAGTCGCGTTTCACCTTACAGGGCGTTATCCGGGCACAAAAGGCTATCCTGCTGATGGTAAATATGGCGGTGAGTGGAAAGGTAAGCGTTTCTATGAGCCTGTTGTCTTCTGGATTGGCGGCGAGACAAACGAGACGGTAACCAAAACGACTCAACGCATCCTGTGCGGTCGTATCGAAGAGAATGACGAGCCAGGCTACGGTTCCATACCGAAAGAAGACATCATTAGCTGGAAGAAGTCTCCTTTCTTTCCGAACCTTGTTGATCACCTTCTGGTTAAGCATCACACGGCTGATGGCGTTGAAGATGGCATTTCAATCTGCTACTTCAAACCATACTCGCAAGGCCGTGCTCGCTGGCAGGGTGACACAATCCACGGCGTGTGGTTTGACGAAGAGCCACCATACAGCATTTATGGCGAAGGTCTTACCCGTACCAACAAATACGGGCAATTCTCAATTCTGACGTTTACCCCGCTGATGGGGATGTCTGACGTTGTTACCAAGTTCCTGAAGAACCCCAGCAAGTCGCAGAAAGTGGTCAACATGACCATCTATGACGCTGAGCACTATACCGAAGAGCAGAAAGAGCAAATCATCGCATCCTATCCCGAGCATGAGAGAGAGGCGCGTGCTCGCGGTATTCCTACGATGGGTAGTGGTCGAATCTTCCAGATACCGGAAGAGACTATTAAGTGTCAGCCGTTCGAGTGTCCTGATCACTTCTACGTGATTGGCGGGATGGATTTCGGATGGGATCACCCACAGGCTCAGGTTCAGCTTTGGTGGGATAAGGACGCAGACACAATCTACGTTTCACGCGTGTGGAAGGCGAAAGAAAAAACAGCTGTTCAGGCATGGGGGGCTGTTAAATCATGGGCGCATAAAGTGCCAACCGCATGGCCTCATGACGGAAACCAGCATGAGAAGGGCGGCGGTGAGCAGCTCAAAGGGCAGTATGCAGACGCTGGATTTATGATGTTACAGGAGCATGCGACATGGCCTGATGGCGGTAATGCTGTTGAGCCTGGCATCACTGAATTGCGCGACATGATGCTCGATGGTCGCTTCAAAGTATTCAACACCTGTGAGCCATTCTTTGAGGAGTTCCGCCTCTATCACCGTGATGAAAACGGGAAAATCGTCAAGCTTAACGACGACGTTCTCTCAGCCGTTCGCTATGCATACATGATGCGCCGCTTCGCAAAAATGATGCGCGACATCAAAAAACCAAAAGAGAAAAAGATACCAGCCCCAATCAGGCCCATCGCACGGAGAACTTAAATGGCCGACGAAAACAGACTCAATTCCATTCTGTGTAAGTTTGACGCGGACTGGATGGCGAGCGATGAAGCCAGAACCGAGGCGACAAATGACCTGTATTTTAGCCGAGTGTCGCAATGGGATGACTGGCTATCAAACTACACCACCCTGCAATATCGCGGACAATTCGATGTTGTCCGCCCGGTGGTCAGGAAGCTGGTCGCAGAGATGCGCCGGAACCCTATCGACGTTCTCTTCCGACCAAAAGACGGTGCTAATCCTGATGCAGCCGATGTATTGATGGGTATGTATCGTACTGATATGCGCCATAACACGGCAAAGATTGCCGTTAACGTTGGCGTTCGTGAGCAGATAGAGTCCGGCGTTGGCGCATGGCGTCTGGTCACCCAGTACGAAGACAACGACCCAACAAGCAACAATCAGGTAATCCGACGCCTTCCAATCCATGAAGCCTGCTCACACGTCATATGGGACGCCAACAGCAAGCAGATGGATAAGAGCGACGCTAAGCACTGCACGGTGATTAACGCCTTGTCGCGCAATGGCTGGAAAGAGTTCGCAGAGGATTACGGTATTGATCCTGACACCCTGCCATCTTTCCAGAATCCGAACGACACATGGCTGTTTCCGTGGGTATCGAATGATGTCGTCTACGTCGCTGAGTATTACGAGGTCGAAGAGAAGAAGGAGAAAGTCTTCATCTACCGCGACCCGTTGACAGGTGAGCCAGTCAGCTATTACCAGCAGGATATTAAAGACGTTATCGACGACCTGGCTAATCGTGGATTCATTAAGGTAGCAGAGCGCAAGGTGAAGCGTCGTCGTGTGTATAAGTCGATCATCACCTGCACGCAGATACTGAAAGACCGAGAAAAGATAGCCGGAGAGCATATCCCAATCGTTCCAGTGTATGGAGAATGGTCATTCGCTGGTGACAAGGAGTGCTACGAGGGAGTGGTAAGGCTGACGAAAGACGGTCAACGCCTTCGTAACATGATCATGTCATTCAACGCCGATATTGTTGCTCGTTCACCGAAGAAGAAACCGACCTTCTTCCCTGAGCAAATCGAAGGCTACGAATACATGTACGGTGGAAATGATGACTATCCGTACTATCTCCAGAACAGGACTGATGAAAACGGTAACGACCTGCCGATTGGTCCAATCTCCTACATGGAAAACCCTGAAGTGCCGCAAGCCAACGCTTACATGCTTGAGGCTGCCACCAACGCAGTGAAAGAAGTGGCTAGTCTTGGCGTGGATGCGCAGGCGGCAAATGGTCAGGTCGCTTTCGATACCGTCAATCAACTTAACATGCGGGCAGACCTTGAGACATACGTGTTTCAGGATAACCTGGCTACCGCAATGCGACGTGATGGCGAGATTTATGCCTCAATGGTCAACGATATTTATGACGTTCCTCGCCATGTAACGCTGACTCTTGAAGACGGAAGCGAGAAAGACGTTCAACTCTACGCGCAAGTTGTAGATTACCAGTCCGGCAATGTGGTCACACTCAACGACATTCGCGGTCGCTATGAGTGCTATACAGACGTTGGACCATCCTTCCAGAGTATGAAGGAACAGAACCGCGCAGAGATTCAGGAGTTACTCACCAAGGTTCCACAAGGTACTCCAGAGTTCCAGATGCTGATGCTGCAATACTTCACGCTGCTTGATGGTAAAGGCGTCGAGATGATGCGAGAGTACGCGAACAAGCAACTGGTGATGATGGGGCTGAAGAAACCAGAAACACCTGAAGAGATGGAGATGGTACAGCAGGCTCAACAGCAGCCGCAGCAGCCATCAGCAGAGCAAATTCAGGCGCAGGGTATCCTTCTGCAAGGTCAGGCTGAATTGCTCAAGGCAGAGAACCAACAGGCGCAGATTCAGGTTGAAGCCGCCAAGGTTGAAGCCCAAAACCAACTCAACGCCGCGAAGATTGCGGAAATCTTCAACAATATGGACCTCGACAAGCAGGCAGAACTGCGTGAGTACCTCAAGCTCGTAGGTCAATTCCAGCAACAGCGCAGCAAAGATGCTCGTGCTAACGCTGAGCTGCTTCTTAAAGATGCAGACCAGACTCATTCACAACGCATGGATTTCGCGAATCTTATGCGTCAAGTTCAAATCCCCTCCGGCGGAGTAGCCGAGACACCTCAATAAGAGAGAGTTAACCATGGACCAAACCACCGACATTCAGGCTTCTGAAGAATTAACCCTGCCCGGCAATCATGCAGCGGCATCTGCTGATGGCTTAGTTGTCGATAATGCCAACGACAACGCAGGTCAGGAAGAAGGCTTCGAGATTGTCCTGAAAGACGATGAGAAACCAAAACAAGACCCGGCAACTAATGCTGAATTTGCCCGTCGCCGCATCGAACGCAAACGCCAGCGTGAGCTTGAGCAGCAGATGGAAGCGGTTAAGCGTGGAGAGTTGCCGGAGCACCTGCGGGTGAACCCTGAGTTACCAAAACAACCAGACCCTAACGATTATCTTTCCGAAGATGCACTGGCTAAGTACGACTATGACCAGAGCCGCGCACTGGCTGCCTTCCAGCAGGCAAACAGTGAATGGCAGATCAAGGCTATGGACGCACGAAGCCAGGCTGTAGCAGAGCAGGGCCGCAAAACTCAGGAGTTCACCCAGCAATCAGCGCAATACGTCGAGGCAGCCCGTAAGCACTACGACGCAGCGGAAAAGCTCAACATCCCTGACTATCAGGAGAAAGAGGATGCATTCATGCAACTGGTGCCGCCAGCAGTCGGTGCCGACATCATGCGCCTCTTCCCGGAGAAATCCGCTGCTCTCATGTATCACCTTGGTGCTAATCCTGAGAAAACACGCCAGTTGCTGGCGATGGACGGGCAATCCGCGCTGATTGAACTCACTCGACTGTCAGAACGTTTAACTCTCAAGCCTCGAGCCAAGCCTGTTTCAGAAGCCCCGTTACCTGATGAACCAATTCAGGGACACGCTGTTGCTGCAAATATCTCTGCGATTGAAAAGCAGATGGAAGCGGCAGCAAACAAAGGGGATGTAGAGACATACCGCAAGCTCAAGGCGCAACTGAATAAAGGAATTCGATAATGGCATTAAATGAAGGTCAACTGGTCACGTATGCTCTGGATGAAATCATCGAAACCGTCCAGAACCTGACGCCAATGGCGTCCAAAGTGACAAAATACACCCCTCCGGCAGAATCCATGCAACGTTCAAGCAACACCGTGTGGATGCCTGTTGAGCAGGAAGCGCCAACCCAGACTGGCTGGGATTTAACTGGCAACGCAACCGGGATTCTGGAACTCTCCGTGAAATGCAACATGGGCGATCCGGATAACGATTTCTTCGAGCTTCGTGCAGATGATCTGCGTGATGAGCGTTCTTACCGTCGCCGCATCCAGGCATCCGCCAAAAAACTGGCGAATAACATTGAGTCAGCAATTGCCAAACAGGCAACTGAAATGGGCTCACTTGTTGTTCACGATACCCGCGCAATTGGTCCATCTACTGGCCTGTCTGGCTGGGATTTTGTGTCTGATGCAGAGCGCCTGATGTTCTCCCGTGAGCTAAACCGCGATATGGGCATCAGTTACTTCCTGAACCCTGACGATTACCGCAAAGCAGGCCGCAACCTGGTAGATGGTGACATCTTTGGGCGCGTTCCTGAAGACGCGTATCGCAACGGTACTATTCAGCGTCAGATTGCTGGCTTTGATGAAATTCTTCGCTCACCGAAACTTCCGGCAGTTACTAAGTCAACCGCTACTGGTGTAACTGTTTCTGGTGCGCAGAAGTTTAAGCCGCAGGCATACACCCTTGATACCGATGGTAACAAAGAGAACGTCGATAACCGTGTTGCAACGGTGACCGTATCCTCCACCACCGGGTTTAAGCGCGGCGACAAAATCAGCTTCACTGGTGTGAAATTCCTGTCTCAGATGGCGAAGAACGTGCTGACTGATGATGCGACTTTCTCAATCACCCGTGTGATCGATGGTACTCACATCGAAATCACGCCGAAGCCGATTGCTCTTGATGACGCGTCACTGACAAAAGAAGAGAAGGCTTACGCTAATGTAAACACCTCTCTTGCTGATACCACTCCGGTAAACGTTCTGAACGTGGCAACAACCACCGCTAACGTGTTCTGGGCTGATGACTCAATCCGCCTGCTGTCTCAGCCGATCCCGGTAACCCATGAACTGTTTGCTGGCATGAAAACGTCTTCCTTCAGCATTCCAGGTATTGGTGTTAACGGCATCTTCGCAACGCAGGGTGATATCAACACTCTGTCTGGTAAGTGCCGTATTGCTGTGTGGTATTCAGCATGTGCTGTACGACCAGAGGCAATTGGTGTTGGTCTGCCTAACCAGACCGCGTGATAACCAGAGGGAGCTTCGGCTCCCTTTTCTATTGGAGATACCAATGAGCGTAATGATTTTTCAGGCTGGCGGAGATACCAAAATCTGGGGGCGCAAGCTGAAAACGAAAACCGTTGATCCTGATGATGTAGCTGTGCACTTAGCAAATGGCTGGTATAAGCACCCTGACGATGTTCCTGATGATCCTCTTGTTGGTGATCAAATTGGGAGTGTTGGCGGAGGTGAAACTTCCCCAGTTGATATGGGCGAAGTGTCCGACGGTTATCACACTTTTAACGAGCTTTACGCTCACCGAGTGCGCCTCTTCTCATCGCTGATGCATGCTTACGCTGAGCTTTCGTGGTGGTCTCGCAAACACAGTGACGGTGAAGAGTGGGATGGCTGGATCATTGCTGGTATCACCACACCAGAAGGCGAAATCACTTATCACCTACCTGTTGAAGAAATCGAGTTCCTTCCTGAAGGTACTGAGCTTGAGTTCGGGAAAGAGTGGGATGGTCATGAAGCAAATGATGTTCTTGGACGACTCCTGAGTTTGCGTCCGGCTATTGCAGAGCCAGAGCCAGAAGAAAAGCAGCGTAAAAAGCCTGATCGAAAACCTAAGGCGGCAGCAGATGAACCTGACAACGAAGGGTGATTTAGTCCTTGCGGCATTACGTAAGCTCGGTGTGGCATCAAATGCCACGTTAACAGATGTCGAACCGCAGTCTATGGAAGACGGCGTCAACGACCTTGAAATGATGATGGCTGAATGGCTTGGCGGTGATGCGTCACCTGGTATCAACGTTGGCTACATTTTTGCTGATGCAGATGTCGCTCCAGATCCGGGCGATGAGCACGGTTTATCAAATAACGCTATCAATGCCATCATTTTCAACCTTGCCTGCCGCATTGCACCGGATTATGCGCTGGAAGCACCTGCAAAACTTATAACCACTGCCAGATACGGGAAAGAGCGACTCGTCAAACTGTCTGCAATGGACAGAGCAAAAGCCGCAAAATGTAAGTCCGGTTATCCAAACCGTATGCCTGTTGGTAGCGGTAACCAGTTGGCGAAGTGGAACGGTTGGAATTACTTCCAACGAAAGGAACCTTGCGATAACGGGAGCGAATAATGCCGATTCAGCAACTTCCGCTTATGAAAGGTGTCGGCAAAGACTTTCGAAACGCCGACTATATCGACTATCTGCCAGTGAATATGCTGGCTACACCCAAAGAAATACTCAACAGCAGCGGATATCTTCGCTCATTCCCGGGCATTGCCAAACGTTCTGATGTGAACGGTGTATCGCGCGGTGTCGAGTACAACATGGCGCAGAGTGCTGTTTATCGTGTGTGTGGCGGCAAGCTCTACAAAGGCGAAAGCGAAGTCGGTGACGTCGCCGGAAGTGGCCGCGTATCAATGGCGCATGGTCGAACATCTCAGGCTGTAGGCGTTAATGGTCAACTGGTCGAGTATCGCTATGATGGCACGGTTAAAACCGTATCAAACTGGCCTACAGACAGCGGTTTTACGCAGTATGAGTTAGGTTCAGTTCGCGACATTACGCGCTTACGTGGGCGTTATGCGTGGTCAAAAGACGGCACTGATTCATGGTTTATCACTGACCTTGAAGACGAATCGCATCCTGACCGTTACAGCGCACAATATCGTGCCGAGTCTCAGCCGGACGGCATCATAGGCATCGGCACATGGCGAGACTTCATCGTCTGCTTTGGTTCATCGACTATTGAATATTTCTCCCTGACTGGCGCAACCACCGTTGGTGCCGCTTTGTATGTCGCCCAGCCATCGTTGATGGTGCAAAAAGGAATCGCCGGGACTTACTGCAAAACGCCGTTTGCTGATTCCTATGCTTTCATCAGCAACCCGGCAACAGGTGCGCCGTCTGTGTACATCATCGGCTCCGGTCAGGTATCACCAATCGCCAGCGCGAGCATTGAGAAAATCCTCCGCTCCTACACTGCTGATGAACTGGCTGATGGCGTGATGGAGTCTCTGCGATTTGATGCGCATGAGCTGCTGATTATCCATCTTCCGCGCCATGTTCTCGTGTACGACGCATCTTCAAGCGCCAATGGTCCGCAATGGTGTGTGTTGAAAACTGGCCTGTATAACGATGTGTACCGCGCTATCGACTTCATTTACGAAGGAAATCAGATAACGTGCGGCGACAAACTGGAATCGGTGACCGGGAAATTGCAATTCGACATCAGCAGCCAGTACGACAAGCAACAGGAACATCTGCTGTTTACTCCTCTGTTCAAAGCGGATAACGCCAGATGCTTCGATCTGGAGGTGGAATCATCCACTGGCGTTGCGCAGTACGCCGACCGCCTTTTTCTCTCTGCAACCACTGACGGCATCAATTACGGGCGTGAGCAGATGATTGAGCAGAATGAACCGTTCGTTTACGACAAACGCGTTTTGTGGAAGCGAGTAGGGCGCATCAGGAAAAATGTCGGCTTCAAATTGCGCGTTATCACGAAGTCGCCTGTCACTCTGTCTGGCTGCCAGATAAGGATTGAGTAATGGCGGATTCAAATCTCAATGTGCCGGTAATCATTCAGGCTACACGACTCGACACATCAGTACTTCCACGCAATATCTTCTCGCAGTCGTATCTGCTTTACGTTATCGCACAGGGTACTGATGTTGGTAATGTGGCGAACAAGGCCAACGAGGCCGGACAGGGCGCTTATGACGCACAAGTCAGGAACGATGAGCAGGATGTGATTCTCGCTGACCATGAGCAGCGAATTTCTGCTGCGGAAGCAACACTTGTTAATCATGAGGAGCGAATCAGCCAGGCAGAATCAACTCTTCAGGAACATGAAACGCGAATCGCTCAGAATGAAAGCGATATTGCGTCGCTTGATACCAGAGTTCAGTCGCTGGAATCGCAGGTTTCAGACCATGAATCGCGCATTGATGCTCTGGAGTATGCCACTACTCGCAAGAAGTCAGAGGTTGTTTACTCTGGCGTATCTGTAACCATCCCGACATCGCCTACCAACCTTGTTAGCCTGCTGAAAACGCTCACGCCGTCATCCGGTGAGTTGGCACCATTCTTCGACACCGTTAACAACAAGATGGTTGTGTTCAACGAGAACAAAACCTTGTTCTTCAAGCTGTCGATCGTCGGGACGTGGCCCAGCGGAACCGCCAACAGGTCAATGCAGCTAACATTTTCCGGCTCTGTTCCTGATACGCTGGTCAGCAGTCGCAACTCGGCGACAACGACCGATAACATCCTGTTAGCTACGTTCTTCAGCGTGGATAAAGACGGCTTTCTTGCCACAAATGGCAGCACGTTAACCATTCAGTCAAATGGTGCGGCGTTTACTGCCACAACCATCAAGATAATCGCGGAGCAGTAATGATTCAGTTCAAACCAACGCGAAACATCGACCTGATCGAAGCAGTCGGAAATCACCCTGACATTATTGCCGGGAGCAACAACGGTGATGGATACGACTACAAACCTGATTGCCGTTACTTTGAGGTGAACGTGCACGGGCAGTTCGGCGGCATTGTTTACTATCAGGAGATTCAGCCGCTTACATTCGATTGCCACGCCATGTACCTGCCAGAGATTCGCGGATTCAGCAAGGAAATCGGGCTGGCGTTCTGGCGATACATTCTGACTAACACCACCGTTCAGTGCGTAACATCGTTCGCTGCACGCAAATTCCGCCACGGTCAGATGTACTGCGCAATGGTTGGCCTTAAGCGTGTAGGAACCATCAAGAAATACTTCAAAGGCGTTGATGACGTGACTTTTTACAGCGCCACACGCGAAGAACTAATCGACTTCCTGAATCACGGGAGATAGCCATGTTATATGCATTTAAGCTGGGCAGAAAACTGCGCGGCGAGGAACCTTATTGCCCTGAAAAGGGTGGGAAAGGTGGCAGTTCTGATAAAAGCGCAAAGTATGCCGCAGAAGCTCAGAAGTATGCAGCAGACCTGCAAAATCAGCAGTGGCAGACGATCATGAAAAACCTTGCTCCGTTCACGCCTCTTGCGGAGCAGTATGTTAACCAGTTGCAGAATCTTTCCAGTTTAGAAGGTCAGGGGCAGGCACTTAATCAGTATTACAACTCTCAGCAGTATAAAGACCTTGCAGGTCAGGCGCGTTACCAGAGTCTTGCTGCTGCGGAGGCTACGGGAGGACTTGGTTCGACAGCCACAAGCAATCAACTGGCTACGATCGCGCCGACTCTAGGTCAGTCTTGGTTATCAAACCAGATGAGCAATTACAACAATCTGGCAAACGTTGGGCTTGGTGCTCTGCAAGGTCAGGCAAACGCCGGGCAGACGTACGCCAACAACATGAGCAGCATTGCACAGCAAAGCGCAGCTCTTGCCGCTGCTAATGCCAACAAACCATCAAGTCTTCAGACAGCAATTAGTGGCGGAACGTCTGGTGCGATTGCCGGTGCAGGTCTTGCCAGCCTTTTGGGAACATCAACACCTTGGGGCGCTGGCATTGGTGCTGGTATCGGATTGCTTGGCTCGTTGTTTTAAGAGGTAATCATGGCTACTTGGCAAGGATCAAATGGCGGATTGTTGGCTGGTATCGGCGGCGTCAACTCAAACGCTCCTAGCGTAAATGACATCGGCAATACGCTTCAGCTTATCAGGCAGAACAATGATATTGAGCGTTCAGGCGCTAACAATGTTGGGCTGACTGCTTTGCAAGGTCTTTCTGGTATTGCGGGTGTTTTTCAGCAGGAAAAGCAGGCTCAGCGGCAGAAAGAATTTCAGCAGGCATACGCTAATGCTTATGCGTCTGGTGATCGCGGTGCTTTGCGTCAGTTGGCTACTCAATATCCAGACCAGATTGAATCTGTTCGTAAAGGCATGGGGTTCATTGATGAAGACCAGCGCAATTCTATCGGCACCTTAGCGGCTGGCGCCCGCCTTGCATCATCGTATCCAGAAGCAATGCAATCATGGCTGCAAAACAACGCCAAGGAACTGACTCGCGTCGGTGTTGACCCTAATAACGTTGCTCAGATGTATCAGCAGAACCCTTCAGGATTTGGTGAGTTTGTTGATCACCTTGGAATGGCTGCTCTTGGTCCGATTGATTACTTCAATGTTCAGGACAAGATGGCTGGTCGTGAGATTGATCGCGGAAAACTTGCAGAGACAATCCGCAGCAATCAGGCTGGCGAGGCGCTAACAGCACGAGGCCAGAACATCACGATGCGCGGTCAGGACTTATCTGCTTCTACTGCGCGACGCGGGCAGGATTTGGCAATGCAGCGAGCGTCAACAAGAGGAACCGCTGGGAATGATGAGCGTACAGTTCAGTTATCAGATGGCAGAACTGTAACGGTAGGCGGGAAACTTCACGGCGCTGGGGCTAATGCGTTCTACGAAGGCATCGACAACGAGGGGAATATGGTTCGCGTTCCTGCCAGTTCAATCGCAGCGCCTGCAACATCGTCTGCATCAGCACAAAACTATGCCATGAAGAAGGATATCGACGCGATCGCAAATGCAGACGCTTCTGCTCTCGATTTCATGACAGGAATGACAGGCGGTGCAGGTAATCCAGCAATTGGTGCTGATGTTCGCAGCCGATTAACAGGAAAAGAGCAGCGCCAGTTATATAACTCAGCACAACGTATTCAGGGCAGAATGCAGAATCAGGGTGTGGCGGCAGCAAGGGATATGGGTGCCAGTGGTATTAACACCGTTGCAGAAGCGAAGATGTATTTTCAGGGGATGCCGCAGGTTGACTATTCAAGCCCGGAGGCTATGCAGCAGTCGATTCGTGAGATTCAGGAATACACCAACAATTACAACCAACAATATAACGTTAATGTTGGTAAATCTCAGCGGAAGCAATCTCAACCTGCACAGGTATCACAGCCAGCAGCCAGCAGTAACTTTTCTTCACTATGGGGTGATTAATGGCTAAAGCATGGAAAGATGTTATCGCCTCTCCACAGT
>SKET01001520.1_pt1 | contig 15725 bp, 14 predicted proteins | sample 4841461 | NCBI WGS metagenome assembly SKET01 (sample SAMN11008802, study PRJNA524170) | human gut metagenome | biome: Human fecal sample; material: Feces; isolation source: fecal sample from pouch patient p5 | host: Homo sapiens | place: Israel: Tel-Aviv | collected 2014-02-13
AATTTAGTAATAACAATTACGTTTTAATATTATAAAAAGATGATAAAATAATCATATAACAATATCTACAAATGAAGGAGAATATATATGTCGGTAGAAAGATATGGAACATTTTTACTATTACTACGTTTATATAACGAATCACCAATACACTCAACTGAAAAAATACTTTCAAAATACTTTCTCAAAAGATTTGACAATATTAAGAATATTAACATCTATGATGTATCAGAAGATTGTCATGTTTCAAGAGCAACAGTACGTAGATTTTTTCAAAAGTTAGACCATGAAAGTTTTTTAGACTTTAAGAATGAATTTACCATTCCTTATGATATTAGTATGTTTGAAAAAGAATTAGACCGTGAAAATTATGTTGATGAGCATATTAATCAAATCAGTGAAATTCAAACTTTTTTCAAGAATAATGAATCTCATGTTCTTGATAAAGTGAAGAATTTAGCAAAAGTTATGTATAATGCAAATAATATATATTGGTTATCATCTACTTCAACTACAAGAATGGTAGAAGATATGCAAATGCAATTTTTAAGATTTAGTTGCTTTTGGGATATTGTTATTAACTTTGAAAGAAGTAAAGACATTGATATACAGAAAGATGATATAGTGATCGTTGCTTCATCAAGTGCTGTATTAGCACATACAATAGCCAATGAATTAGAAGAAATAGATTGCCCTATTTACCTAGTAACATTAAACACTCAATACAATCATTCAGTATTTAAAGATATCATTCGATTAACAGACAATACCTTGTACAATTTTACAGACCAAATATCGAATGAAACAATCAAAAAAGAAGTTGTAAATCGAAAGTATGCAACCAACTTATTCTTCGATTTTCTATATAATGAGTATGCCACATTATACAAAAGTGATAAGGATACCTCAAAGTAATAAACGTTATAAAAAGCCGTCAAATCAAATGACAGCTTTTTTATTATCTTATTTTGCATGTAAGAATTTTGTATTATATACCGCTTCAATTAACTTCTTTTTTTCAATAAAACTGTTGTTCCAAACCCTACAATTCCAGAAACTACAATTACTGCAATACCCCAATACATATTTGTCAATCCACTATATGGTGGAATTGAAATTACCATAGTTGGTAACCCTGGTATCCCAGAAACAATAGAATTTTGTGCTAGATTAGTAATACCTGCTAAGATTCCTCCAACAGCCCCACCAATCATAGAACCATACAATGCTTTTTTATCATTTAATAATACCCCAAATAATGCAGGTTCAGAAATTCCCATTAGTCCTGTAACTCCAGCAGATATTTGAGTTCCTTTTTTTATTGGGTCTTTCTCTAACCAAGCTACTGCTAATGCAGAAGTTGCGATGGCAATATTTGTACCTAACATTGCTGGAATTAAGAAAGTATCATATCCTGTAGTTGCAAGTGAAGTAACCATAATTGGAACTAATGCTTTGTTTGTTCCAGTCAAAACTGTAAATCCAAATAATGCTCCTACAAGTCCAAGTGCAAGCCAACCAATTTTATCATGAATGAATACAAATCCCTCTGTCATCCAATCTCCTAAAATTACTCCTAGAGGTCCAACAACTAATAAAGTAGAAAGCACTCCGACAGTAATTACAATTAATGGAACTAATACATCTTTAAGATAACTTGGTATTCTATTAGCAATTAATTTATGCGTTTGCGCCATAATCATTACTCCTAATAGAACTGGTAAAGCAGTGTACGAATAAGTAGTAGCCACAACTGGTAATCCAAATAAGTTAAGACCATCTACCCCATTAATACCTTGATTCAATAATACTGCCCCTAAAAATATTCCGTATACTGGATTAATATTTAGTTGCTTAGCACATCCATACCCTACATATAAAGGTAAGAAAAAGAAACCTGTACTAGCCACTGCATTTATTAATTCATAAGTAGGTGAATCAGTCGCTAATCCTACTGTCAAAACTAAAATGTTTAGAATTGCAGAAATTAATCCTGTTGCAACAACTATTGGCATTGTTGGTAAAAAAGCTGCTGCTAAAAAACTTAATGCTCTTGAGAATAAATTCTCTTTCTTCTTTGAATTATTTTCATCATGTGAATCACTTATATCAGACTTGTTTGATTCATATAACTTAACAAATGAATCATGTACGTTTTGTACATTTGGTCCAAATATAATTTGTAAAGTATCCCCTTGCTTTACAATCCCTAAAACTCCTTCTACTTTTTCAATCTTAGCTGTGTCAATTATGTCAATATTTTTCACATTAACTCTCAGCCTTGTAGCACAATGAGTGACATTATTAATATTGTTGCTATCAATAATATCCAATAATTCCTTTGAAATAAGTTCAAAATTCATAATATAAGCCTCCCTTATTATTTGTGTTTAAATTTTTACTTACACATCTAAATATACAGTTATTTTGCAGTATTTGAGTGACAATATTTGTACCCTTTTCCTTCAAGGTTACAACATCTGCACCATGACATGAATTTCATTGATTATACATCTAACTTCACTTATTATAAAAAATGACAGTAAAGGAGGATAATTATATGTCTAAAGCAAATATTTTTCCCAAAGATTTTTTATGGGGCGGTGCTATTGCAGCAAACCAAGCAGAAGGATTTTGGAATCAAGGTGGACGTGGCGCTTCAGTTGCTGACACTGCATTATACAATCATAACCAAAATTATTCTAAATATGAAGCATTTGCAGAATTAACAATTGAAGAAATAAAAGAACGATTAAACGATAAAGAAGGATACTATCCTAAAAGATGGGGAAATCACTTTTATGAAAGATACGAAGAAGATATAGCTTTGTTTGCACAAATGGGTTTTAAAGCTCTGAGAATGTCTATATCTTGGTCTAGAATATTCCCTAATGGTGATGAAGATACGCCAAATCAAGAAGGACTTGATTTTTACAAAAATGTTTTTAAAACAATGAATGAACATGGTATAAAACCTATTGTTACACTTTCACATTATGAAACGCCTGCACATCTTGCAATTAAATATGGGGGATGGATTAATAGAAAAATGCTAACATTTTTTGAAAAATACTGTGAAACAGTTATCAACGAATACAAAGATTATGTTGAGTATTGGATGGCATTTAATGAAATAAATGTTATTCAACATAGTTTCTATGTAGGTGGAGCAGTTCCTAAAGACTTTATCAAGGATGAAATAGTTGATAGATATCAAGTAATACATCATCTATTTCTTGCAAGTGCTATAGCCAAAAAAGTTATGAAAAAAATTTCACCATCTTCAAAGATGGGAGGAATGATGGCACGTCGTGAAGGCTATCCAGCAACTTGTAATCCACTTGATGTTCTTGAATCTATTAAAGATGACCAAAAAAACTTGTTTTTTTCTGATGTACTAGCAAGAGGATATTATCCAAGTTATATGAAGGCATTTTTCAAAGAAAATGAGATTGACATTGTCTGTGAAGAAAGTGATACAGACTTATTGAAAAACAATACTGTAGATTATGTTTCCTTTAGTTATTATATGACAGTATTATCACAGCATAATATTGATGAAAGTACAGAATTAACAACTGGGAATTTAGTAAATGGAGTTAAAAATCCATATTTGGATAGTAGCGAATGGGGATGGCAAATTGACCCAGTTGGTCTTCGTATAACATTAGAAAAATTATATGATAGATACCAGATTCCATTAATGATTGCAGAAAATGGTATTGGCTTAAAAGAAAATCAAGACGGAGACAAAGAAATTGAAGATACTCAAAGAATAAATTATCTAAAAAGTCACATTAGAGAGATGAGAGAAGCTGTCAAAAATGGAGTTGACTTAATTGGATATACAGTATGGGGACCGATTGATATTATTAGCATGTCTACATCAGAAATGTCGAAGCGTTATGGATTTATATATGTAGACGCTGATGATTATGGAAAGGGTACATTTAATAGATATAAGAAAGAGAGCTTCCATTGGTATAAAAGAGTTATTGAATCAAATGGTTCTAACCTAGAATAAACACAATTCACAATTGGAAATTAAGTACACTAAATTAAAAGTCTATTTAGATTTATTGGTTCATTAATAGTAATGATAATGAAATCAAATTATGTTACAAAACATATTGATTTGATTTACTCCCTTAAAATATTATCATAAAAACCGAGCCAGTATTTAAAAATAAAATATCAGTACCTAAAAACCAGTAATTATAAGTTCTGCTTAAAATTGCTGGTTTTTTTGTATATTTTTCCCTGATTTACCATCTGTTGAACGTGCTGGTAGTGAACAGGCATTCTAAAGCCTTTCAATCGAAAGATGGAGAGGAGGTGAATCATGGTGAAAAAGACCTTTACAGATTTTGAGTTAATTATACAATGTCAATTTGATAGTTTTTGTAAAACTGTTCTTCGTAATCAAGCACGAGATATTTACAGGGAAAATAAGCGAAAGCAAGAGAAGTTTGTTCCTATATCAACCTTGACTTTTGAAGAACTAAATCAATTTGCTATTTTTGATAAATATGAAACGGAATACATTCATTTTTCTATAAGCGATTATGATATTTTAATTGAAGATACACTTGTCGCAGAAGCAATAGAATTGTTATCAAAGAAAAAGCAAGATATTATTCTTTATTCATTTTTCTTGGGAATGTCAAATGCTGATATTGCAAGAGAAATGAAACTTGATGATAGTACCATACGCTATCATAGAATAGACGCGTTAAAAAGAATCAAGAAATATATGGAGGAAAAACTAAAATGAAAAAACAAGAATATGAACTTATTCCATATGAAATAATTGATAAAGCAATAAACGGTGATGTAATAGCACTACAATATGTTGTGAATCATTATAGAGGTTACATTTGCACACTATCACAGAAAAACTTATATGATGATTCTGGTAATGCATATATAGGCATTGATGATGAAATCAAAAATATCTTAGAAACCAAACTAATTATTGCAATAACTAACTTTGAATTGATTTAAACATTTCCCCATGTATCAGTTTGATTTGTACATGGGGATTCATTAAATTGTTTGTCTATCAAAGCCCATGAGCTTTCGTGATCTTTGATAGGCAAATAAGTGCCGATTGTTCTTTGATAACTAAATAACATAATTAGATACATTCAACTTGTAATAAGCTGTGTAGACAAATACGCCATGACTTTCAATAAACGAGCGATACCTATTTGATTTACAAACTACAACCTTGGAAACTGTAGTAGCCATGAATTATAAGTTGCCATAATGATACTCCTACCTTGAACGCTTCACCGCATTGGGTAGCTACTCCGAGTTTGAGCAGAGGTGAAATTCCTGTGGGTTTTCCTAGACCATCTAATTATGTCTGAAATCTTAAATATACGAGTATTAAATAACAGAATACACTTCTCTCTCATTAACTTTTACTAAAGGATATAGTATAATCATTATGTTAGGTATAAGTGTGTTTTGTTACTATCATTTACGAAAGGAGTTTTATAATGATAGATAATGAACAAAGTACACTTAACCAGAAAAAAACATATACGATAGATGAAGTTGCAACAATACTAAACATTAGTATGAAATCAGCGTATGCTTTGGTTAAATCTGGAGCATTCCGCTATGTTCGAGCTGGAAGAGCCATACGAGTATCTAAAGAATCTTTTGATAGATGGTTAAATCAATAAATTTTAAACATCAAAGGAGAAATTAATATGGCTTCAATAACAAAAAGAAAATCTAAATTTGCAGTAGTATATTGGTATGTAGATGATACAGATGCAAGAAAACAAAAATGGGAAACTTGCGATACCAAAAAGGAAGCTAAGGCTAGAAAAGCATTCATTGAATTTTACCAACAAACGAATGGATTAGTTATAGTTCCATTAAGTGAACAGTATGCTTTGGAACGTGAAAATGCTCAAAAGGAATTAGAGAATCCCAATTCAGAAGTAACACTTCGTGAATTTCTTGAAATATTTGTTAGTATCTATGGTGTTTCTAAATGGTCTGCAAATACATTCAGTAGTAAACAATCCTCTATTAACAACTACATTAATCCTATTATTGGAGATTGGAAATTGAGCGAGATTACTACAAAGAATTTATCCAAGTATTATAATGATTTATTAAGTGTTCCAGAAGTACCACGAGCAAATCATAAAGCTACTGGACGTTGTGTTCAACCAGCCAACATAAAAAAAATACACGATATTATCCGTTGTGCTTTGAATCAAGCTATTTTATGGGAATACCTAGACACCAAAATGAGAAACCCTGCTTCTTTTGCAACTTTGCCAAAGATACCTAAAAATAGGCGTGAGGTATGGAATATCAATACCTTTAAAAAAGCAATCTCATTGGTTGATGATGATTTACTACTTATCTGTATGCACCTTGCATTTTCGTGTTCTATGAGAATCGGTGAAATCACTGGACTTACATGGAGCGACATTATTATTGATGATGAAGCATTTGAAAACGATAATGCCAGAGTAATCATTAATAAAGAACTTTCTAGAGTTTCTTTAGAAGCAATGCAAAAACTAAAAGAGAAAGACATCATCAAAATATTCCCAACCCAAAAACCTCATGCAACTACTCGACTAGTACTAAAAACACCAAAAACAGAAACGAGTAATAGAACTGTTTGGCTTCCAAAAACAGTCGCAATCTTACTTCGTCAATATAAGCAAGATCAACAAGAACTAAAAGAGTTCTTAGGTTCTGCTTATCATGATTATAACTTAGTGATTGCACTAGATAATGGGAATCCAACTGAAAGTAGAATTGTCAGAGATAGGTTTCAAACTCTCTGTGAGGTAAATAACTTTGAGGTAGTGGTATTTCATAGTCTACGTCATTTAAGTACAGGTTATAAGCTCAAAATGACAAATGGAGATATTAAGTCTGTTCAAGGTGATACAGGTCATGCTGAAGCTGAAATGGTGATGGACGTTTATTCCAGAATTATTGATGAAGATAGACGTTTAAATGCCAAGAAGCTAGATGAACAATTTTACAATTCGCTTGATGAATCTGTAGAAAAGTCTGTTTCAAGTAAAGATGATTTCTTTACTAACTTAGTAGAATTTATGTCTGATGAAACCAACAGACAACGCTTACAGGATATGCTTAGCCTTGCTAACAATTAGGGGCTTGCGAATCTTGCTAACAAAAAGTGTTAGCAAATTGATGAAAAATCATCAAAATTCCAGTTCTAAAAAAGTTGTGTTAGCAAACTTCCTTATCTCTTGAAAGCGAAAGATAAGAAAAATCTATCAACTATGTTTAAATAAAACCAAAGAATATTTACATTTGAATTTCAATGTAAACTATAATATAAAAAAAGCCATAAACCTTGATAAACAAAGGCCTACAGCGTGATTTCAATGGCGTCCCTAACTGGATTCGAACCAGTGGCGTTTCGCTTAGGAGGCGAACCCTCTATCCATCTGAGGTATAGGGACGTAAGAGCGGTAACTAGACCTTACCGCATATATTAATAGTTAAATGGCGATTGCTCCAACACTCGCTTAGGAGGGTCTTGTAATATCCATTTTACTAAGGGGACAGAACTAGCTTATTATATTACAATTTTTATTTATTGCAAATAAACTATGCTCATAAATTTTACCATTACTATTAACAAAATGCAAACCAACTTTTACTTAAAAATAACAATTAATGCTTTTGGAAAAGTGTTATAATAAATATACAAGTAAGGAGTTGATAAAATGGATAAAATTGTAGAAGTATGTTGTGGGAGTTATTATGATGCATTACAGGCACAATACGGTGGAGCTAGAAGAATAGAATTGAATAGTGCATTACACTTAGGTGGCTTAACTCCATCATTAGCAACTTTATTAAAAGTTAAAGATAACACAGATTTAGAAGTTATTTGTATGGTTAGACCTCGTGGTGCTGGTTTTTGTTACAATGATGAAGATTTTGAGGTAATGAAACTGGATGCGGAAATATTACTTGATAATGGTGCAGATGGGATTGCATTTGGATGCCTTGATGAAGAAGGAGATATTAATATTCCACAAACCCGAGAAATGATCGATATTATTAAATCATATCACAAAACCGCAGTATTTCATCGTGCTATTGATTGTGTTAATGATATTGACGAGGCAATGAACATTTTGATTACTTTAGGGGTAGACCGTATTTTAACGAGTGGCTTACAAGGTAAAGCAACTCGAGGAAAAGAAATGATTAAATATTTGTATGATGCATATGGTGAGAATATTGAAATCTTAGCGGGAAGTGGAATAAATGCAGGAAATGCGAAAAAAATGCTTGATTATACAGGAATTAAGCAGCTTCATAGCTCATGTAAAGATTGGCATACAGACTCCACTACAAGTCGTGATGAAGTCAATTTTAGTTATCACGGTGATGATTATGAGGTTGTAAGTCAAGAATTAGTAGAAATCCTAGTAGAGCTAGTTGAAGGGGAATAGGGGTTGACATTATCTTTAATAGTGTTAAACTATAAGCGATAAAAGAATCGGTAGGTGAGACTACCATAGGGATACGGGTTGCTACCGCAAAGCAGTGGAGACACTGTGCGCTGGTCAACAGTTCTTGTCGTGAAGGCAAAAACTAATGCAATTACATGGCCCTATGATGTTGAAGCTTGAACGAGATAAAGTTATTTTCATGCCTTGTCGCGTTTGAGCGATGAGGCTTTTATTTTGTGGAGGTGAAGAAAATGGATGATTATTTATCGATGAATTTTAAAAGATGGCTTTTTGATGATGGGATAATTACGTCCATTTTCGCCTAGCCATCTTAATGATGGCTTTTTCTATATCTAAAATTTTGAAAGGAGAAAAAGAATGGAAGAGCATGGCCGGTATGACAATGATGTTTATAAGTCCCGAATAATGGCGATGCCATTCTTTAGGATAGTTTTGTCGTACTCTAAAATTTAATTTGGAGGGTATAACAATGAGAAGATTTAATTCAATTAATGAGAGATTAGTTTTTGCGAGTGAGAATAAAACTAATCAAGTTTTAGATAGTTTTGAAACAAATAAAATGGGAATCACGAATGAAACAGTCAAACATCATAGTGATGAATTTGGTAAAAATATTATTACTAAACAAAAAAAAGATTCTATATTAAAAAAAATATTTAACGCTTTTATAAATCCATTTACTGCAATTTTATTAATACTAGCAGTAGTATCTTTATTTACTAATGTGATTTTTGCAGAAACTAGTGAAAAGGATCCAACTACAGTAATCATTATTGTAGTTATGGTAATGATATCTGGAATATTACGCTTTATTCAAGAACAAAGAAGTGGGAGTGCAGCAGAGAAGCTGATTGCAATGATTTCAAATACTACAAATATTAAACGATATGGACAAGAAGCAAAAGAGATTCCAATTGATGAAGTAGTTGTTGGTGATATTGTATATTTGAGCGCAGGAGATATGATTCCTGGAGATTTGAGAATTATTGAAGCTAAAGATTTATTTATTAGCCAAGCAAGTTTAACAGGTGAAAGTGAACCAGTTGAAAAATTCGCAATTGAAACAACTGTAGGGACGAATGTGCTTGAAGCACAAAATCTGGCTTTTATGGGAAGTGATGTAATTAGCGGAAGTGCTGTCGGTGTGGTAATTGCGACAGGTGATGAAACTATGCTGGGAAGAATTTCTATTGATTTAAATAAAAAGAGAGAATTAACAACTTTTGAAATTGGAATTAATTCTGTATCGTGGCTTTTGATTCGTTTTATGTTAGTTATGGTACCTGTTGTTTTATTTATTAATGGATTTACTAATGGAGATTGGTTAGATGCAAGTTTATTTGCATTAAGTGTTGCTGTAGGTTTGACACCTGAAATGCTTCCGATGATTGTCACAACTAGTCTTGCTAAAGGCTCTCTTGCAATGGCTAAGGAAAAAACTATAATTAAAAATTTAAATTCAATTCAAAATCTTGGTGCTATTGATATTCTTTGCACAGACAAAACAGGAACTTTAACACAAGATGAAGTAATTTTAGAATTTCCTTTAGATGTTCACGGGAAAATTGATTTAAGAGTTTTGCGACATGCATTTTTGAATAGTTATTATCAAACAGGATTAAATAATCTAATGGATAAAGCAATTATTAATAGTACGTTGGCTGAACAAGATAATGATTCGAGCTTAAAAGATTTAACAAACAAATATGAAAAAATTGATGAGATTCCATTTGATTTTCAACGACGAAGAATGTCTGTTATTATTCAGGATCAAGATGGTAAAGTACAGATGGTTACAAAAGGAGCAATTGAAGAAATGCTCAGTGTTTGTAGATATGTTGAGTATCTTGGTAAAGTTTGGCCGTTAACACAAAAATTAGAGAAAATAATTATCAATCAAGTTGAACAACTTAATGAAAAAGGTTTACGGGTCTTGGGAGTGAGTCAAAAAACAGATCAGGATTTAGTACAAAAATGTACCGTTAGTGATGAAAAAGATATGGTTTTAATTGGATATTTAGCTTTTCTAGATCCTGCAAAAGAATCAACAGCCCCAGCGATAAAAGCATTGAAGGAACATGGTGTAGCAACAAAAATTTTGACAGGAGATAATGAAAAAGTAACTAAAGCAATTTGTCAAAAGGTAGGATTGAATGTTGAAAATATTTTATTAGGCCAAGATGTTGCAAAGATGGGCTTGGATAAACTGAAGGAAGTTGTAGAAACAACAACAATTTTTGCAAAATTATCACCGGAACAAAAGGCACTGATTATTAAAGTTTTAAAAGAAAATGGACATAGCGTTGGATATATGGGCGATGGTATTAATGACGCATTAGCTCTAAAGGCAAGCGATGTAGGAATTTCTGTTGATAGTGGAGTAGATATTGCTAAAGAAGCAGCTGATGTAATTTTATTAGACAAAGACTTAATGGTTCTTGAAAAAGGATTGGTTGAAGGCCGCAAAGTTTATGCTAATATGATTAAATATATAAAAATGACGGCCAGTTCTAATTTTGGTAATATGTTTTCAGTTTTAATTGCAAGTGCATTTTTACCATTTTTACCAATGGCACCAATTCAGTTATTGTTGCTAAATTTAATCTATGATATTGCTTGTATAACCTTACCGTTTGACCGTGTTGACGAGGAGTATTTAAAAATCCCTCGAACATGGGAAGCATCATCAATTGGAAGATTTATGTTATGGATGGGACCAATTAGTTCAATTTTTGATATTATGACATATGTATTGATGTTTTATTTTATAGCCCCAATAATGGCTGGAGGAAGTTATCAATCATTAACAAATCCTGATTATTTCATTGCAGTTTTTCAAACGGGCTGGTTTATTGAATCAATGTGGAGCCAAATTCTTGTTATTCATTTAATTAGAACAGCAAAAGTACCATTTGTTCAAAGTAAACCTGCCCTATTTGTAACGATTTTTACATTATTATCTGCATTTGTTTTAACGCTTATTCCATTTAGTCACTTAGCTAAAGCAATTGGGCTTACTAGTTTGCCAGCTTATTATTTTGGATTATTAATAATAATTGTTATTTTATATATTGCATTGACAACAGTAGTTAAACGTGTTTATCTAAATAAATATCACGAATGGTTATAAAATGTATGATAAATATGTTATAATCAAGCGGAATAAGGAGTGATTAGATGCGTAATTTTAATTTAGATGATGATTTGAAACGTCATGTTAAACCTGGATTGATAATTTCAGCGTTTACAGTTTTTTTGATATATTTACTTATGAATTTAGGTAATATTTATGGAATGATCAGCACGTTGTTAGGGACGCTGGTATATTTGTTTTATGGGATTATTATTGCATATATTCTCAATCAGCCTATGAAGCTGATTGAAAAACAAATTACAAAATACTGTACAAAAACTAGTTTTTTATATCGAAAAAAAAGAGGTTTATCAATAATTGCAACACTGATATTATTTATTTGTTTAATTGTTTTGATTGCTAGTATCGTAATTCCAAATTTAATAAGCAGTTTAATTTCATTGATCAGTAATACTTCTGCTTTTCTAACATCAGTATTTAATAACATCGATGATATATTTATCTATTTCAATATTGATTTTAGAATGGAAAATATTGCTAGTGTTAAAGATTTAATCAATATGCCTTGGCAAGATATGGTTGGTCAAGCACTAGACATCCTAACTAGAAGTGCTGGGGGAATCATGAATAATGCAACAAATTTTTTATCTACATTTGGAGTAGTATTTACAGGATTTATTTTTTCTCTATATTTGCTTGGAAATAAGGAAACTTTTTTACGACAATTAAGAAAAGCAATTGGAGCACTTTGTGGTTATAAAGTTACTTGTGTAATTTTTGATTATGCACATAAAACTAATGAAGTTTTTTCAAATTTTATCAGTGGTCAATTGGTTGAAGCTTGTATTTTATGGGTGTTGTACTATGTAACTATGAAGCTGTTTAATTTTCCATACCCTGAATTGATTGCTACAATTATTTCAATATTTTCATTTGTTCCATTTTTTGGTCCAATTGCCGCAATGTTTGTAGGTGCAGTCTTAATTTTATCAAAAGATGCTTTGATGGCAATTTGGTTTATGGTATATTTTCAGATTTTATCACAGTTAGAAGATAACTTCATTTATCCGCGTGTTGTTGGAAACTCAGTTGGCCTACCTGGAATTTGGGTTTTATTATCAATTTTTGTTTTCGGTGATTTATTTGGTGTATTTGGAATGGTCATTGCGGTTCCTAGTGCTGCTTGTTTATATTCATTAGCCAGTGAAGTAATTAATATGATTCTAAAGAAGCGGAAGCTAGTTATTACTGAAAATACAATTGAACAAAAATGATTACCTGCATAATTTGCAGGTTTTTGTTTATTTAGATAAAAATAAGAGTTTGTTTAGTTTATTCAAGCAATCAATATGATATAATCATGAAAAGGAGAAAAACGATGGAGTATCTAAAAATTAATTCAATATCTGATAAATTACCTTTAGACGTAATTGTTTCAGCGCCGGAACACCCAAAAGCAATTTTTCAGATTGTTCATGGTATGTGTGAGCATAAAGAGCGTTATTTAGATTTTATTGAATATTTAAATGACTGTGGATATGTTGTTATCATACATGATCATCGTGGACACGGAAAAAGTGTTTTAGATGAAACTGATTTGGGTTATTTTTATGGTGAAGGTGCCCGTGCAATCGTTGAAGATGTTCACCAATTAACTAATTATATTAAGAAAAAATATCCAAATTTACCAGTTTGTTTATTTGGGCATTCAATGGGTTCTTTAGTTGTAAGAAATTATATTCAAAAGTATGATCATGAAATTAATGCATTAATAGTTTGTGGCAGCCCAAGTAAAAATAAATTAGCCGGATTAGGAAAGTTATTATGCAAAGCGATAGCAATGGTCAAGGGGGATAAGTATCATAGTAAACTATTACAGAAAATGTCTTTTGGTGCTTTTAATAAGGGCTTTGATAAGCCAAATGAATGGATTTGCAGTAACAGCCAAGTAGTTGATGAATATAATAATAATCCGCTGTGTACCTTCACATTTAGTGTAAATGGATTTTATAATTTATTAAGTTTAATGCAAAATACATATAAAAATATAGATTATGAAGCAAATAAAAAACTACCAGTCTTATTTATTTCTGGCAAAGAAGATCCTTGCTTGATTAATGAAAAAGCATTTAATAATGCTGTAACTCATTTAAAAAAACAAGGCTATCAACATGTGATTTCAATTTTATTTGAGCATATGCGCCATGAAATTCTCAATGAAAAATATAAGGAAACTGTGTATTCAACGATTACGACTTTTTTAGTTGATACAATGGAGGAAAATGATGCGTAAAAGATGTTTATTAATAATTGATGTTCAAACTGCTTTGACGAGCCAGTATCCAGTAGATGAAAATAAGATGATCGAGCATATTCGAAAACTAATCAGGGTATGTCATAATCAACATCTCGAAATCGTCTATGTTCGTCATCATGATGAGGAATTGATTTTAAATAGTGATGGTTGGCAAATAGATTCACGGATTACTCCGAGACAAGATGATAAAATTTTTGAAAAGGAATATAATAGTGCATTTAAAAATACAAATTTAGATGCATATTTAAAATCACAGGGAATTCAAGATCTGATTATCGTTGGTATGCAAAGTGAATATTGTATTGATACTAGTATTAAAGTAGCATTTGAATTAGGATATAGAGTTATTGTTCCAAAAGATGCTACAACGACTTTTGACAATGATATAATAAGTGGAAAAGTGTTAAAGCAATATTTAGAAGAAAAGATTTGGAAGAATCGATTTGCTCAAGTTATAGAAGTTGATACATTATTAATGATGATAGAATCTAAGTTGGATTTTAAATTTAGTTATGGTAAAAAATCTTTTAAAGATGCAGCTTTAATTCGCCAAGCTGTATTTGTTGAAGAACAAGGCTTTGAAAAGGAGTTTGATAAGCTTGACAATACTGCGTATCATCTGGTGATTTATAAGGATGAGCAGCCGATTGCGGTTGGACGAATGTATTTTAAAGATAAGACAACAATGATCTTAGGAAGAATTGCAGCGATCAAAGAATATCGTGGGCAAAAATTAGGAAGTAAGGTTGTCACTGCTTTAGAGAACAAAGCTAGAGAATTAGGCTGTCTTGAAACTGAGTTGTCAGCTCAACAGCAGGCTCAGAAATTTTATGAAAAATTAGGATATAAACCTGATGGAGATATGTATTATGATGAGTGGTGCCCGCATGTTACAATGAAAAAGATACTTTAAATCTTCTATCATTGACTTATTTAATAAGTTAACTATAATTATGTAAAAAGAGGGATAGAAGATGAATATGAAAGATAAAACAAAGTTGTTTAATATACCAAATTGCTTATGTTATTTTAGAATTTTATTAATACCAGTATTTTTATTTGTGTATTTTAATGCACAATGGCAACATCATTATATTATTGCAGCATTTATTCTTGTGCTTTCAGGTATTAGTGATTGTTTAGATGGTTATATTGCAAGAAAATATAATATGATTACAGATTTTGGAAAATTAATTGATCCGATTGCTGATAAATTAACACAATTTACAATTGCGATTACTTTGTTATTTACATATCCCTTAGCTTGGGTGTTATTAATAATAATTGTATTGAAAGATGGAATGTTAGGAATTGTTGGATTATATTTATATGATTATGGCTTAAAAATAAAAGGAGCTTCATGGTGGGGGAAAATTGCAACAGCTTATTTTTATTTTGTTGTAATAATTCTTATTGGGTATCACATTCCTGATACTTTTGCTAGTCAGTTAATGATTATCACTAGCAGTGCATTAATGTTATTGTCATTTGTGTTATATGCAAAAGAATTGAAACAAATGATTAAGGAAAAGGATAAGCTTGTAGATGAACAAAAGAGAAATTAAAGAAGAATGTTACTTGGATATGCTTGAAGATGAGTTAAATAGTGTCGATGCCGTTTTGAATCATATTGAAAAAGTTGAAATAAAAGAAGGTATCTTTGATGAACATGTTATCCAAAAAGATTTAATTAGAGCATATTTTGATTTAGAATTAGCGTTAGCAAGTTTATGCATTTTACTTAGAAAAATGTCTGAAAACTTGTTTATTCATATTGATGAGGACATACGTCGGGATATTAATAGTATTATTC
>SKET01001524.1_pt1 | contig 15691 bp, 14 predicted proteins | sample 4841461 | NCBI WGS metagenome assembly SKET01 (sample SAMN11008802, study PRJNA524170) | human gut metagenome | biome: Human fecal sample; material: Feces; isolation source: fecal sample from pouch patient p5 | host: Homo sapiens | place: Israel: Tel-Aviv | collected 2014-02-13
CCTTCAATAACTGTCATTTTTGAACCAGATACAGAAAGAACAACTGCAACGTGTCCTACGCCGCCTGCGCCTTGGTTACCTGGTGGGAATACAGCAATTGTACCTGCTGCAGGTCCACTGTTTGCGTAAGCAACCCAGTCACCAGCATTCCCCATGTATGTTGGCATGTTACCACCAAAGTAGTCCCAGACAAATGCAGTACATTGACCAGCAGGATAAGGATTAGTCCCACTGTGTCCTGGATTTACAGGTTTACCTGGATCTGGAGTTGGTTCTGGATCTGGATCCGGTGTTGGAATTGGTGTTGGTGTTGGTGTAGAAGAATTGCTATTACCAGCAGTATTACCAGTAGATGGAGCTGGATTAGAAGCAGCAGGGGCCGCAGCTACAGCTTTTTCTTGTTGAGCTACTACAGACTTAGCTGCAGCAGCTTTTTCAGCGGCTGCTGCTTTTTCAGCGGCTTTTTCAGCGGCTGCTTTTTGGCTCAATAAGTCTTGTTTTTTACCTTCTGCAGTAGTTACTGTAGCTTGGTAGTCTAACTGCGCAACTTTGAGAGCAGCTTCTTGTGTCGCCAACTCATTAGCTTGTGCATCTAACTCTTGTTGAAGTTTTGTTGCTTCAGCATATTTCTTTTGGTTATCCGCTAACTTCGTTTGAATAGCTTTTTGATCAGCTTGTTGTTGCTCAATCATTGACTTGTTAGCGCCAGCAACAGTTGCCATTGCTGTCATTTTTTGAATCGCATCTGTTAAAGATTTTGAGTCCAGTACAGCAGACATGTAGTTTGTTGCTGAACCATCCGTTTGTGCACTACGTGCTTGAGCTTCAAGTGCGGTATTGCGCTCCTTGATACTCTCACTCAACTTTTGAATCTGTTGTGATTGTTCCTTTTGTTGAGCCATCAACTCATTAACTTTTTTAGTCATTGATGTTTGCTTTGATTTTAAAGTGCTTACTTGTGATTGAATTGAATCAACTTGTGATTGCGCTTTAGCAGCTTCATTCTTTGCATTAGCGATTTTTGAATCTTGTTGTGCAATTTTTGAATCTGTTGAATCAGCCTTTACGGCAGCAAAAGGTGCGCCAGCCGTAAGCACGACTGTCGAAAGCATCAATGCTGTAATAAGTTTTTTCTTCATAAAATTTTAAATTTGCCTCCCTAGGTTAGTTCGGTGAATATAGTATATTGTATCATGTGCCCAGACCCGTTTTGTAACAAAACAATTACAGTTACGTTTAAGTTTGTTTCTGTCGATTTCTATTTTTTATCAATGGACAAAAAAACAAGCAATATTTCATTACTTGTTTTGAATTATTTCTTATGGACGGATGAAACTTACACCTGCAGCTGAAACTTCGCGAGTTGTGCGGATACCTAAACCGCCACCATTAGGTCCTGAGAAGTTTGTTTCTGAGACAGTAAGTTTATTACCATTTACAGCTGTGACCACGGCAACGTGACCTACACCACCGGCACCTTGATTCCCTGGAGGGAACACCGCAATTGTGCCAACTGCTGGTCCACTATTTGCGTAAACTACCCAGTCACCAGCATTACCGGCATAAGTAGGGATACTTCCACCGAAGTATTCCCAAACACCCCAAGTACATTGTCCCCATGGATAAGGATTGCTCAAGCTTGATCCTGGAGTACTTGTTGAACCTGAACCTCCAGATGCATTATTATTGTTAGTGTTGTTGCTGTTGTTAGTGTTGTTTGAACCAGTACTTGTATTTGAGTTTGAACCAGTATTCGTAGTGGTTGTGTTGTTATTTGATGCTGGTTTGCTTTCTTCTACAACTGGCGTTGATGCTGCTGGTGCAGAGGCCGCTGGAGCTGTCTCAACAACAGGTGCTGTAACAACAGGTACTGTTTCTGTACTTGCAGTTGATTTATTTTCGCTCTTAGATGCTGCAGCTTGTTCTGCTTGTGCTTTTTGAGCGGCTTGAGCAGCTTGCTCTGCTTTCGCTTGTTGAGCTTCCACTGCTGCAGCTTGTTTAGCTGCGGCTTCTTGGGCAGCTACTGCAGCTGCTTTTTGGTCAATCAAACTTTGTTTTTTACTCTCAGAGTTAGCAATTGTTGTTTGATAATTTAGCTGAGCAACTTTGAGGGCGGCTTCTTGGCTTGCCAACTCGTTACTTTGTGCTTCTAACTCTTGTTGAAGTTTTGTAGCTTTAGCGTATTTTGCTTCATTATCTTTTAACTTGGCTTGAATAGCTTTTTCATCTTCTTGTTGTTTTTCAAGCATGGCTTTGTTGGCACCAGAAACGGTTGCCATCGCTGTCATTTTTTGAATTGCATCAGTCAAAGATTTTGAATCCAAGATAGTAGACATGTAGTCTGTCGCTGAACCGCTTGTTTGAGCGCTACGTGCTTGTGCTTCAAGAGCTGTGTTACGTTCTTTGATGTCTTTGTGCAAACGAGCAATCTCTGCTGATTGTTCTTTTTGCTCCTTCATCAATTTATTTACTTCATTTGCTGTTGAAGTTTTTTTAGATTGTAAGCTATTTACTTGTGATTGAATCGCATCTACTTTTGCTTGCGCTTCAGCAGAAGAACCTTTAGCAGCGTTGATTGCTGCATCTTGTTTTGCGATTTGATCGTCTGTGCTGTCCGCTTTTACCGCTCCAAGGCTTGCACCCGATGACAAAATGACTGTTGACAACATCAATGCTGTGATAAGTTTCTTTTTCATAGTTTTCTTTTCTTCCCGTTTTCTATAATCTTCCATTGATTTCCTTTTTCCAGGAAATACGGTCTCGTAAATATCTGTTCACCTTCTTCATAAGCAGTCTCACTCACTTCTTTATATTTCACATTCACCTTCGTAAAGGCGTAAATATTTTGTGTAAATATAAGAAACAACAATCCTGCGAATAAAATCTTAAACATAAAAACCCCACCTGTTTTCATTTTTTTAGAGTATAATAAAATAATATTGTTATCATTATAATTGAGTGAGGCCAATTATGCATCAATATTTATTTTTTATCGGTAATTTCCCTATCCGCTTATACGGGATCTTCTTCTCTCTGGGTATCATATCAGGATGTATTACCGCTTATTTCTTACTAAAAAAAGACAGGCGGGGATGGGAATCCCACATGTTTGATTTAGGACTTGTCATCGCTTTTGCAGGAATCGTTGGCGGAAGGCTTTGGGACGTATTCTTTTTTGATTGGGAATACTATCATAATCATCTGTTGGAAATCCCCTATATCTGGCAGGGCGGGATGGCTATCCAAGGCGGCATTATTTTTGCGTGTATTGCCGCATACTTTTATTTAAAGAAACATCAGATCCCAGTTCTTCCCTTTGCTGATACTGTCACACCGGGAATTATTTTAGGACAGGCTGTCGGACGTATCGCCAATTTTATGAATGGAGACGCCTTTGGACATCCCACTGGACAAGATTTCGGACTGCTCTATCCTGACACAACTCTTGCTTATCATACATATGGAGCCCAACCGCTTTGGCCGGCAGAAGTATGGGAATGCCAAGGTGATCTTTTAATTTTTGTTTTGCTTCTCTGGTATGGATGCAAAACACGAGCAGAAGGAACCACCTTTTGTCTCTATATTATGCTTTATTCTCTTCTTCGTTTCTTCCTTGAAAATTACAGAGGCGATTACGGAACACTCGCTCTCAGCTTAAAAAGTGCACAAATTACCAGTCTGGCTGCTTTTGCCGGAGCGTTCATCTTATTTCTATATTTCCATTTTAAATACAAGAGCAAAAGTGGTATATCTGAATAAAACTTTAAAAGTGCCAGTTCACATCAATCGGCACTTTTCTTACGCATCAAAATAAGAGTTCAATATATTGATTTCAAAATTTTCTTCAATCTTTGTAAATGCTTTTATATGCAGCGGATTCTCATAAAAACCGAACAGATGAGATTTACAGGAACAGTCCGTACAGCCGAATCCTTTAATTTCCCAATCTGCAATATCAGATATGGCCGCTGCCAAAAGATGTTCAAAATCGCGCTTTGTTCTAATCGGAATAACACCGATAAACTCAGACTCCTGCCGTAAGTAATCAATATGCCAATGCATTTTCTTTCTCAGATGACGATGCCGTCTGATCCGCTGCTCTAAATTTCTCTTTGCGGACCCGATATATACATAATACCCCTGAGGGAAGTTCATAATCCCTTTGGTTCCTATTTCCACTAATTTGTCTTTATCCAAATAAAGTATCAGTAAGTAGTCACCACAATTCCCCATCTCCTCATCCAAGGCCTTTGTGGAAGTGGGAAGAAGCTTTACATGATCGGGGTAATCAAATTCAGGCGTCCAATGAAGCGCTGCCACCTTCCAATCAATACGCTCCATATTAACCCGGAATGCTTTTGCAAACTCAATATCCGTATGAAAATCAGGCAAAAACCACTCTGCCCGATTCCATTGCACAAGGATCAATATGCCTGCGCGTCCGATCTGTCCTATTTGCCCAAGATGATCAACATGTTTCTTTCCTCTTGCAGTGACTGCATCAGGAAACATTGCCCCCTTTTCGCCAAAAAGAGTACACGATTTCACTTCTACAGGAAATACTTCTCCTGTCGCTTCATTTCCCAGCAGTAAATCAAATCGGCTGTCACCCATTGTGACTTCTCGCTGTACTACGGAATATTCTTCCCAACCAGCAATCAGATGATGGCTCACTAAGTAATGCGCCACATCATTACACTTAGATGTATCCAGAAGAATAACTTCTCCATCACGTTCCACGCCGATAACACGATATGCCGTGCGGCTCAAGGGATTCCTGCTTTTTACAAGATACATTTTGACCCCCGGAAATAAAAGCTCTCTCATTCTTCCGGGATTAGGCATATGGCAGATTTCCATTCTCCCATCTATCTCCGCATGAATTACAAATCTGTTCATCCGCATAACAAATGCACCGGTGACAATATTTCCATAAAGTTTCTTCATTAGTACTTCTCCGCAAAAAAGCCCCCTTATCGGAGGCTCAATTATTTTACCACTATACATTAAAGCGGAAATACGCGATATCTCCGTCCTTAATAATATATTCTTTCCCTTCTACCCGCAGCAGTCCTTTTTCACGGGCAGCTGCAAAAGAACCACATTTTATCAATTCATCATAGGTAATGATTTCCGCACGAATAAATCCACGTTCGATATCGGAATGAATTTTCCCCGCAGCTTTAGGCGCCTTTGTCCCAGAATGAACCGTCCATGCACGGCATTCATCTTCACCTACAGTAAAGAAATTAATCAAGCCTAACATTGCATACGCCGTACGAATCAAACGATTCAATCCCGGTTCCGTTTCTCCCAAATCAGCCAGAAACGCTTTGGCTTCCCCTTCTTCCAATTCCGATACTTCCTGCTCAATCTCTGCTGAAACAGGTACCCATTTGGCATTTTCTTTTTCCGCCTGCGCTGCTGCCGCCTGCACATAAGGATTATCTATGGGATTCGCAATATCATCTTCCGCCGTATTCAATACATACAGAACCGGCTTCAATGTAATCAAATTTAATTCCTTAAGAACCGCCAGTTCATCCTCAGCTAAATCCAAAGTTCTTGCCGGTATTCCCTCCTGCAAAACCTGAAAAACCCTTTCATAAATTGGTAAAACCGCTTTTGCTTCTTTTATCCCCGCCTGAGCCAACTTGGCAGTCTTTACTCTTTTCTTATCGACGCTCTCCAGATCCGCCAGACATAATTCTGTATTAATGATGCCCATATCACGAACAGGATTAATTCCGCCTTCTACATGAGTGATATTTTCATCATCAAAACATCTGACAACATGAGCGATAGCATCGGTTTCACGAATGTGGCTCAAAAACTGGTTCCCCAGCCCCTCCCCCTTCGATGCTCCTGCCACCAGCCCTGCAATATCCACAAAACGGGTAAATGCAGGCGTCGTTTTTTTCGGATTAAATATACCTGCCAAATCATAAATTCTATGATCCGGCACTTCCACAACACCCACATTAGGTTCAATAGTACAAAAAGGAAAATTGGCCGCCTCCGCACCTGCTTTTGTAATCGCATTAAAAAGCGTACTCTTTCCTACATTAGGAAGCCCGACAATACCGATCTGTAAATTTGTGCTCATATCTTCATCCTTTATTTGTATATTTTTTAACAGCAGTTTTCAAACGTTTCACAGCCATTGCCGTCTTTTCCGATGTATTGAATGCGGTCAGACGGACATACCCTTCCCCGCATGGACCGAATCCTGATCCCGGCGTACATATAACCTGCGCTTCCCGAAGAAGGAAGTGAAAAAAATCCCAGCTGCTCATTCCATCAGGTACAGACACCCATATATAAGGGCTGTTTATTCCACCGGAAGCCCGTAACCCGACTTCTTTTACCCCTGCCAAAATAGCCAGGGCATTTTTTCTGTATATCCCCAAAGTCTTCTGTATCTGCTTTTGTCCGGCTTCTGTATATACAGCTTCCGCCCCGCGCTGCACAACATAAGAGCATCCATTAAATTTCGTACATTGTCGGCGATACCAAAGTTCATTTGCACTGATTAATCCCCCTGACTTTGTTTCCAGCTTCAATTCTTTCGGGACAACGACATATCCGCAGCGCACCCCTGTAAATCCAGCTGTCTTAGAGAATGAATGGAACTCAATTGCCACCTCTTTGGCCCCTTCAATTTCATAAATGCTATGCGGAATGTCTTCCGTAATGAATGCCTCATAGGCAGCATCAAAGAAGATAACTGATCTAGTCTGCTTTGCGTACTTCACCCAAACAGTTAATTCCTTTTTATTTAATGCAGTTCCTGTCGGATTGTTGGGTGAACATAAATAAATAATCATGGGATCATGGGATGGCAGGTTTGCTTTAAAATCACATTCTTCATAACACGGCAGGTACTCAAATTTTTCATATGATCCATTCACAAATTTCCCACTTCGTCCCGCCATAACATTACTGTCCACATACACTGGATATACAGGATCCATAATTGCCACAATATCCGACGTGGCAAATATTTCCTGCATATTACTTATATCACATTTTGCGCCATCACTAATAAAAATTTCATCCGGTGAAACATCACATCCCTTGTCTTTGAAATCGTGCAGGGCAACAGCTTCACGCAAAAATAAATATCCTTGTTCCGGACCGTAACCACGGAAAGTTTCCGCTTCTCCCATTTCCGCAACAGCTTTCATCATGGCCTCAACAACAGCCGGAACTAACGGTTGCGTTACATCACCAATGCCAAGAGAGATAATATCAGCATCCGGGTAATTCGCTTTGTATGTTTCCTGTTCCTTTCTTATTTTTGCAAACAAATACGCTCCCTGCAAATCATTAAAATTTTCATTGCAATGTGCCAAAATAATCACCCCTCATTCCCCATCATTGAACATAAAATATAAGTTATTATAACATAATACTCCTATCCTTTGTTGCAAATAAAAACCGCTCCTGCTTCCAGGAAACGGTCTTCCATCATAACTCAATCACTACAGTTCCAAGTACGTGGTCAATTGGAATCGGCCCGATAAATCGGCTGTCAGAGCTATGATTTCTATTATCGCCCATAACGAAAATTGTTCCTTCGGGCACCGTAAACGAACCGGGCATTGAGAACTCCATCACGCCATTGATGTAGGGTTCATTCAATTTTGTGCCATTTCTGTATACCGCATTATCATGAAACTCCAGCTTATCCCCGCCCTTACCGATCACACGCTTTACCCAAACATTGTGTCCCTGACCGCTTCGGCTGAAAAGTGCCACGTAGTTTAAAGCAGGTTCAGATAAATCATCCGCCCACGACCGCATTCTCTGCGTACGGCTGTCAATAATAACAATCTCACCATAATCAGGCGTCTGACGGAAAACATGCCCTAACTTGGAAACAATTAAATACTGTCCATCCTCTAACGTAGGATACATGGATGAACCTGCCACTTTGGTAGGGACAAAAAGAAATATATGGATAATCATCGCTAAAAATAAAGCGACCACGATAGAATAAATCCAATCAAACAATTCGTGCATAAGTCTCCCCTTTCATCTGTAATACAATATATTTTACTGCAAACAATAAAAAAATTCCATATAAAAACCCCCGCCTCACTTGAACATCATAAGCATTTGTCGAGGGTTCTTCTAATATACTGTTATTAAAACATTCTTACACCGGGTTTATCCTCTCCAAAACGGTGAACTGTATCAATAAAACGGACAGTACCGGTCTTATAACGAAGCACTAAAGTACTTGTCCTTGCCCCGCCGCCAAAAAAACGGACACCGCGAAGCATAGCACAGTCTGTAATAGCTGTCTCCGCGAAAATACAGTCATCTCCTTTTACCAAATCATCCAATGTCAGCACTTTATTGGGATCATCAATCCCCATTGTGTGCAGCCGCTGGATCTCCTGTTCCGTCTGCGGAAGCAGTCTTGCCTGCATATCACCGCCAAGACATTTCAATCCTACTGCGGATAAAACCCCTTCCGGCGCTCCGCCCGACCCCATAACCATATGGATGCCGCTGCCCTGGATACCGCAGTCGACAGAAGGCACTACATCTCCGTCAGTAATCAGGTATACGCGGGCCCCGGCTTCCCTCGCTTCACGAATAATCTTTTCATGGCGTTCCCTGTCCAAAATAACCATCGTCAGATCGGAAACTTCACGTCCCATCGCATCTGCCACATTTTTAAGATTTTCAGTAACCGAGGCACGGATATCAATCCTCCCCTTCGCACGAGGACCCACGCAGATTTTCTGCATATACATGTCCGGAGCATGAAGCAGACACCCTTTAGGAGCGATAGCAAGAACAGCAATAGCACCATTTTTTCCTTTTGCTACAAGGTTTGTTCCTTCTACAGGATCCACCGCAATATCCACTTCTTCCCCACCCTGTCCTACATGTTCACCAATGTACAGCATGGGGGCTTCATCAATCTCACCCTCGCCAATGACCACGGTACCGGAAACAGGCGTTAAAGCAAACTGCTCATGCATACCATCAACAGCAGCCTGGTCGGCGCCCTCCTTATCACCTAATCCTACGAGCCGCGCACTTTTCAATGCAGCTTGTTCTGTAATACGTGCAAACTCCAATGATAATTGTCTATCCATTACAGCCTCCATAATAGTACACTATCTTCCATCTTAAAATATTATATCACTTTTGAAAGCTCCATGAAGCAGCCATTTAAAAAGAAATCTGACTATTATCTTTGCATATAGCAAACGGTTTTTAACCTTTTGCCGATTTGACAAAAGGACCTTGCTATTTCTATCATTAGTTATATAACATGGGAGGAGCATCATGGACTGGGATATTCAAAATGCAAACTCAATTCATTTCTTTGGGGACAGTCTTACTGCAGGATACGGCACCTTACCGCAGTATGGCTGGATTTACCAAATTTCCAGACGCTGCCCTGCCATCCAATACTACAATCACGGTTTATGCGGTGCAGGACTTGAAGACATTTTTGATTCCCTCTCTCTGTTTCTAAGCAGCCCCCATGAAAATACATTGTTTTTTATGATGGGTGGTACCAACGACATACTTTCCGGAATCAGAGTAACTCATTTGGAAAAAATGATGTTATCCGAGATTAATAAACTTAATAAGAAAATCCCTCTCTGCATCGGTATCCCTCCTTTAATGACACCACTCAGCATTACCACAGGATGGCAGACGCACTTTGCTTTTACGAAAAATAATAAAGATTTGAAAAACTATGGGAGCTTTTTAAAAGCAAATTGCATCGACTTAGATATTCTCTTTATTGATTTTTCAACTGCCTTCCCTCTTGATAATGCGTGGTATTCCGATGGTATCCATCCCAATGAAAAGGGATATTCCAAATTTGCGGATATCGCTGCCCCTTATATGTCCATATAATTGATCTGCCACTTTCATACTTCCCCCATGCAAAAGCCGCCTGGCGATTTGATTCGCACAAGGCGGCTTGTTTATATTTATTGCTCAATTTTATAAATGTTACAGGCATTTGTCGTTGTCTGAAAAACAACAGCCTCCACGCTCAAATCTTTCAGCCGTGCAATTTCTTCCGCCACATAAATTACATTACGCGGCGTATTCCGTTCTCCTCTATGTGGCGGTGGTGCCAGGTAAGGACTGTCCGTTTCAATTAACAATCTATTCAAAGGGATTCCTTTAGCCACCTGTTTCAGTTTGGTACTTTTAGGAAATACTACCGGTCCCGCAAAGGAAATATAAAACCCCAAACGAATGAATTCTTTGGCCATCTCTAAACTGCCGCTGTAACAGTGCAGTATCCCCCGCAAAGAATCCCGTTTATATTCCCGCAAAATCCGGAGTGTATCGCCATGCGCATCTCTGTCATGAATAATTATCGGCAAATCTAACTTCCCTGCCAATTCTATCTGTCGGTGAAACCATTTCTGCTGCATTTCTTTATCACTATAGAAATAATGATAATCCAGACCGATTTCACCGATAGCAACGATTTTATGATTTTCTCGCGCCATAGATTCGAGCTCCTGCAAGCTGTCTTCCGTCGCATGACAGGTTTCATGAGGATGAATACCGACTGCTCCATAGAGCCGGGGATACCTGTTTACAAGATCTGTCGTTTTCCTGCTCGTTTCCAAATTTTCAGAAGGACAAACCACATATTTTAAATGTGCAAATACGTCTGACAGAACTTGCTCCCTGTCATTATCAAAACGTTTGTCATACACATGCGCATGAGTATCAAAAAGTTCCATTACTTCACACGGCTGCCTGAGGGCATATCAACGAAAGGAAGTACAAGATCATTATCTTTGGACGCTGCCAAAACCATCCCCTGCGATTCTATCCCCATCAACTTCGCCGGTTTAAGGTTCGCTACAAAAATCACATGCTTGCCGACAAGTTCTTCCGGCTTATAGTATTTAGCAATACCACTGACAACTGTCCTAATTTCTTCGCCCAAAGACACTGTCAGCTTAATCAACTTTTCTGATTTTTCTATTTTTTCTGCTGTCAGTATTTCCGCAACACGCAATTCCGTCTTTAAAAAATCATCCATTGTAATGAGTGGAACACTTGTGTCATTTTCTGTTTTCTTCACGTTGAACTTTCTCTCCGACTTTACTTCCGCTTTCAAGTCTTCTTTCTCCACTTCAATACGCGGGAAAATAGGCATTCCTTTGGCAACTTTTGTACCATCAGCAATACCGCCCCATACAAGGTTTTTATAATTTGCTTTTTCAAAATCAACCAGTCCCAACTGCGCCCAAATCTTTTCAGCAGCAATTGGAATTACGGGCTCTACCATAAGAGAAACAAAACGCATACCCTCGCAAAGGTGATAAAGCACAGCATCAAGTGCAGCCCTTTTAGCTTCATCCTTTGCCAGTACCCAAGGCATTGTTACATCAATATATTTATTTAATGAACGGATAAAGATCCACACCGCTTTAAGAGCGTCATTAATTTTCCAATTATCCATTCCATTACGGAACCTCTGCAAAGTAGCTTCTGCATTTTTTTCAACTTCCGAAGATACCTCTCCTATGCAGGGATCAACAGACGCGTCACCATGCACAAGAACCCCATTTCTATATTTTTCCACCATGGATAAACTTCTGTGGAGCAAATTGCCAAGATCATTGGAAAGATCTGAGTTAATACGGTTGATAAGCCTTTCTCTACTGAAATTACCATCCTGTCCCAACTGAATATCATTTAAAAGATAGTAGCGAATAGCATCTGAGCCGAACTCTTGCAGCAATGGAATAGGATCCACTACATTTCCTTTAGACTTGGACATTTTTTCTCCGTCAACAATCAGCCATCCATGACCATAAATTTTTTTCGGCAACTCTATCCCGAGACTCATAAGCATAATTGGCCAGATAATAGAATGAAACCGGACAATCTCTTTCCCTACCAAATGAACATCAGCCGGCCAAAATCTTTTAAATTTTTCAGGATTATCAATAATACCAGCTGCCGTTATATAGTTAACAAGCGCGTCAAACCACACATAAACAACATGCTTGGGATCAAATGGTACAGGAATGCCCCACGTAAAACTGGTTCGTGACACACAAAGATCTTCCAAGCCGCCCTTAACGAACTGGATCATTTCATTTCTCCGAGATGCAGGTTGGATAAAATCCGGATTTTCTTCGATAAACTTCATCCATCTATCCGCGTATTTTGACATCTTAAAAAAATAGGCCTCTTCACTGATACGTTGCAATGGTCGTCCGCAGTCAGGGCAAAGATGCTCCGGTGTCAGCTTATTTTCCGGCCAGAAAGTTTCATCAGGAATACAGTACCATCCTTCGTATTTCCCAAGATAGATATCTCCATTATCATAAGCACGCTGAAAAAGCATCTGCACCACTTCACGGTGACGTTCTTCCGTTGTGCGGATGAAATCATCATTGGAAATATTTAGTTCTTTCCAAAGCTGCTTGAAAAGAGCAACAATATTATCCACATACTCAATCGGCGTAACTCCAGATTCTTCCGCTTTCTGTTCAATCTTCTGCCCATGTTCATCAGAACCGGTCAGAAACATCACCTCGTATCCATCAAGGCGTTTGAACCGTGCCATACTGTCCGCAATGGACGTACAGTATGTATGTCCGATATGAAGTTTGGCACTTGGATAATAAATCGGCGTTGTAATATAGTATTTTGGTTTTTCTGTCATTGTAACTCCCCCTGTAAAAGTCTTTATTTCCTTGTATTTTCCATTATATAACCGGGAGCAATTATTTCCCAAATCATTTATTCGCATCAGCTTCTTTTTGATTTAAAAGGTACTGATACACTTCTCGACGAGATAAATGATGTTTAAAAGATACTTGCCTTGCTGCTTCTTTTAACGGCATCTTCAGCGCAAAAGATACTGCCTCTTCACGCCAGCCAGTTTTCTGTTCCTTTTCTTCCGCAGAAATTTCATTCCACCCCTCCACAAGAATAACATATTCTCCACGTGGTATTTCCGTTTCTAAGTCATCCAACAATTCCTGAAGCATGCTTCTTTTAAAGGTTTCAAATCTTTTTGTCAGCTCTTTTGCAAGAACCGCTTTCCTGTTTCCCAATTCCCGTATCAACGTCTCTAACGTTTCTTTCAACCGATGGGGGGCTTCATAAAAAATTAAAGTAACCGGTATATGAGACATATCAAATAACAACTTCTTTTTCTTTGCGTTAATTTTAGGCAAAAAGCCAATGAACGCAAACTGCCGGGCATCAAGTCCGGACGCTATTAACGCTGTCAATGCCGCATTAGGTCCCGGTAAAGGCACAACAGGAATCTCCGCCTCTATGGCAAGCCGTACCAGATCTGACCCAGGCTCAGAAATGACAGGCATTCCTGCATCACTGCACTGAGCCACGGAACGACCGCTTTTCAATGCTTCAATTAATTTATTGCCAGATTCTTTTTTATTATGTTCATGATAGGAAACCACATGCCCGGAAATTTGAAAATGATTCAGTAATATTCTTGTGTGTCGTGTATCTTCTGCCGCGATTAAATCAACCTGTCGTAAAATGCCTACTGCCCGCTCTGTCATATCAGATAAATTTCCGATAGGAGTAGGCACAAGGTACAACGTACCCGCTTCCACTTCATTCATTTGTTTTCTTTCCATATATCTCCATAATCTCCTGTGTGTAAGATCCATCAGTATTATGGATTAATAACGGCGGTTCCAAGATTAATTCCGTATGTCCACCATATCTGAACTCCAGTAAGACACGAACCGCTGAAGCGCCTATTCGGGCATATACGGGGCGTATCCGTTTGGCTTCCATTTTGTACCTGCGGCCAAGCGTAATCAAATCGACTAAACGATCCGCACGGTGAACCATAGTTAGACGACCGCCATATTTCAAAAGATACTGTGCTGTATGAAAAATATCTTCCAAGGTTACATTTAATTCATAACTGGCGCTGGCTACACCTTTGCAATGATTCATTCGACCGGTTCCTATTTCCCGATAAGGCGGATTTACCACAACAGAGTCAAAACTTCCCGTCGGATAAATCTTCTTTACATTCCTGTAGTCACATTCCACGACTTTTATACAATCTGATTTGTTATTCCCATTCACATTTCTACGAGCTAAATCCGCCATTACCGGATTAATTTCAAACGCAGTAATATCTTCACCGCCAAGTGTGGAAAGCAAGAGCGCAATAACTCCCGTGCCGGTTCCCAAATCAGCAATCCTGTCTTTTTTGCGAATCAAAACATAGTGAGCTGCCAATATAGAATCCAAAGAGAAGCAAAATTGATCCGGCCTCTGGATAATTTTCATATCGCCCCTAACCAAATCATCCAGCCGTTCTCCCTCATTTAAAACCCAATTATTCATTTTCCACCGGTTCCACCACATCCCATTGCATCGTTTTCGTCCGTCCGCCTTCCAACTGTACTTTCACACTGTGTTTTTGCAGATTTACATAGACAACTTGTCCTTCACCTTCGTCAGTGATAACTTTCATTCCGACACGAAACATTTTATAGGACTCCTGCGCGCCGCAGCAGCATTTCTTTCGTGAATGATCTCCTGTATACTGGTCATTTTCATATCGAAGGCAGCACATAAGACGCCCGCAAACGCCGGATATTTTAGCAGGATTCAAAGATAATCCCTGGTTTTTTGCCATTTTAATAGAAACCGGGGCAAATTCCCCCAAATAAGTCGCACAACAAAGCGGTCTTCCGCAGGAACCAATACCGCTGACCTGTTTCGCCTCATCCCTGACCCCCACCTGCCTTAATTCAATGCGCGTATGAAAAACAGAAGCTAACTCTTTTACCAATTCACGAAAATCAACGCGGCCTTCTGCTGTGAAAAAGAATACAATCTTGCTTCTGTCAAAAGTATATTCTGTACGTAAGAGTTTCATCGGTACCTTGAACTTTTCAATTTTCTCAATGCAAACAGCAAAAGCCGAATTCTCTCTTTCTCGATTTCGCTCCAGTTGTACCATATCTTTTACAGTTGCTTTACGAACAACCGGTTTTAGCGGTCCATTATCCTCGGATACTCTTGCTCCCGCCGGTATCGTTACGATGTGCCCATATTCCATACCGCGGGATGTTTCTACAATAACCCCGTCATTGATTTGTAAATGCAAGTTATTAGGAGCAAAATAATAAATTTTGCCAGCTTTTTTAAAGCGAACTCCTACTACTTGTTCCATATATAATCGCCTTTCTGTATGTGCTGTAATTGAATTAAAATCATATCCCATATATTTTTAGTGGAGATATAACGCCGACACGCCGATTCTGCTTTTTGCAAGACAGCTAATGCCTCTATCGCACGGCCGTCAGTCCAATATTTCAACAGCCGCTTCTCCCGATCAGACCATTGCATACATTTCTCCAGCTGATCATCGGTAGTTTCAGCGCCAATCATGAGATCCCGTCCGATGATAATAACCCATCGAAGCAAAACCAAAAAATCCTCCCGTTCCTTAAATGTCCATGCAGATAAAGAAGAAAATGCTGTTGAAGATGTTGTGACCGTTTCCCAAAACCTCATGGCCACGTCCAATTGCATCATCCCTTTTTCACCACAAAGATCTTTAGCAACGCCAGGATTACCTTCAGAAACCTTGAACGCTGTTTCCTTCCCTACTGTCCCGTCAAAATTAAATTCTTCAGCCACTGTCTCCACTAAGTAATAAAAC